>Ga0208161_1001079_pt1 | contig 14870 bp, 8 predicted proteins | sample CB_VirMetaG_3_FD_184538 | JGI IMG/M metagenome (GOLD analysis project Ga0208161, IMG submission 184538) | Freshwater to marine saline gradient viral communities from Chesapeake Bay - CB_1508_1S Viral MetaG (SPAdes) (version 4) | ecosystem: Environmental > Aquatic > Marine > Coastal | place: USA...
CACCGAGATCCAGGGCAGCAGCGCTGGAAGCGTTGCGGATCACCTGGGAGTTGGTGGCATAATCAGCGGCGGGCAGGCGGGTAGCCAGGCCATCGAATTCAGCACCAACGCTGTTGGAATCGCCGTTGACGAACAGAGCCTCGAAAGCCAGACGCATTGCGCGGGTCTTGGCTTGGATCTGGTAAGCGCGAGCCTCGGGACCTTCCAGGTCAACGATGGCGCGGTCCACCTTGATGTCACCACCGAACAGCTTCAGCGCTTCGCTGTGCTGCTTGACGGTTGCATAGCTCTCAGTGTAGCCATCGTTGAAGGCACGGAAGCCCACGTCGCCGAGGGACTCCTCACGCTTCCAGAACAGGCCGTTGCCTTGAACTTCGCGGAAGGGCAGGTTTTGCAGCAGAGGACCGGCAGCAAGCTCGGTCACAATTGCCAGTTCTTGGGGGTTAGAGGCGTGCTTTTTAGCCTCTGCAAGAGTAAGAGCCATTTCTCTCCTAGAAAATGATGAACATGAGGAAAGGTAAATCGCCTATTGAGCATCGCGCTCATTTAGCGCTAGACCCTCCCCGCTAGGTCATCACAACCAGGTCAGGGCTGGGTACTTCACCTTAGAATACCAATCTTGTAAAATTGACATTAAAAAACCGGCCGAAGCCGGTTGTAACAACTCAACCGAATGCTCGCAAGAACATTTCGTCTCGGCTGAGATTGCTCAGGTCTTCAGCAGTCATACCGTTCGAGTCGGTGCCGCCATAGCCAATACCTGCTCCAGAGCCCTTGTTACCCTTAAAGAAGGTCCCATAAATTGGGTGAGTTTTCAGGGTAGACAAATAATCTTCAGGATTGATGCGCTTGCCAGAATCGCTATCAAGTACAGGATCACCACTTGCATCAATTACAGTTACATTGCCGTCAGACTCAAGACGGAACGTGGTTCCGATTTGATTAAACAGCATATCAAAGAACGATACGCCATCAGCGGAATCGGTTCTGCCGCCAGCAGAGAAGAATACCTTCTCAAGTGCATACCGCTTGCGGAACTCTAGCAGTTCGCGCTGTGCGGAATCAGCTTTCTTGACTGCCTCTGCAGCTTGGGCTCCATACTTTTCTTCGAGCAAAGCAGTACGCTCATCTGCGGCAGCCTTCTCTCGTGCTGCAATAGCAGCCTCCTCCTGTAGTTTGCGATATTCAGCCGGATTGATCTCTGCAAACTTCTCCAGTTGTGCAGCTTTCTCTTTTACCTCTTTCTCGTAGATCTTACGGGATTCACGTTCGGCTTTTAGAGCCTTCAGCAAATTGGTAACTTCTTCTTCCGTGTAGCGCTTCCCATCTTCTTCAATGGGCGCAGTACTCTCGGTACCAGTAGATGCACTCGTCTCAAGTGCTTGCTGATTTTCTTCGGGCATTTGGAGCAGGCGTCACGCCTAAATTGCGCGTTAGTATGCCTATAACTTCTTATATTGGTCCTTAATTTTTTTGAGCATTTGCTGCTGTTTTGTTTTCTTCTTTGCTTGCATCCGAGAAATTAACTGCACCAGTCTTAGCTTCTCTTGAAGATACGAGTCATTGCTCATGGCTTTAGATCGGCGGGAGGGACGCCAAGCTCTAGTAATTGCTTTGTATAGTTGCCATCCCAAGCAGTATTTGCTATGTAATGCATCTGAGCTAATCCAAGGTAAAGCGGATGTTTGAATTTTGCTTCGCTATTTTTTTTTGGATCGATTGGCTCGGAATTTCCAGCAATCAAGCTCGGTGGCCAAAGACGATTATTCGATAGTTTTGTTTTTAATTTGTACGGTCTGAACAATTGTGCTTTTGATTGACTTAGATATGGATCAGTATAAAAGGGATCATTGTCATAGTTAAACTCAGGTATATTGTAAGGAGTCCAGGATCCAGTGAAACCGCTCGATACCCACTTGACGCCATCGACAAGCAAATCTTCATATTCATTATCTACTGGCTTTTTGTACTCTATGAATTTGAATTCTCTGTTATTTTTGGGCGTATTCCGCAGCACTTCCCTAACGGCGGAGATTTCGGTTTCATAAAATCCGGAATCGTACTCAGACTCAATAAGAGACGGGTTCTGGGAATGATAATATCGCCGCCCAAAGATGTACTGCAAATAGTTTTCAATGTAATCTTCTTGTTCCTGATCAGTTAACCAGAACCAAGAGAACAGATATTTTGCAACCCGATATGTCAAAGATATATTGGGATTTGAATTAATATCCGATATAGATCTAAACCAGGAGCCAGTCTCACTGTTTGGCGCCATAAATCTAATTTGTCCATAGTTAGAAGTAATAGGACCGACATCCCATGAATCATTATTATCAGCCGCCCAACTTCCCCTCCCTAGATGGTTGTACATCTTTAAATCGTTCATCCCCTTGTCTATGTAGTCATAGGCTCCTGGGTTTAAGCCTTGAAGGTAATGAATTGGGAATATGTCATAATCCTTATTGACAAAAACACTAAAGAAATCATAAGGCATATTATCTTTGTCTGTCTCAAATATAGCAAATAAATTCTTGCCCCATCCAGGGCATTGTGCATCCGGATTCGCCCACCAGTGAACGTCCGGCTGGTACACAAAGTTTTGGTAACCCAAAACAAAATCATCTTCCGTAAGCACGTCATCGTAATAGCTGTGCATCGGATATTCCCAAGTAAACCATGGGAAATACGTATATGGAGCAGCGTCCGGTGCCCTTTTGTCAATAAGCTCCCCCAGTTTATCAGGGACCGCTATTTCCCTAGCTTTTTTATGATTTACAACAAAAGCCCATTTCTCAGAAACCATCTCAGATCCACGACTCACCCAAGTGCTAGAGTATGGGACCAAAGCTGCAAGTTCCGCTTTTGTTAATATTTTTGTCGAATCACCTGGATCCATTATCCAGTAATATCCAGTGATTGGCTGCCATCCCGTTTCTGGTCCGCCTGGATACTTGTAATAAACTTTCGAAATAACATTATATTTATTTATGTCTTCTGGATCCAGGACTAGTTCATATGGGCTAGGGCAGCCAAGCCTTTGTGTTGTATAAACTGTATAATGCAGGGTCGACTTGCCTGCAATTATAGAAGTCTTGTTGTTTACAGGCATTCCTACGTAGAAGTGATTTCCTTCTCCAAGGTCAGTGCCATTGCTCAACGTGTCAAGGACGCCGATAGGAACCATCTTTCTGGTCCGACCAGAACCGGAGCTTAATTCGTCCGGGAAATACAAAGGCCAACAAAAATTATCAGGACAAAGACCAGGCGTAGGATTCTTCAAATAGACCGCTGGATCATAGGGAACGACTACAGCGTCATCCGGGATGCTATAAACTGTACCAAAAGAACCCTCGTAAACTTGTATATAATGCAAATAGCCGACAAAACTTGTAACCCCGCTGGGGACTCCTGAGCAAAAAGCTGGCTTACTTCCGCCGCCCTCGATAATATGCGTAGCCCAAGATGTACCATTTCCGCTTCCTACGCTGATCTGGAACCTATCAAGGTCGCTACTTCTCATATCATAATCTATATTGTCTCTATAGGTCTGAGTGTTAGCAGTGTCTTGGCTCGGACATAGGGAACGGAAAGTATGGTCAGTAAATATCCAATGCCCACACCCTTTTGATTTTGGACCGACAGGCCTTTTCTTGCCCTCCTCCGGATCTCTGACAGCCCCTTTCTGATTATCTTCTTTTGTTGCCGTTTCTTGCAGCTCTAATTCTTCAGCAGCCTCTTTTGCTACTTTCTTATCGTTTTTCTTTTCTGCATATTCCGCTCTAGTCTCGGCCTGTAGCGATTTCGCAGTATCCAGTAATTTATCAGTTCCTTCGATCTTGACAGTTATTTTTGTTGTCATAAATGCAACTTAGTCATCTACGATTAACTGAATCCTGTATGTCATTACTTGACCTGGCGCAATTGTAATCGTAGGAGATTCAGTTAAAACAGAATGTGGGTAAGTAGTATCGGCATAAGTTTTAACTGTACCAACACTGACAGCAGAACCAATATCAGCATTGACTTTGGTAAAAGTAAAACTCGTAGTAGTAGGCGCATCTAAGACAGTATAGACGCCATCATACACAGTATTCGTAGCACCAGAGATCACGACTTCGTCACCGGCAATTAAGCCATGGGCGGATGCTGTTGTAACGGTAGCAACATCAGAAGAGATCTCCGTATATGTAATAGTATTAGAAGAACTCTCTTGTTGAACGGCGACCACTACTGTATTGTAAGTGAACCCTACACCTGCCGGGGTCGAAGAGAATTCGGCATCAATAAATCCGCCGGTCGTGTCGATGCCACCTAGTTCATAGCGAGTGTCGGTTGTATCATACGCGCCAATATCGATAATCTCTTTATAGTCAGCGTAACCATTGCCTGTAATGGCTAATGTTTGCCAAGTTGCCGTAGGAGTAGAGCTAGTGTAACTTTCGGTTCCAAGCGTAGCGAGGAATACCCGAAGGCGCTTCCCTGCATATGCAGATAAAGCAACACGCTCAAGCTCTTTGGGACTAAAGGAAATTGTTAACGCCATAATTAAGCAATTGTCAGAACACCGTTGGTCTGATCAAGGTCAACAACTACCGTCTCTGTAGCTTGCAGCGTCACAGAAGCACCATAATCCCACCAGCCAATTAATTCCTTGCCAGTACTTGTGGAATTATATAAAACAGCATACCTCAGAGGGCCAATCGTACCTCCGGTCGCCGTCCAGGTCGGTGGATCTTGTAAGGTTAATTTATAAGTTCCGCTAGTTTGTGCGCTGGAAGTAAAAGCAGCAGTTGCACCGGTCAACGTATAACCATTACCAGCAGCAATCTCGGCGGGGCCAGTAGTTCCAGTAACGCCATCATACGCAGTATGGGTGCTCGCATTAGGAGCGGTATTCGTAAGATATATTTTCAGAACATCGCTCGACAGATTGTGCTTCTTATGAGCTAGGTCCTCCACAAAGCTGTGAAATTTATTAAAGGCAGCCATTGTAGTTCAAAAGCCGAGCTAACAATGCGCTAGTGTTCCAAGGATTTTAAATGAAATCCATCTGCACAGCGATCTGATCCGTCAGAACACTACCAGGGGTACTACTGCAACTCGAGCCAGCATTGTCTGTCCAGGAATATTTGCGCACACCAGTCGAGCCAGTCACTATATTCCTCATGGAACCTTGGGACGCGTAATTAGTTTGATTCTGTGAGGTGCAACTTTCCACTACGAGAGAATTCGTACCGTTCCATGTGAACGGTTCAGGAAACTCTATTGTTAGTACTCCAGTCGTCTCAGCTTTTGTGAATTCAACCGTTGACGCATCTGAATAAACCGTTGTCCTTGTGGTCCCCGATACTGGATCCACATTCCCGGAGGTGTTAGTGGCAGTCGTATGGAACAATCGAATGTTCATTCCTAAAATGGAATAATTTGGGCTGATAGCTCCAGTTATATACCATCTAAGTCTTACGATTCTGCCTCCTGCACGGGCGCCATTTGCAAGCATAATCGTTGGACTGTACAGGGATATGTGAATATTTCGCCTGTATCCAATATTAATCGGGGAAGCCTGGCCAACACCAGTCTCTGTCGTACTTGCCCAACCATAAGAGAACGTGCCTGGTACTGCCACAGAGGCAGCGCTAAAGCTAGTCACAAAAGAGCCAGTGTCGCCAAAAAGCTTAATAGGCTTAAGCGTCGCCGACGAGCCAACCAAGGAAAGACTTCCTTTTGCAGCAATCACAGCTCTTGTGGGGCGAATTGTAGCATCTTGACCGCTTGCTGACAGCGCAAGCGATGCTTTTTTGAACTTATAAGTCCTGACAGACGTAGATTTAACTTTTCCTACTAGGCTAACATTTTGCAATCTAGGTTTCAGGCTATAATTAAATCTGTATAACTCAAAATATGTCCGAAGCAATGCCACCCTAACAACCGTTTCATTATAAGGCAAGACCAAAGACGGAGCTTCGAGTTCTATTTCGTATACGGGATCGTTCCTTTCACTTAAAATTGATGTAAACAATAGACACAAATCTGGATTATCGACATCAAAATCTTCAGGCAGATCGGCGGAATCCGCAGGGATTGGCGTAAGATTGATCACCTCAGCGGGTGCTGGCGGCAACTGAGTCACCGTAGGGGCGACAGGGAACCAAATCTCTTCTTGCGGTGGAGCACAATTATCGCTAGCCGAACGCGATACGAGTACCCTGAGTCTGCTGATAACACTTACGTTAGTGATGCTCATTTTGAACCCACGCCTCCCCAGAAGAGAGCATCGCAACTAGCTATGATTCCTTGTGAATCAAACGCCCAACTCTGGGCGTTTGTCATGTACTGACCAACAAAACCATTTAAGTCTATATGAATAGGCGAGAATGGATAGCTGGGCATGTCTTCAGCTTGTATCTGGATGCTAACTCCTTTGTTTGAACCAAGCAATAATCTATTTTGCAATCTTCCATATCTTTGAGCCTTGAAAGGCGCATCTGAGGAGGATGAACTGTATCCGGCTTTGTAGCTTCCAAATATAACATCGTCCGAAGCATATGGCATTTGAAATTCCACAGCAGAAGAGCCCATGCCGGAACCTATTACATATATCAATTCAGAACTCTGTCCAATAGGCGCTCGTCTAGCATATGTTTCTGTGATTCGCTTTTTCTGAGACGGTCTTCTCTGTAGTCCAAATTCCCGTTCTGTTCTGATTTTTGTCTCTCCGCCATATTTAACCATTTCTTTTGCATCGTCAATAATGCTTAAAACAGAATCCTCATATGGATTAAGATTTTCATATTGACCAACCTCCTCGGCTCTTCTTCCTATTGAATAAGCTCCCTCTGGTGTTTGCACATAAGGAATATATTTATCAATCCTGGTCTTTGTTATTCCTGCCGCTGGGTCTTTCTCATAATACGTGAATTGTCTTGATATTGTCGTTCTGGTTGTTGGTAATTCTTGAATGTTTTTGAACCATTTTTCGGCAAATCCGCACGCTTGTACAATATCAGCAAGAGGGCCAGCCTCCCATTGCTCCTCTATTAAAACTTCAGAATAATCTTCTGGCTTTTCTTTGGGTGGCTTACATTCGTCTGGTTTACCTCGAGTTACAAGACTAGATCTTTGCTGTCCATAAAAAGCGTAAGGCGCACCATCCCCGAGATCTTCTTCCCACCAAAAGGCCCCCGATCCATTGTTCCAGCTAGTGCTATTGGCATACGTCCACCAAGTCGCTTTCCATGTCTGCGCAATTAAGCCATTCTGAGCCTCGAATCGGTACAGCGCTCTATCCCAATCATCATAAACAGTTCTTGTTGATGTCCATGGCACATACTTATATTCATCTCTATGTTTAACGTTTTCTTCGTCTGTCCACTCATCGTAAACTATAACTTCATCGGGATAAGATTCATCTAGTTCCCAATTTCTTCTGTAAATAAACTCCGGATCTTTATCTTCTTCATTCGGATCCGGCGGATTAAGCTGAACAGAGCTATACGATACGGTTACCGCATCGCCCGGAATATCGCTGGAACTAGTAGAAGATATATCGATTATCTTGTCTCTGTTTAATACTGGACCCCTACCGCCGGAGCCATTCAGATTAACTATCCGCAAGCTGCCAGCAGAATCGATATGTCCAAAATATCCTTCACTCTTCAATAAATCACCGATGATTGCCACGTATCCAGAGCTATAGTCAAATTCGTCATCAAGAAGGAAAGAATTGGTCAAAGGATTACTTGAATAACCAAGCCTCAAAGCTCTGCAACAATTAGCAAAAATAACCCTGGCGCTAGTGTAAGGAGGAATCCGGTAAGATTCCTCGCAAGAAAATTCAGGCTCAGGCAATGGCTCGGTCAAAGGCATTGGCTTCCTGTCCTGGTAAAGTGTTAATGTACAGCCAAGCTCAACCGATGTCTGCTGTCTCAGCGGGTCAGCAAAGCTACTTAGGACACGTAAATACCTAGGGATTCTGACAGCCTTTCCCTTTTTTAAATAAGCAAGCTCAATGACATCTCCAACTGCTAATTTATAAAGACCAGCCAACACAATGGATCCAGAAGTAAAAACAAGACCAGCATCTGGCAAATAAGAATCGCTAACTTCCCCGCTTATTAGTTCTCCAACACTGGAGACAACTTTTGCTCGGATATCAATGGTCATTTTACTTTTGCTCTCTGTAGCGAAACAATATAGATTGTCTGGGGAGCACCTGATACAATCCGACGCTCAGCGCTTGCGGTTGGAACGCTTATAGGAAACCAATCGCCTGCGCTAGGGGTTCCTCCTTCTATTGTAGTTTCAAACCAATTTCTTATCGCAGTCCAGCCGGCTTGGTCCGTTTCTCCTTCGATATCTTGGACTTCAACTGCCTCAAATGGACCGCTGATGTACGATTTACCAGATGCCGTCAACTCCATTGTTGGCACAGACTGGAACGTGTCGGGTGGTTTTTTCAGTGTCAAAACTGCCCCGTTGATTGTTATTGTGCCCAGATCAGGAGGGATGTCTCCCGCTCCCCCACTGTCGATATTCGACGCCACAAGGACCGCCAAGGCCTGTGCAGCATCAACGAGTTCTACTGATGCAGAAATATAAGACCCCGACTGATCAGGATCCCCCTGAGGGGCTCCTGAGAACCAACATGCAGCACTCCAACTTGTCCCGTTTACGTTGGCGCCGGATATTGTGACTGTAGTCCCTACACTATTGGTTACAAGGGGATCGTCTTCAAGGATTTTAGCATCCCTCCAAGCGTCGTATATCGATAGCAGCGACCCCCATTCTGCGCTGGTCAACAAACCAGTTACAGACCATTTCTTTGCAGTAAAACCTCGACGAGTATCTGTCTCGTCATAGCCAGAGGTTTGAGCAGTTAGGCGAGTAAAGCTGACACCTCCAATCGAAACAGTGCCACTTAAAGTTGTCGTTGCAGAAGAGCCTGTTGCTGTCGCTTTCAGTACAGCTAAAGCCTGATCTGCGTTTACAAGCTCTACGGATATCGCAATATAAATGCCGTCCTGTTCTCCTTGAGGAGCACTGGAGAACCAGCAAGCCGTATTCCAAGTAACTCCGCCAGCCCCAGTCCCGGAAAGGTTTACTGTTGTGCCAACATTATTTGCGATAACAGGATCTGGCTCTGTTATCCGAGTGTCACGCCATGTATCATATACTCCAAGCAGTGTAATCCACTCAGCAGGTGTGACTAATCCGCTTATCGCCCACTTCTTGGCTGTATACCCCCTAGGAGTCTCTGTTTCTTCGTAACCGAACGGTTGCGCCGTTAATCGATTAAAAGTAAACCCGCCAATCGAAATACTCATGACAGTCTGTTAATCATATTAACGTAAGCAGCGGGATTTGGATTTTTGACGTTTACCTGAACGTTCCAATCCTTGTTCACAAGCTTGTTAACAGCATGCGTTAGCTTTCCAAGCTGTATGGCTTGACCAGCCTGGTTAGCAGCGGCATTATTGTTCGTCTCAAGTAGGCCAGAAGCCTTCAGGGCCTGCGTAACTGCCCTTGCAATAGAAGCAGAGCTGGACATATTCGAGACAGCAGCAGAGACTCTTCTGGAGGCCCCTGAGGCCATCTTGACGCCATTGCCAGGGATGTCGAGACCGGCGGCTAAATGGGCAGGGATAACGGTGCCGCTCGAAGGTGCTCTCCAAAGAGCATTTCTGGGTTTGTTAATCATCGAGAGCCTACCACTGGCGGACAAGAATGCCTCCTTGCCAAGCTCGTTAACGCGATACAGGCTGCCAGAATCAACCGGACCACCTGCAAAGCGTCCTGGAGTCCCCACTACATTTACAGTAACTGTTGGATTCAGGCCGTCAAGATTAGACAGGGTTGAATAAATTGCGTCAGCTTCGGTGGATGCCGATTGCAGGCTACTGTTGAACGAAGAACCTGCAACGCTGGCTTCTTCTGCTGCTCCTGAGAAATTCGAGTCAGTAATGCCCTGAGCGCTGGTACTTGCGCCGTCCAATGCAGTAGCAAATGCGTCAACCCCTTCTGAGCTAAATTGCTCAGAGATGCCCTCTGCTGAACCCCTTAACTCATCAGCATTTTCCACCGCGCTCCCTAGCCCTTCTGCCGTTCCACCGGTTGCTTCTTCTAGGCTTTGAATGGATCCAGTTGCATAACCTACTTCGGTAGTTACTCCAGATATAGATTGGACTAGTCCATTGACGCTTTCAGAAGCAGCATTTACTGCGCCCGTCCAAGATTCAGCAATGTTGTCACCCGCTGTCGCTATATCTTGATTAACTAGGTCAACAGATGTTCCAATTGCCTCGACTGCCGTCGAAGTCCCGTAAAGACTGTTGTTGAGCTGCGCAGCCTGCTCGCTTCCGCCCAGCAGAGACTGCCCTATTTGCGCCGCACTGGTTGCTGCAGCCTCGGCTACAGGGGATAATCCGCCAAAAGTAAGGCCAAGTGCTTCCGCTGTTGCGGCCGCATCTCTTGTGCTGTAAGATACTGCCACAAGCTGGGCATTCATTTCACTTAATGTTTCTTTTTGAACGCCAAGAGAAGCGGCGGCAGACATAATAGCGCTTGGATTACCTTCTGCTAATGCCCTGTTGTATTCATCTTGTGCAACAGCGACTTGAGTCGTGGCCCAGTTTACGCCGTCAACTGCACTTTGATATTCCACGAATTTATCTCTAATACCAAGAATTGTTGAAGTAGCCGAACCTCCCCCCTGTACTTCCAGTTGTGCCACAACAGTCAAGGCGTCTGTGCTCTGCACAGCTTGCTTTGCTTGTTGTATAGAATTGTAAAGGTCAGTAGTTTCGAGGTCTGACCTAACTTGAGCAACAAGCCCAGCGCTTGGCTGATTCAAGGCAGATTGACCTTCCGCTAGGGTGGTATTCAATGAGTTAGGATCAATGTTAGCATTTACGTCAACATTAAAAGCTTGGTCAGCAGGAATATTCCTTACTTGATCTCCCAGAGCTTCGGCATTGCCAGCGGCTGTATCTAGACCCTGAGCAAACTGTCTTGTAAGTTGGATTGTTTGACCTCCAGCGCTGACGTAACCAGCGCTTTCTGTTACTATTCTTCTATAATTTGTAGCACCTTCGCTTATGTACGAATTCAATCCAAGCTGGGCAGCCTGAGCGTTTAATGTGTTTCTTTCTGCTGCTTGCTGATTTTCTAGAGTTTTTGTCTCTAGATCCTGTGTCTTAAGTAAAGTATTGTATCTGCTGACAGCAGAACTTACGCCTTTTTCAGCATAATCTACGTACTCCCCGGCTAAATCGACCAAATTACGAGCCGGTTCGTCGTCTGTCGGGTCTTCAGTGCCCTGCGCTTTCAAATAGTTCTGAAGAGCTACTTGTTCAGCAATTTTAGCCTCAGCAACCAACCGTTTTGCAGTGTCGATTGCTGCTTCAGCCTCGATCCTTTGACCTTGCTGCTTGAGCTGTAAGGTAGTTTTTTGTAAAGTTTGCTCTTCCCCAATCTTTGCAAGCTTATTTTGAATAGCTTGCTTTTCGATATCTCTTTCGTTTTCTTTTAGCTGCGCTATTTCTTCTTCTTTCTGTTTTATTACACCAGCGCCTGCTTTGCGCTCTTGCAGCGATTTCAGTTCTTCTTCTGCTGTTTTTATCGCAAAGCTGTTTCTGGACTTGACTACACCAAAGATCGAATCTTCTAGCGTAGCTCTTGATTTTGCAAAGTCAAGAAGCGCACCAGCATATTCGATTTGACTTGCGATATTCGCTTTGTCAATATCAAATTGGGCTTTGATTTTGACGATAACAGGGTTTTCTTCAATAAACTGCAGAAGTCCATCCAGGCCTTTGATTTTATTTTGGGTCTCTTCTGTTCCCTGCTCTCCAATTTTTGCAGTTGTCGTCTCTTCCTGGATTGTTTTTAACTGCTCTTTCAGGCCGGTAATTGTAGTAATAGCCTGCTCTTCACCAGAAGTCTGGAGCTTGGCGTCTACTACAATGCCTTTTGCAGCGGAATCCGCAATCAGTTTATCTCTTGCCGCCTCGAATTTTTTAATGTCCTCTTGGAATTTGTTCAGGGCGATAACTTCCTTTGGGTCAAGAGTCTTGCCGCTAGAAGCCGCCTTCTTCGTTAGCTCATTTCTGGTTTGTATTGCTTGCTGACGTAATGCATCCAGAGCTTTGACCTGACTTTCTACCTCCGCCTTGAGGTATGCTGCTTTTGACCCACTTCGGTCTTGGGCTGCGTTATATTCATCCAGTCTCTTGCGGGTGCCACTGATATCGCCCTGCAAGCTCTTGAAGCGCTTATTTAGCTCTGCTTTTGCTTTCAGTATCGCTAGTGCTGTGTTCATATCGGTCATGAACACAACGTCGACGACTACATCAAAGAAATCTCTCTTTCTGGGCTGCTCACTCAGTCTCTTTAATTCATTTGCAAATCTTTCTGCGTCATTTGTCGCATTAGCTGCTCCAGCACTGAATTGTGCAAATTCGGCCTTGATAGCCTTGAGTTGCTCGTCAAACGCTTCGCCTGCCTTAGTGCCATCCTCGCTGATTGTTTTGTATGCGTTATACGCATAAGCAACCGGGACCATGGCTGCGGCAAGAGCAATGGCTCCGCTGGCGCCTATCTTAAATCCGCCTGCTGCGCCTTTGCTGGCAGCTTCAATACCATCCAAAGAGGCTTCAACCCCTTTGTTTGCGATAATATTCTTGGCCGCAGCCATGGAGGAAAGATTGCCTGCATTTGCTTCTATTACCTTTGCCCTAGCAGAAGCAAGCGCTGCCGCCTCAGTTTTTTTATAGCTAGCAGCTACGGCGAAATTGGCCGCAATGTTTTTCCCAAAAGTAGCAATTGCGGTAACAGTACTAGCTATTGCAGTGCCAATACTCTTGACAAAACCAATTATGGATTGAGCATTTAATATAGCAAACGACGCGTTTAAACTAGAAATAGCAGTAAGGACTTTGGGAATCGCGGTAATCGCAAGTCCATACAAGCTCTTTGCGAGCACACCCGTGATTACAAGTGCAATCCCGCCAGCTACTACCTCAACGCCGAATAGCTTCTTAGTGAACTTGTCAATGGCATTGGCCGCCGCAAATATCGGCTCTACAATTTTCCCAACTGCAATTACAGCATTGGTAAATGCCGTAACAACAGTAGCCAATGTAGTGGCCAGATTGTTGATGATATTAATTACAAATTTTGTAGACTCAAGACCTCTTAAATTCGCAATAAAATCAGTTACCGCCGCCTGAACCTGGAGAAAAGCACCAAGTAGTGGCTGGAACAGCCTGGCAAATCCCTCAAGATTTAATTGATTAAGGGTAGCAAGCTGGTTTTTAACCTGTTCGATTGTCGCCTGGCCGCGTGCCAGAGCCATGACAGCAGAAGTCGCTGAATTACCCAGGCCGCCAAAATAAGTCGATGATTTCCCAAGTAAAGGTATAACGTCTATCAAGACTTGGCTGGTGATCTCGCCGGCTTTGACCATCTCGCCAAGCTGCGAAACAGTTACCCCAATAGCATTGGCTAAATCAGTCTTGAAAGCAGGATCCGCTTCAGAAATCTGCTGAGTCAGCTCTTCCGCCATCAGCTTCCCTTTACCGAAAGCTTGGATGACGCCATTCATCACTCGTTTTGACTTGTCGGCACTGAGGCCGAACGTTGCAAAACGCGAAGACAGCGCACTGGTAATTTCGCTAACGTCATCCATCGTGCCGCCACTGGCCAGGATAACAGGACTTAGCTGGGTAAAGCCTTCTCTGACAGTCTTTAAGTTAACGCCATATTTCAGTGCAATAGCAGATGAATCCGCAAAGACTTTAGAAATATCTGCGGGACCGGCGCCAATGCCTTTAAATGTTAGATCAATCTGCTGGATATCATTTAAAGCATTGGAAAGTGCAATGATTGGAGCAGTTAATTGCCCAACTACAATCGATAAACTTTGAAAAGTATTAACAATCTCGTTGAGCGCTTTACCTGCGCCAACAATAGGACCAAGGTTGAACTCTGCCTTGATCTTTTGCCAGAAGCTGCTGGCGCTGGCAATTTCAAGTTCTCTACTTAAAGACTTAACCTTTTGGTTTGCAAGATCCCATGCAGGGTTGATTCCATTAACCTTATTCTTTAAATCATCGGCAGATTTACCGATCTTAGCAATAGCATCTCTAGCTTGCTTCGCCTCGTTTACCTGTTGCCGTAGTCTTGTTACGCTACCCTCTTGAGTTTTATTGGCTTGAGCTAAAGTTTTATTCCATTGATCCGTTATGCGACCAACTTCTTGTATCTCTGATTTTAATACCTTGACTCCCCTATCGTCCGTGGTCGTTCGAATTATAAGCTCTTTTGTGATTGGCGGCCCGCCAAGCGCCTTCTGGATTGTGTCAGATAACTCTTTCGTCTGACTCTTAATATCGCTCGTCCAAAGCTCAAAATACCTTTGAGCGGCGTCACCTGCAATATCTATCCTATATCGCAGATCGCCTTTGGACATCTGGATTCATAAGCCTAGTCTACGTTTAGAGTGCCGAGCAAAGTCAATGTTTCCAATAAAAAAGGCCCCCATTTGGGGGCCGATAATCTGAACTAGACTCAGGCGTTGGCGTCCAGGTCGATGCGATACGGACCATAGCCCTGGAGGGTCGCTTCCCAGGACACAATCGAACCAGCCTCGATAGATTCGGTATAGCCGGTCAGAGTGCCATAACCATACACAGTCTCGTCGGTACCGGTAGGGCCACGACGCACGAACTTCACACGCAGAGCGTCAGCAACGGTGTTCTGCTCGGTCAGACGCAGGATCTGATAGCCAGCATCCTTGAAGTCGGCCACACCGGCCAGGGACACGCTCCAGGTCTTGGAGGTAGGGATGCTCAGGTTGAAGCCCTTGGTGT
>Ga0208161_1001080_pt1 | contig 14864 bp, 14 predicted proteins | sample CB_VirMetaG_3_FD_184538 | JGI IMG/M metagenome (GOLD analysis project Ga0208161, IMG submission 184538) | Freshwater to marine saline gradient viral communities from Chesapeake Bay - CB_1508_1S Viral MetaG (SPAdes) (version 4) | ecosystem: Environmental > Aquatic > Marine > Coastal | place: USA...
TGATACTGTAATAGGTCCTGCGACTATAGCGTTTTTATTTGATGTTACTGTAATGTCTGTAAATGTCTGATTGTTAATTGTATAAAACGAAGAAGCTAGTTTAGCAGTCGTAATTGTTGCATCACTGGGAACTCCTACATTTAAAGTATCTCCTAAGACCACACCACTAAAGCTATCAGATGCTAGAGGTGCGGAGGTAAATGTAATGGTACTGCCACTAATCGTGTATGCGTCATTGGGATATTGAACAACACCTGAAATAGAAATAATACAAGATTGTTCTGTCTGTGGTGTTACATTGACTGCACCCGATTGTAAGGTGAAGGCAGTAGTTGAACCATTGAAGCTCCCTGATATATCGTCAAGAAGAATGTGGTTACCGACTATAGGTTGTTTTCCAATGTACGCCATATTATGCCTCAGGTCTTTCTGGGAATACCACAGCTTCAACATCTTCTACTGTAGTTAATCCGTTAGTAATATCTCTTAATGCTTGTCTATAAGTAGTCATCTCTGCACTCATGGTTTGGTCAGACAAGGCTAGGTAATCTGTTTGTGCTAGTAGTAAATTTCTTTTTGTTCTTAGGTTTTCCATACTTCTATCAAATGCACCATTAGACCATTCTAATTCTTCAGCATCTCTTAATGCTTCTTCTTCAGCAGTGAACTGAACTCTTGTTCCATTAATGTTATGGTATCTAGGCATCTTTCACTCCATATAATGTAAATACACCAGATGCAAAATTTCCAGTACCCCATTCAAATTTTATGGCGTTTGCTCTTGATGTTCTGTTTGATTTTAAAGCATGAGAAGATTGTGCTGTTGCAGTTTGATTACCAGCAAACGCCCATGTAAGATGTGTTTGTAATTTTTTATATTCTTCTGTTGTGTTAAAAAATTCTATCACTCCGTCAATACCCTCATCATCTTGATTACCTTGTGTTGATGAACTTCCTGTTAATATCATTTTAGTATCTGAAGATGAATATCTTGAGTTAATAACATCACTTGCAGTTCCTTCATGTCCTTCAAATGATACCTTTGTATAGTTGCTTGACACATAACTACTACCATTGTCAAAACTAAAAAAAGCATGAAATCTTGTTGCGTCTGATTGTGGTGATACATTTTTTATATATATTCTGTAAACATCATAATCTGAAGTAATATAAGAGTTATTAAAAACAACACTTGCATCACCAGCACTTGCAGTTATTGAATGTATTTTGACTAAAGTATTTGCACCACTCACACTACCAGTAAAGGCATAAGTGTCTGCAAGGTTCATACTCTCTGCTTGGATTTTAGATAATGCCATTAGATACCAAATGCCTCCTTAATTTCATCTACTGTTAATCCTAAGTCTTGGAGTTTTTGTTTAGCAGATGCTTTCTTTGCTTCTCTGTCAATGATTGCTTGGTCATAGTCAGCTTGTAACTGTGCTAGTCCGTCAATACATTCTTGTTCAGTAGGTTTTGTTTTTGAACTGTCGTGAATGATGAGGTTTGCGTAAACTTTGTTTTTACTATCACTCCACCCAAACCATTGTCCTGTATGTAAAGATACTAAATAATCTTCTATATGTGTTGGTCGCATTATGTATCTCCTAATCTAATAAATGTAAACGAAGTCAAATCAAAGGTACTTGAACCTCTAACTTCAGTGCTAGTATTAGCATCTGAATCCACATAAAATCTAACTTTGTGTGTAGATGTACTAGTTACATCAAAAGTGTAAGAGTGAAAACTCGTTGTATATGTATTGCTAGATTGGGTTTGTTGAATAAAACTATCACCCCCAGTAGCACTAGAAAAACTACTATTATCTGTGGTAGTTTGAATTTGTTGATTGTGGTCTCTAATATCACCATTTAATCTTAAATTAAAAAATGCTTGAATTAAATAAATCCCTGTTGAGGGAAAAGTAAAAACACCACTGCTTTCTGTCATTCCTGTACCAATAAAACCCGCACCTGTTTCATCTGCTCTTTCTAAATTTGATGATATTGGTGTAGCTGTTCCAGTAAAACCTGTTGTCAATCTCCACCTATCAACCATAGTAATACCATTAGTAGTCGCAAAGGTACTTCCGTCAGCTAACTTAGAAGTAGCAATACTTCCCGCTAACATATCGTTAGTAACAGAACCACTAGCTGGGGATTGTGTACCGACTGCTCTGCCTTGATAAATACAATACATACTATCACTAGCAGTAATAGCAGAGGCTAGGGTAAGAGTAGTTCCAGAAATGGTATAGGCTTCAGTAGGTTCTTGTCTTACATTATTGAGGAATAATTCAATGTCATTAACACTTGATACTTCTCTGTCTAAAGAATAGGTATCGGTGGCACTCGTAGTAAATACCTGTTTCTCTAAGGTGAGAAATTTATCACCTGGTGTATTTCCAATATAACTCATTTTATTCCTTATGTACTAATGTCGTCAACAGTTGAAACCCATACATCTAATGATGATGCTGTGTCAGATACTACTTTTAGTGCATCTCCACTAGCGACCACATATTTCGCACCACCATCAATTACCTGTAATTGTGATCCTTGAGGGATTGGTGCATCTTTAACTAAGTAGATGTCATTTGCTCCATCATTGATATATACAGATACATTAACAGCAGAGGCCGAAACATTGGCTACGGAAATTCCAATAATAGTATCGTAAGAATCCGCTGTAAATAGAGTTGCAGCAGAAGTTCCTACATCATTAGAGGTGTATCTTCTAAAGTTTTGTGCCATATTCGTCTCCTATTATATCATAACGCAATTGCCATCGCTATTGCGAAGCCATTACCCGCTTTATTGTCAATTTGTGTTTGGACAGAAGATGTCACACCATTGAGGTAACTTAATTCTGTATTATCCACATCTCCATTACCAATCTTTGTAGCAGCAATCGTATTGATCGCTAAGTTAATTGTTCCACTAGTGGTGATTGGTGAACCTGTTACTGTGAACTCAGATGATCCAGCATCTGCTACGCCTACTTGAGTGACTGTACCACCCGAACTAGGGAATACTTGGGTGAAAGTAATATCGTTAGTTTCTAATACAGCATTACTATCAGTAGTGCATAAGAATAAATCGTCTGCATGAGTTGAACCTTCTTGGACAACTACAATCTGTCCAGCTAATTCTCCAATCGCATCATAGTCAGAATTTCTTGTTGCAGTTCCACTGGCCACCACATCATAGATACCATTCTCACTAGCGTCTGTTTGATTTTTAACTAATACTTTATTGCCTGTAATAAGAGTAACACCATCTAAGGTATCACCATTCTGTAAATCAGCAGTTAAATCTATATTTGCTGTAGTAGCAACTCTTGTAATAATTCTTGTTTTTAAACCAGCTATTAAATTGTCAACGTATGTTTTAGTTGCAGCATCTGATCCTACACTAGGTGAACCCAATCCTGTAATAGAACCACCTGTTACCGCTACATTGTTTGCATTTTGTGTAGCAATCGTACCTAATCCTAAATTAGTTCTAGCAGTAGAAGCACTAGTTAAATCACTAAGATTACTAGCTTTAACTAACTTTGCATCTAGCTGTGTTTGAATATTAGAACTAACATTATTAAGGTAACTAAATTCTGTGTTAGAAATAGATCCATCGTGAATCTTAGTAGCATCAATACTACCTGCCAATTGGCCATTAGTAATAGTGCCAGAAAGAGAACTAGTGGGATATCCTGTAGCATCTGCTAAGTTAAATGCGGGAGTAGCATCAGAACCACCTAAAGATAAAGTAACCCCACCATAAGAAACAGTAGAATTAGTTAAGGCACTATTAGGAAGATTAGATACTGTATTCGATGCACCACTAATAGTTTTGTTAGTTAGTGTTTGTGTACCAGAGTTAGTTGTAACTGTAGAATCAATCGCAACTGTTAATGTGTTTGTTGCAGCAGAAGTATCAATACCTGTACCACCTGTAACAGTAAGTGTTTCACTGTCTAGATCAATAGCAATCGTACCTGTATCGGCAGCTAGGTCTAAATCTTCTTGTGTTAATTTGTTGTCAATATAAGCCTTAATTGATTGTTGAGAAGCAACAGATGTGGCACTATTAGAGGCCATGTCATCTTCGTCTTTAAAGGCAGTACCTGATAGAGAGGTATTAAGGACAGGTGAGGTAAGAGTCTTATTCGTTAAAGTTTCTGTGCCAGTGAGAGTCGCAAAGTCAGCGTCAGTCATGGCAGTATTAAACTGTGCCTTAGTACCTGTGATTGTGTTACTGCCTAATGAGATAGACTTATTAGACATAGTGACAGTACCAGATGTTACAAAGGCTTTAGTAGATTGTTGAGAGGGTGGTAGAATAGCAGAGTCAGTAGCCATTGAATCTTCATCAATAACGGGAGTTGCTGGGTTACTATAAGTAGAACCTACATACACATCAACTGTGGTATCACCACTATTAATACTTCCACTATCAAAAGTAAATGTTAAAGTTGTATTAGGAGAAGAATAAGAAGAAGTAGCAATCTTTCCATAGATTGTACCAGTGTTAGAACCAACAACTTTAACTCTACGACCTACATGATGAGAAGAAGTAATATCGGCAGCAACAGTAATAGATGTAGCAGAGGCATAAGAGAATGTAGTTGTGCCATCAGCATCTCCTAAAATAAACCATTCTTTATCATTGAATCCGTCTCTAATGTCTTTAACAATCTCACGCATGGAGTTGTTAACTGCACTAGGACTCATCCCTTCTGCCAACGAACTACTATTAACAGATGTGTTATTAGCAGCGGTTGTACTATATTCTTTGATTGCCATTTATTCTCCTTTTAAGTTATTTATTATATCCAATAATTTTTTTGAGATAATTTCTCTAGTAATCGAGAGATCATCTTTCATAAACTTTTTTAAAGCACCGACATCATTTTGAAGGCCTTTACTTAAAATATTTTCTACCAATCCTATTTTACCATACTTAGCCTCTATTTCATTAGCCACAATCAACAGTAATTCAGAATTAGGAGATATTGTTATTTTTCTTAAATCTTTATTTATTTCCTCTAAATAGGTTTGTGTTTCTACTTTTGCTCTATAGATATCTCCTTCTTTATCTATAAAACTTTCTAGCAACTCTGGAACAGAAACACCATATTTTTTAGCATATTTTTCTGCATAAGTTTCAAAGTCTTGAGCATTAAGGTTTTTCTCAGTTTGTTTTAAAGTTCTTTGAACCTTTGATATTTCCTCTAAGACTTCATAAACATCGTTTAGATATTTGTTCTGTCTTGTTTTGCCAACAAAACTTCCAATAATAGGATATCGACTCATATCTATATCCTCAGTATCATCAAAGAAGAACTTATCAGAAACTAATAAAGAGAAATCAGCAGCAATATTAAGATAACCTCTATAAAGAGCTTCTACTTTTGCTGGTGATAGATTTAATTTTTTTGCTACTTTCTCAATAGTTTTAGAAGTTCTCCCTACTCCTTGTAATCCAGCTTCAATTCCTTCTTCACCAGGATATATTATCTTTCTACCTGTAAAGAAATTTTTATTAGCAACAAAGACTTCCATTAAAGGTTTACCTAAAGCTGGTATGAAATCCATTCCATAATTTGTTGTTACGATTCTGTATAATGTTTCCATTGTCTTTTCATCAGAATCTCCCATTGCTTTTAAACCAAATCTCTCAGAAAGAGACGCAATAAAACCAATATCAAAAGCCTTTGGTATTCTAAAATGTCTATACATAGGTGCGGTTTGACCACTTTGATAATTATATCCTAATGCTTCTTGTATAGAATTATGAGGTAATCTTTGATTCTGTGCTACAAATTTAAAAAACTCGTCAGTAGGTACAAAGAAATGCCAGTGAGCGTCTCTATCCCAATCCTCTAATCTTCGATACATAGGGTTTTCTATATTGACAAAAGCAAGAGCTGTACTAGCTCCAGCTAACATGGCTGTTCTTCCACGAATTTTAGATCGATTAGGATCTTTAAAATATCCACGATAAGCCCTCTCCATACTCAATAAAGCGGCTCTAAAGAAGGGAATAGATCGAGTCATAAACTCAACAGTCTTTCCTATTTTTGTTGAGTACGCACCTCTTTGAGAAAAGTCTACAGAAATATTTTTTCCTCTATAAATAGCTTCGCTTTCAGGTACTCCTTTTTTCTTTGCCCTTAGATATTCTCCCATTCTGTTAGCATTTTCCATTGCACTAGCTAAATATCCAAAAGCATCGGCTATTTTAATAGGAGAAGTCAAAACAGTGTTCATGTTAATTTTTTTCTTACCATAAAAATTAGATAGCTTAGTCCTATAAACACTTTCGTTTGTAAAGAAACCTCCTTGAGTTCCTCCATTTAACATAAATTCTTGAAAATTTTTGTCTTGAAATAAAGCAGATTTAAATCCTTTTAAGGTATCTAATATTAATCCTTTGCCAGATTGAGAAAAGACAGTGCTTTGAACAGCATCTTTAATACCAGCTTTGATAAAAAACTTAGGGAAAAGAGTGACTGTTGTTTGTGCTAGTTTTTTAGTAAATTCAAAAGGAGCAAGAACACTACTTAAACTTTTCCCTTGTACTCCCATATTTTCAATAGCAGTAAACAATAACTTATCAGCTACTTCATAATATTGAGTTTTGCCATTTCTTATAATGGGCATAAAATTACCAGCAAATTTTGGAGCATTATTTGCAGTCAGCACTTTTGTAAACGTGCCCATATCTTCAAAGGCCCAGTCAAGGAAATCTTTAAATTCTGTAAAGTTAGGTAAAGTTTGTATTTCTGGGAAACCTTCAAACAAATTTTCATACAGTTGTTTTTTTAAAGACTCAGTAAGAGCCAAGTCCATATTAAATCCTTTGGGGGTTCTTAAAGGATTAAGGAATCGACCACTACCCATTGCTTTATTTTTAATAACAGATTCTAAGATATTGATCCTACCTCTATTAATAATAGAGTGAGAAATTAGCATCTGAGAGTTATTTATTATGTTATCTATAATAGGTTTTAAATTTTCTGTTCCTCCTGTTAGAGCTCTAACTCCTTTAAAAGAAGTAACATCAGCATAGTTAACTCTAGTTGCCATCTTGCTAGAGGTATTGACTCTATTAAAAGGAACGTACCAAACTCTGTTCCATTTTTTTCTTTGTTCTGGAGTTATGATTTCTCCATACTTTTCAGCAAAATCTAAAATAGCATTGTTCCATTTTAAATAATCTTCAAATGCTTTTTTATATTCGGGTGTTTCTAGTTTTAAACCTGCTTGAATTTCTATGTCGTCAAATAGTTTTTCTCTATTTTGTCTTTTTAGTTCACTAGCTGACTTTGCAACTATATAAGATATCCAATCTTCTACGTTATCTACCTCTCTAATAATCTTTTCAAAAGGTTTTACGCTTCGATCAAACTTAAAAGCCATAAGTCCGTCTTTGTCTTTATAGGCAACAGGAGGAGCATACTTTCTGGCAGCAGCAGCTGTAGAAGAACCATCTCTATAATTCGAGATATTTTTATACAAAGGTGTGTCAGTAACACCAAGATTTTCTTCCATTAATTTGATACCATAAAGATTATCAATGGTATCAGCTTTTAAATTTTCTATAAAACTATTGGCTTTATCATTAATATTTTTAACTTTTTGATATCCAATTTTGCTTCTAAATCTTGTTAAAGCGTCTTGTTTCCAATAACCAGAAAATTCTTTTTGTGCATTAAGGACAGCTTTTTTTATAGGCTTTTCTTTGCCTTTTATTTTAATTTTAATACCATCATCACGAATAGCTTTATCAAAAAACTTATAAAAATTTGGAGCTAATTCTTTTGCTTTAGCTGGATCACCTAAATATAATCTAACAAATTCTGCAAATCCTTCTTGAACAACATTGACATCGTAAGATATATCTTTTAGTTCCTTATTAATAATAGGATCGTTTTTATACTTGTCGCTAAACTTAGCAATTCTTCCATCTAGAAAGTGTCCTATTTCGTGAGCAGCTACATCTATGTCATTTACTTTTTTTAATCTAATAGTTTCAAATCCTGGTAAATAAGTTCCTTCAGCTTTTCTTTTACCCATTCCTGTTTGAAGGATTCTGATATCTAAATCTTTGATAAAATTAGAAAGTATCTCTGGTCTAGTTTTTAATTTTTTAGGAGCGTCTTTCTGTGCTTTTAATAAACCAGTCAAAGGTTGTTGGTGTTTAGGGCCAGGATTCCATTTAGCTTTATAGTTAAAGTTAGCGGCAAATTGAATAGCTCCTTCCACATAGTCAGGCATACCTACTCTTTTTTTATAGGCTTCCGAATAACCAAAAGGCTCATCTTTTTGTTTTTTTCTTAAATTGTTAAGAACTGTTTTCCCAGATTCGATATTCTTTTGTTCTTTTATGTTTATTTCTTCTAAAATTTCTTTTTTAATAGTTTCTTTATCTTTATTCTGTTTTAAAGCTAATTCTGAAGCAATCGCATCAGCTGTCTTTTCTTTAATATCTTTAATAGCTGGATCTACTTTTTCTTTAACAATGTCCTCTGGTTTTTGTTTTGTTTTTTGTTGTTTAACTTGATCGAATAAAACTTGTTTCTGTGTAGGTCTGGGAGCACGACTCATAAAGTCTGTCATCAATAAATATGACGACTCGATAAAAGTATTTTTTACTTCTTCTGGTTTTATACTACGAGATCCAAATAATTTTTCTTCTAAATCTTGTAATTGTTCTTCTCCTAAATCTTTGGCTTTCTGTTGTAAAACATCTCCTACAGCAGTAATAGCAACGTGAGGAAGGAACATTGTAGCTCTACCAACAAAATCTCCTATCTCTGAGGAAGTAACTAATGCTTTTTTAACTATGTAATTCCCAAGATTCCCTAAAAAGTCTTTAGTTGAAGTGGATTGTTGTTTTAGTTTTGGTAAGTCAATAATTTCCCTACCTGTTTTGTCTGTCAGTAAAGGTACTTTTGTTGTGGGCATATCCACAGTATTAAAACCAAAGAACTCTTTTTCTTCTTCTGTTCCTGGTAAATATTTAGATTCATCAACTCCTAAGTCTTTCCAATAATCAATAAAATCTTTTTTTACAGTTTCAGCACCTTGTAATAATTCGTTTTCCTTTACTCCAAAAATTTCAAATTGACCTGGTTCAAATTTTTTTAAAAAAGAGAGATCTGCTAGTTGTGTTGTTTGGGTAGTTTGATTGGCTGCTGGTATGTCTGGTTGTAAACTTACATCTGGGATAGTTTCTTGGGGAATATCTTTTAAAAAAGATAAGTTTACTTTTTGATTATCTATACCTTTTAAAAAGGAAAGATCTGGCTGTTCATTTTTAGCCATCTGGTCACATTGTACCTAATACTTTTGCTTGTTGATCTGGAGTCAAAGTTCTAAAAAAATCAATAGCAGCGTCTTGTCCTTGAGACAGAGTTATTTGACTTATCTGAGAAACAAGATCTATTGTTTCAGCATCTGCTGTTTGTTCTTCTCCTCCAACAGTTTCTTCTTTAATAATTTCTTTTTCAGCTTCTTCTTGCAAAACCTCTTTGTCTCCAGTTTCTTTTTTATCAGAAGAAAAAAGACCAGAAATCATTTTGTCAAAAAAACTAGGTTCTTGAGTTGTTTCTTTTTGTGTAGAATCCATAAAGGCTTGAGCAAAAATACCCATACCATCTCCTTTTTTCCATCTATTATAGGCATCTTTTTCTATATCAGATAAACTGTCCATTCCTTTTTCTTGTGCTTTTTTAATAACAGAAAGGGTAAAGTCAGAAAGAGTATCTTTTGTTGGTTGATCTCTTAGTTTGTCTGTTAGAACATCAAGACGTAATTGTTGCTGTTTTGTTCTTTGGTCTTGTGGAATCAAAGATAGTTGTTCATATTCTTTTAATTGTTTGTCAAATTCAGAATCATCATCGCCTAAAGCAGAATATAACTCTAGACCTTGTAAGGCTCTTGAAAGATCAGATGCTTTTTGTTCTTGGACTCCACCAGCAGCACCCATGAGTCCAGCACCAATAGCTTGACCGAATGTTGTTGGTGTTGTTGTATATCCTGTATAAGGTTGGAGTTGTTTCATTGCTCCTAATAAACCAGCTTGTAATGGTGTTTGTGTGGGAGCAAGTAAACCTTGAATATTACCAGCACCACCTAATCTACCTAAAGATTCTTGTAACAGTGCACTTCTAATTGCATCTACACTCATTGTAGCCATTATAACGCTCCTAATAATCCGCCACCAATAGCACCAGCCATTGGGCCTAAACCTGGTATTAAACTACCTAAGTAACCACCACCCATTGCACCACTTAATAAGTTAGCACCTAAGTTTCTGTAAATAGGTTGTTGTGATACTGTTTGTTGAGATGTAGGAGCACCAATCGATGCTAAGTATTCTCTTAGTTTAGTGTATGGTTTTTGTTGTTCAAATTGGAATCTTTGCATTGCATCAGCTAGTTTAGCTTCTTCTAATGCTTCACGTTGTTGACCGACTTGTGCTAGTTGACCAATATCTGCATAATCTAATGCAGCTAACTGAGGTGCTAGTTGAGCAGCTTGTAATTGTCTTTGTCTTTCTTGTTCATAAGCACCGCCATAAATTTGTGATGCAATATCGCCCATTCTTCGACCAGCAGTCTCTGCCATTGCAGCAGATCCATAACGACCACCTTTAGCAAACATCGAACCTAATTGACTTTGGACATCACCTGCGGCTCTTTGAAATGTTTGTTGTAGATAGGGATTAGTAGCTGGATTTAAGTATTGACCAGATAAAATATTTTGAATCTCTTTTTGGGATGAACCAAGTAATGGACTACCCGCTAATGCTCTTTGTTCTTGTAATCGTAATGCAGCTTCTGTTTGACCAGAAAAAGGGGTATAAGTAGCCTGTGGAAAGTATTGAGGTACATCTGATTGATATAACTGTTGTGCTTGTCCTAATGCTTCTTCGTAATATGGTTTAACAAACTCCGAAGGTTCGGCTGTTACTGTCGTTGCTTGTTGTGTTGGTTGTGATCCTTTACTCATTTTAGTTCCTTTACAAAATATACTGCTTGAGGTTCATAATCTCTCAAAACTTTTGTCCATCCTTTCCTTCCAACAATCTCTAATCGTTGGCAGTTGTTTTTTTTGGCCCAATCTTCGACTTTACTTGTCACTAGGTCTAGCCATGATTCCATATTAGAGCCACCAGCTAAAACCCAACGCAATACCCTCAGTTGAGGATAATCGCAAACCTCAGTAACAAAAGATGCTTCTATCCCGTCATTCCAACTAATCCATAGTTGCATCCTATTTTGCTTTATATACTCAAGTATATCATAACTAGAGTATGATCCGTCTAAGGCTTTTTCTATTTGAGGTTTAACTTGTGACCAAATAAACTCTAAATCTTCTACAGGTACTTGTGTTATTACCCTACCCAATGATGACATATCTGTATAATACGTTCTTGGTGTGGTTTCGATGACCAACATCAAACTCACCACTTCTTGTAGCGGCTAACCACATGTGAGGTATTTCTCCAGCAGCATCAACTGTCATTGGTACAAATAAAACAACACTATTACCACCACAACGGGCATCAATAACAGTCTTTAAAGTTTTAGTTCCGTCAGTATCAAATGATCCTGTGCTATTTAATTTACCATCAATCGTGTTATTTAAAGCACTAGAGATTAATCGTAAATGTTGTCCATGATCGGGTATCGAGAGGGGTACATTAAGAAACTGATTATCAGCCATTATCTTTTACCTTCAGGCATTGCTTCAATATCCACACCACTGAGTGTATCAAAGTTTCCATTAACTGTCACTCTCAGTCGATGATAACGACTGTTTGTTCTTAAAGGACAATCTCCACTATCTCTAACTGTCACCGCAGTTCCTTCTGTAGAAGCATCAATTTGAGATGCTCGACTAAAGGGTGTTACTGTAACTGTAGTGCTTTCACCATTAGCATCGACAATAGGTCGTGCATTAATAATAGTAGAACGTCTGCCTTGTACACCTTCAAACTCTGTTGTATCAACAGTCGCAGATAAACTACCACCTAAGAATTTACCAAACTTATTGTTGCTATCAAATCCCGCTAGACCAATAACTCCTTCACCATAGAAGTAAGAATCTAGTGATCTAGGTAATCCATCTAAATCACCTAACACATCTAAAGATTCTAAAGTGTTAAAGGCTTCTTGAGAAGCAGAACTAATAAACTGTAAGTCTTGTCCAGATCCTGTTGACCATTTATCGACAGCATAATTATAAATAAGAAACTTGTTGTTGATTGTACCACCACCTGTCGCACCACTACCACGATAAGACCAAATAACAATCGAGTTGTTAGGATCGACAGCAGAAGTAATACCTTCGAAGTTAGAAGTAATATCATCAAAGAAAAATTCATTAACACGACCAGCACCAATAGGTGTTAATTGTTGTCCACCTGTTAGTTTATAAAAACCATCTTGGGCTAGGAAGAATATTGTATTACCAAAAGAAGCAATCGCTTTAGGAGCAAATGCACCAATGTTATCTGCAATCTTATTGAAAGTGAAGATTAAAGGAGTACCTACGTATTCAACACGATAGATAGCTCTTTCCATAAAGACGACACCTGAACTTTCACCACCGACAATTCCTTGTACAGAACCATGAGTACCCACAATGTCTTGATAACCTGATTGAGTTGTTTGACTTGGTGTCCAGTCAGTCGCATCGTTTAAGGCTGACCATTTAACTCGTTGATTATAAACAGTAGAACTTTCTTCTGTATAACCAGCAAAAACAAAATCTCTAATCACTGCTAAGTATTTAGCCTTAACAGCAACTAAATCAGCAAAAGCAGTATCTACTCCTTCATCAAACTTTTGTAAGTTGTCAGCAAAGTTAGCAGCAATAATTTTGTTGCCAAATTGAGTAAATGTCCAAAAGTCTTTTGAACCTTCTGTTGTAGAGTTGTTATATCCACCAACAATAGACTTATCTTGAAAGTCGCCATTGTTATCCATTTGGTATAACTTTGTCGTATCACCTGCATAGTTAGTTGATCCACTCGCACCAAAAGAAGTAAATAAACCTAAAGGCTGAGAAGTTAGAGCAACATCGCTGAGTTGCACAAAAGAAGGAAATGATTTATACCCTTTAGCTAGAGGAATAACATTATCGATCTTTAACGAACCAGGATTTTGATATCTTGGTAAATCAGCTTGTAGGTTTCCAAATTCAATCATGGAGTTGCTGTATCAGTGCTCATTGCAAAGGCAGTACGCCCAGCATATCTTCCTTTTTCATCGTCTTGGTTAGCAGCATTAATAGATTCGTTATAAAGACTTAACCATGTTACTAATCGTTCATCGTTCATTATATAAGGTTGAGATTCGACTAATGATCCATAAAGATAAATTTGAGGATAATGAGTTAATAAAAAGTTAGTTGTGTTCGAATCTGATAAGGCGGGAATCTTTTGGAAGTAAGTTATTTTAACACTGTAAGTAGAATCGGGAATAGGAGCAAGTTTAATTGTATCTCCAATAATTGTATAAAGTTGTGGAGTACCTGAACTATCAGTTAAATTATTTAATTCAATCTCATTAGGATTAACATAGTCTAAAACAACATTAGGATTACCATCAACATAGAGTTGGACTATTTCCAAAAAGTCTGTTGGTAGGTTTAATGTAGCAGTGCCACTTACACAAGTTAAAGTTGTAGTAGTTTGCATTTTTCTTAATCGTAGATTTCTATTTAATTTAGACTCTGCTAAAGTAATAAAATCTGGAATGACTCCTGTTAAGTCAGAACGATTTAAGTAATTTGCAATACTTGTTTTAAGTTGACTGAATGTTGTTAATGCCATTATTAATCTCCTAGTAATCCTTTTGTAAATTTAAATAGTTTATCTTTTAAAGAATCAAAAACAGTTTTACCTGTGATATAATCTTTATTTTTTTCATCAATCATTCTTTTTGCTTGAGATTCTAATGATTCTAATTTGTTTCCAAGTAAACCCATTTTATCTGACTTTAATCCCTCTGACATTTCTATATATTTTTTCATCAAAGGTTTAATTTCTTTAGGTGCTTCATTATATCTTAATATACTAAGTATATTGTCTTGATATTGGTTAGAATAATCTTTATTTAATTTATCCATAACCCCCCTATGAAAAAACTCTTCAAACATAGTTCCATAAAGATATTCATTAGACTGCATATAATCTCTTAATTTAATATAATCCTCTTTTGACATATCATTCATTTTAGCAGCATTACCAACTGGATCTTTACTTCCTTGTTCTCTAAAAAGTCTTTCTGGTCTTAAAAAAAGATTTTTATCAAGAGGGTTAACATAAGCATATCCACCTTTCTCAAAACCTCTTTTTTCTCCTTCTTCTTTGACTATATCTCTACCTTCAAAATTTCTTTCTTTATAATTTTCTGGTAAATAAGAACCTGCAAAAGTACTCTTGGTAATATTAAATTCTTTACCTTTTTCATTTAACAAATTTTCGTTTAACAAATTTTGTATTAACCTATTTGGATCATAACCAAGTGCAAATACATTAGATTTTTTTAATGCCTCTTCTATAAATGGATTTTCCATACCTAATTTTTCCATAGCTCTAAAACTCATAGCTGGTTGGGTGGGTATTAAGTCTGCCATTAGATTTTCTTATCTGTTACCTTTAAATATTTATTGTCTGGATCATTTAAGAAACGAGAAAAAGCTACACGATCTTGAACTTTACCTGTCTTAGAGATAATCCCTGTTTTTTGCATATTATAAAATACTGTTAAAGGAATACTCGCAACATACTTAAAATCTTTATGTTTGTTGATGTCGTGTTTTTGTAATTCCTTATTACGATCTATAA
>Ga0208161_1001084_pt1 | contig 14846 bp, 34 predicted proteins | sample CB_VirMetaG_3_FD_184538 | JGI IMG/M metagenome (GOLD analysis project Ga0208161, IMG submission 184538) | Freshwater to marine saline gradient viral communities from Chesapeake Bay - CB_1508_1S Viral MetaG (SPAdes) (version 4) | ecosystem: Environmental > Aquatic > Marine > Coastal | place: USA...
GAGAGGTGAAGATAAATCTTTTGGGAATAATAAAAAAACATTTATTAAACTCGTAGATACTTTCGACCAATTAGTTCAACGTACTTATACTGTTGAAGAAGATATGGGTATTATTATGGAACGTTATGAAGAACCATTTTATATACTCATTGAAAGTTTGTTTTATTTAAATTATGAGGATTGGAAAGCTGAATTAATTATGTGGTATGTTTATGAGCGTTGGGATGAGGAAGGTGATTTGTTACCTCTTAGTTTAACAGATTTAGATACTGAAACAGAAGAAGAGATTTTAATTAAAAGTCCTAGTGAACTATATGATTTATTTAAGCGTATAGAAAAAAAAGGAAAAAAATAAGTTATATATTTAGAGTTATGAATTGTACAAAATGTGGAGAAATAATTCCAGAAGGTAGACTTAAAGCACTACCCGGAGCTAAAACGTGTGTTGCTTGTTCAAATGTAAAAATGAAAGGAGTAGTAACAGTAATGAAAGGTGAAGGAGATCATACTTGGATCGAAACTATTCATTTAGAACACGAGGAATACCAAAAATACATGGAAGCGGAGAATCGCCTCCGTAAACAAGGAAGTAGTTTATTAGATAAACCAGAATCTAATGATGAAGTACCCTTTGGTTTCAGTGAAACTAAATTAGACAAAAAAGAAGATGCCTAAAGCACGTCCACTTTCAAAGGAAGAGATTGTAGCAGCAATGTCAAAAACCAAATCAGTACGAAGTGCTGCTAGGTATTTGAACTGCTCATATCAACATCTTAAAAAGTGGATGAAATTATATGATGGTGCTAACGGTAAAAGTTTATTCGAGGAACACAAAAACCAATCAGGTAAAGGAATACCTAAATTTTTAAGTAATTCCCCATTTGGAAGAAAAGAACCAGCTATTTTAGATATTATAAATGGTGTAGTTGATCCTTCTAATTTTAATCCTCAAAAAATCAAATATAGACTTATTGAAGGGGGTTATTTAAAAGAAGAATGTTATGGTTGTGGTTTTCATGAACGTAGAGTATTAGACTATAAAATGCCTTTAATACTACATTTTAAAAATGGAAATAAACAACATTACAGGCTAGATAATTTAGAAATGCTTTGTTACAACTGCTATTTTCTTTCTGTTGGAGATTTATTTACTGGAAAACAAGTTGAACAAATGGAAGACCATGTACCAAGTAAAGAAACACAACCAGATTGGGAAGTAGATGATTACACACAACAACGACTAAAAGAATTAGGATTGTATGATTCTAAACCAGATGATGATCCTTATGATTTAGTATCTAGGCTCTAAATATTTATAATTGTGAAAAAGAAAAAACACGATAAGTTGGTCAAGGATTACGATAGACAAAAAGAGAAACATCTTGAGAAATTAGCTACTAAACAACTTAAAGATCAAGATAAAATTGACCACTTACGTACCAAATATATTAACACAGACTTTTTAAACTTATTTTAATTATGGCAGGCGAAATTACAGTCAACAACACCGATGAATTTCAGGAAATGGTTGACAAAAAAGATTTTAGAATAGCAAAGGCAATTGTCGAGTCTATTCTAGATAATATGGAAACTAAAAAACGTAATATACACGTATTGTCTGTAGCCTGTGTTGAAGAACAAGCTATATACGATTTAACATTAGATAGAAAATTCTTTGCAGATACGTTAGAAGAAAATTTAAGATATTTTATTGAACAAGAACGTTACGAAGAATGTAGTCGTATTGTTGAAGCAATAGATAAATTAAAAAAGAAAAAATCTTCTTAACTTAACTTGGTCATTTGAAAGTCAAATATTATATTGACAACAAAAAGAAGTTATGTTTTACAGTTTTGACAGAGAACAATTGACATTTACTAAGGACCCTAAAAAATTAGTGAAAATTCTATTAGTTATTATTGGATTGCTGTTGTGTACTTTTGCTATTGGACGCTACATGCAATTCAAAGCATTAGACAAGTATGAGAAACAACTCATTGTACTTAATTTAGAAAAAGAGAAAAACAAATTTACTGAAGAAAAATTTGTTGAGTTGATTAAAGAACTCAATATGAAATTCCCTCATATTGTTTATGCTCAAGCTCGAATTGAATCAGGTAACTTTAAATCAGCAGTATTTCGTCAGAATAATAATTTGTTTGGTATGAGAGAAGCTCGAGTTCGAGTTAATACTGCTAAAGGAACCAATTTAAATCATGCATATTATGACAACTGGAAAGAATCAGTCTATGACTACGCATTTTACCAGTGTCGTTATATGAGTAATGCTGATAGTGAGGCTGAATACTATGCTGCACTGGATGCTTCATATGCTGAAGCAGGAGGTGGTTATTCAAAAGCACTAAAACAATTAATTGAAAAGGAACAAGTAAAATCAAAGTTTTAACAATAAAGCCATGTATTTATCAGCATGGCAACAAAGAAAAAATCATCATCAACAAGTGCATCTTCCTCATATAAGGAAAAGCCTAAGAAAAACAACAAAGGTGTTCACGCAAAGACTAAAACCAGTAAGTCTAAAAATGCAACTAATTACAAAAAGTTATCAGTAGGACAGGGTTAATATGAGTAATACATCACGTTGGACTAGGAGTAGAAAACAACAACAAAAATTTGAAAAAAGAATAAAAAATAATAACGAAGTTTTAAAAAAAGCAAAAGTTTATGAGCAAAAACAGTAACATGCAACGATTGGCCGTTTTGAAAGTGTGGATTGACGACGTCAAGAAAAACAGCAGATATCGTAAAGAACAGAAAAAACAACCTAAATGGCTTATCGAAGCACTTAAGGATTTGGATTATGAAGATTAATGGAGGAGCTTTAGAGTTCTTTGAAAGCCTCCCTGATGATATATTAGTAAAAATTGCTATGTATGATTGGGAGGCATTAGAACGCTTGTGCAATGCCCTTACTCTAGACATCCAGATGCTAAGAGAAGAATATGAAAAAGAAAAAAAGAGAGATTTGGCTTCCTGAATCTCTCTTATTATATTCATGTCATAATAAAGGTTATGGCATTACACGAAGTAATAGAAAAACACGAAGTAACTATTTTAGGTCAACAGATTAAGTATACAAACAAGTATATTACTTATACTAAAGGTACAATCCGTAGTTACAAACCAACACCAAGTCTATATAGCTGTTCAGGTCGTATATTTAAATATGATTATGAGCACCAATTTGCTCCAACATTAGTTGTACTAAGTGGTCAAAAATACATTGTACCTACCTATCAAAAAGTACATCCTCAAACCGAATTGAGCGATATTAATTGGATTAAGCCTCAAGTTAAAGCACCAGTTGTTGAAAAAAATGAGTGGTTGTTCGAATCAAGTAGCGATCCAGGACATTTTTATAGGGTCAGACAATCAGGCACAAAGTATACCTGTAATTGTCCAGGAGTTTGGCGTTCAAAAGATCGTCGTTGTAAGCACATTAAACAAGTAGAAAATGATAACAAGTAAAAAACCATCAACCAAAATTGAGATTGACTTAACTGGTCCCCAAGGTAATGCCTTTGTATTATTGGGTATTGCTAAAGATTTGTGTCACACATTGGATTTGGATTGGGATTATGTTTATTCAGAAATGACAAGTAGTGATTATGAGAATTTAGTTCAAGTAATGGACCACTATTTTGGAGATTTTATTATAATGTATCGATAATGGCAGAACGAGGTAGACCTAAAGAAACAGCACAAGTTCAACTTGATAAGTGGACTAGAGAAATATACCAAATACCCGCTAAACCAGAATTGGGTTGGAAAATGGTATGGCACTATGATAATAATAAAAGTGTCAATGGACCTTTTAAAACAGAAATAACTTATCCTAAAAGTCAAAAACATGATAAAGTTAAAGCAGATAAAGGTAAAGCATACAATGGACAACCTGTAGTAATGGTATTTAAAACATCAAATCGTTCAAATGCTAAAACTAAAATGAAAGTATGGAATAATGAAAACATTGACTACATTATTTCAGCAAAAACATTACCTGGTGTACCTGATAATGCTGTTATTATGGAATGTGGTGTAGGTGAAAGTTTTATTGACATTTGGAAACTAAAATACTCTTTATAATATTTATAACAAAATAACTATGGGAACTCGCGCATTAATCGGTTACTTAGATACTTCTAAAAAACCAATGACTTTAACCACAACTTATAATCATTATGATGGTTACCCTTCAAACTTAGGCAAAGGTTTAAGAAATTTTTACAATGATGATGAAAGAGCAAAAGAAATTGCTAGTGTAGGATATATTTCATTTTTGGATGGAGCAACTGGTGAATGGGATGCTAAAAATAAAGAACAAGCTACAACTATTAGATTAGATAGTGAGTTTGTAGAAGCTATGATTCAAATTGCTTCTGAAATTGACTCTGTAGGAGCTGATTATGGTTACATTTGGTGTCCCAGTGATGATAAGTGGCATATGATTGAAAATGATGGGATGAATTCAATGATTCAACAATTGGAAGAGGAATTCGAACACCTTAATATTACTTCAGAAGCAAAAAAAGAAACAATGAAAAATAAAGATAAAGTAGTAGCTAAAGGTGATGGGATTGAAATCACTCAAGCTATGATGGATAAATTACATGCTGGTCAAACAGTTAAATTACCAAATGGTAGTATTTTAACTTTTGTTAAAGAAGAAATAAAAGAAGCTATAGTATCTCCTGATGAACAGGTTAGTTATTTAACAAACGTTTTATACGATGTTTATTACAAAGGTATGCATACGCAGGATGTAAATTTTGAAAGTTTAGCTCAATCTCTTGTTAATAATATGTTTAGTGATAAAGCTGAAAATTTAGATGAAGCATTCATCAACCGAATGAAATACAAAGCCGGTATTATTAAATAAAAACGTTTTGGGGAAATTTGACCTAAAAAAATACCTTGTCGAGAATAAACTTACTCGAATTTCTAGATTACTAGAAGAGGCTTTTGTATCCGCAAAAGGAGACATAGGTGGTTTAGATAATCCCCTTACAACAAACAACCCTGAATTTGATGAGAGTTTAGATTCACTAATTGAACTTACTCAAAAACTTACTCAAACAAAAGATTTAGCATCTACATTAAATTATTTACTTAAATTCGGCTGGTCAATACTAGTAGATATTCAAGACGATAAACTAGATGATGATGCTTATACCAACCTTTATGTTGAAACTGCTCAACTACTTAATAGTGGTGATTTAAGAAAAAGTATAGAAAAATTTAGAGACCATTTAACTAAGCTCGAAACACTTTATACCGGATCAGACATAGATCAAGAAATTGATCTCCCAACCCAAGATAAATGGGGATTGAGAGATTATGTTAAAGATATAAACGCAGGCAATCCAAACTCAGGTAATAAACGTTTTGCTTTAAGAACAGCCCAACAAGTCCAAAGAGAATTAGATATTCTAAATGGCAAAATTGAAGGTCAAAGATATTATCCTGAATACAGCAAAGAGGAAATTGAAGAGTTTAACAGAGCAATCCAATTAATTAAAAACGAATACTTAGCTTTATCAGCTGCTGAAAATTAAAAACCTACCTTGTCAAGATATCATTTGGAATTATTCTAAATGAAAGAAAGGAGTGGCTTTGCCACTCTTTTTTTGTATATTTATGACATAATGAAAGAACAAGATACATTTGGTGGTTTAAGTAAAGGTCAAGTGAAACAAATCATTCGACGTAATATGATTACTAAAGTAAAACCTAGTAAAAAGGTTTATTCTCGCAAAAATTTGAAAAAAGATTTGGCTTCCTGAGGGATTGTTCGTATATTCACGGCATAATAAAGGTTATGATAGAAAATAAAGATATATTTAAAGAATTGTTCGATGTGTTAGAATCAAATAACATTGACATCGAACGTAAGACAGATTATTCAAACAAAGTTTGGTCACTCCTTAACTACCCAGATGTTAGAGAAGGTTATTATGGTGGTGTTGAAGGTTTTTATTTCAACAAATCCGATTATGGTTTTTTCAATAAAGAACAAGTTGCATCATTATTTCCAATGAACATTCAAGGTAAAGAAATTGAATTGGTCGATGTTTCCGATATGGAAGTAGATGACGATCGTATGTGGAAATCAAGTATTAGTTTTATTATTAAATAAGTTATGTTAGCACTCGCATTAATTATTATTATTTTATTTTTGTATCAAATCAACGAAAAACTTAAAAAATAAGTTATGAAAAACAATTTGCTCACTGAAGACGAAAAGAACATGATTTTAAACATGTTGAATAAATTAGATCTAGAAAACAACATTGATAAAGTAGACGAACTCTATGATTATTTTGTTGAATATTTTGAAAACCTAGAATGTGTTATTAACAGATATTCAGCAGAATAAAAATAAAAGTTATGAAAAAAACAAACGTTATTACCCCAATGTGGCTTAATTGCCAAGCAATTCTTAAATCCGGTGATTTAGAACTTGCTGATAATGAATTGATGAAATTGATTTATAAACTAGCCGACTACACAATCAATGGTTATAAAGATGCCGACAAAATTGAAGGTGTAAAGCTCGAAACGTGGAAAGAGCGAGTATGGTTTGCTATTGAAAATGCTGGTTTGTTGCCCGAATAAGTTATGACTATAGACGAAAAACAAAAACTATACGAGGAATTATCTTATATTTTAGAGTTATTGGATAGTGGTGATTTTAACCTAGCATCTATGACACTAGAGGATCTAATTATTCAAATTAAAGACGGAGAAATATAATGGGAGAGAAAAGAGGTCAAACCGAAAAACTAAAGTATGATTTTAACACTGCTCGTGCTGTATATTTTAAAAGGGGTGAAAAATACTCGAGAGTAACAGAACGCGATTTTAGATCATTTAATGGTGAGCGTTTCATTCTAATTGATGGTGAATACAAACCATATGAAGGTCCTATTTACTATTGGAACACAAATAAACTATGTAAAGAACCTGTTGGTGTAAACCAAATCCAATATGCTCATGACATGCCTTGGAAGTCAATGGTACGTCCACATGAGAACTATTTATTGTAGCATATGTATCAACATGACCAACGAGGAATTAATTGAAGAATTATACTACAAAGCTCATACAAAGGGTTTCTTTAATGAGTTACACGACAAAGTAGAAGAACTATCACAAAAAAGTAAATTTAAATGTAGACACGAAATGGTGAGAACAGCTTATAACCAAATAAAAGAATTAAAGCTTGCTCAACCACCCCGCACCTCTTAATCCGTATATACGATTTAGCGTGGCTACCCAAAACAAAATACATATATTAAATAGGTTATAAAAATGAATACATTCAACTACAATCTAAGTGAAACGGAATACCTAACATTCCAAACCCACCTCAACGTTTTAGAGGTCTATAGTGGACACGATGGTGCCCAAACTAAAACCAAAATTGCCACTTACAGAACTGGCAAATGGGAATTCGACAGTTACCAGCAACAGAAATTGTTCTGGTTTTTATTCGGAATTTATAAGCAAGAGTTTGGAAAAGCTTTTAAAATGTATATACGTACGTTGAAGGAGAAACCACAAATGTACGAATTTAATTGTATACGTCGTCGATTTAGTATTAAGGTAACTAAGTTAAAGCGAGGCTGGAACAATTGGTTTTATGGACTTTATCCGCAAAGAAAATGGTAGGATTTGGTTGGATTTTGGTATTTTTAATCAGTTTTTGGGCTGGTTCTAGTAGGATGATTCGTTTGATAAATGATCCAGATATTGACATTGCGAAATCGAATTTTAGGTTAGGGTTTTGGGCTTGTGTGTTTGGGGTAGTGGCAATTTATACTACTGGTTGGATTGGAATCATTACTAGTTATTTAACGGGATTGTTCTTCGGATTAATCGGAGTGAATTATATATTTGAAAAAGAAAAATTAAAATGAAAAAATTGTTGTTTGGATTGGTTTTAATGTTGGCAAGTAGTTTGTCGGCCCAATCTTATTTGAGAGCCGAAAACTTTACTATGGGTGTTAGGCAGAGTGAGTATTCCCCTATTCAGTGGGGTGAAAGTAATGAATGTTCAATTTTGATTGAACTTTATGCTACTAAAGTTATTATTCATAGTAAGGTATTGCAAACGTATCATATTATTAATCAAACAGTCAGTTCATATGATATGAATACTTGGTTGTGTAAGGATATAAATGGTACTACTTGTAAGTTTACTATGATGAAACTACCAAAGTATCCAGGCTTTATGGTATGTCAAGTGGATTATAATGATGCTCTTTGGTTTTATGTTTGTGTACAAGATTAATATGAAAAAATATATTTTAGCGCTATTGGTATTTGCGGTGTCAGATACCTATGCACAATTTGAGGTAGGAGCCGCTGTATCAAATAATGGTACTTATCAGGCTGAGTTGAACATTATAGATTCAACAGTTTACGGTAATAAGAAAACAATGTTTACCTTACAAAAAGGTATTAGTTTGATGACTTATTCTATTAACAGTAATAACAACAGTTATTATTATTACAGAGAGGTAACTGGTGATCTTCCAAGTGGTAATAATGTTTATTTAGGTACTTTGGTCCGTATTGGAACTGGTAAACAGAGTATTGTAACTAGTGATATTGGTTTTGGTATTGGTTTAGCTAAGACTTATTCAACAGAATATGTTTACGACCCTATTACGGGATACGAGACAACAGATTTTACTTACGAAGGTTTCGAAACAGCAATTGGTATGACTTGGGGCATTGATGTTAAAATTATGAAGAACGTAAACACTTACTTCAAAGCAGGTGGGTTGTTTAGAGATTATGGTGATTTTGCTGCTGTAGGATTTAAGTATACATTCTAATATGAAAAAATTAATGGTTATGTTATTGGCTGTTATTCCTGTTTTAGGATTCAGTCAAGCTTGGATTTACAAATACGAGCCACACGAAATTATTCATCACCTAATGATGGAAGGTTGTTCAATGCAGTTTAATGATGAGGTAACTCTATCTACAACTAAGAAGATGCCTTATGATATTACTGCTGAGCAAATGGCTGAAACATTTAAGAAACTATCAAAAGATTGTTCTGTTGAACACGTGTACTGTGAAAACATCTGCAATGAGTTTTCTTTTGAATTGTGGAAGAAAGGTAAGTATCGTTATACCTGTTTCGTACAGATGGATGCTGCCACTCGAAAAATAAAATATTTTGAATACTATAAAAATGAAAATTAATATGAAAAAACTATTCGGTTTATTGGTTATGTTGGCGACTGTATTTAGCGCCCAAGCCAAATGTGATTGGTCTGGTTACTGGATGAAGAAGGTTAATCAGCAACAAAATGTGTTTACGTTTCAAACAAACGTAGATTGGGATTCGTGTATTGATTATTGGTGGCTTGCTTATGACTATCAATTGAAAAAATGGGACACATTGCAGGATTTTAATGGTTTCACCCAAGTACAATTCAATGTTAAGGGTAAGTACAAAGTAGTGCTTCGTGTTATTGATGCTTGTAACAAGTGTGATACCAATTTTATCCAAAACATTGATATTACTGTTTATGGTAAAGCAGATGTAGGTTCTAAAGTTGGGATTAAAAACTGTCGTGCTTATACATTTGAGATGACCAACATGAATGATGATTGTGTAGAGTATTATTATTCAATCTATAAAAGTGATTTATTCGACTCACTTTACAGTTATTGGGATACAGCTGAGGATTTGTATGAGTGGTTGTATTCTAATTATGACTTTGATGAAAATGATTTAGTATATTATAATATGAAATCACAACGAGTTGTTAACCATGAATTTGTTGATTCAGGTCGTCATTTGTTAATTGGTTATTGGTATAATACTTGTACTGGAATTGACACTTGGGTTATGCGTAAGGTAAATGTTTGTGTTAGTGAGCGTACAAATCGATTGGTTCCAATTACACCTTCAGCACGTGCAATGGCTCGCCCTAATCCTACCAGCTGTGAATTTTATATTACTAATACCCAAGGTATTCACGAATACATGATTGTAAATCCAGCAGGTACTATTATTGCTGTTGGTCATACAGACCCATTTGAGGAAGTACGAATTGAGACTTGCCTTTGGCCTAATGGAGTTTACTACCTGTTAGTAGAAGGATTGGGTCGAGAATTGATTATGATTCAACATTAATAGTTTTAAAGTAATATTATAGTAATGGATTTCTGGGAAGGTAAATGTTTTAAATGTATAGTTATAGGATGGATAGTGGCTATAGCTGCATTATCAATCAATAGTGAAGTCAAATATAGAAAAACACCTCCTCTAACACAAGATACTACGTTACAACAATAATGAAAACACTAGTCATTTCAGACATTCATATAGGGTCAAAGGGTTGCCAAACAGAGGCAATCCTTTCTCTATTAGAAGATAAATCATTTGATCGCTACATTTTAGTTGGTGATATAATTGATGGGTGGTTATTTAAAAAATATAAAAAATTCACTTACGAACATACTAAAGTAATTCGTAGATTCCTTAAATTATCTAAAGATAAAGAAATTATTTGGATTGCTGGCAACCATGATGAGTTCTTAAGAAAATACTTAGGTATGGAATTAGGAAACATTAAAGTAGTAGATGAATGGATTGAACATGATACTTGGTTTTGTCATGGAGATAGATATGATGGTGTTGTTAAATTAAGATGGTTAGGTGTATTAGGTTCAATTGGTTATGATTTAGCAATTGTTATAGACAGATTATTAAAGAAAACAGGAAAAAATTATTCACTTTCAAAATATTTAAAAAACAATGTTAAAGCAGCAGTCTCCTTTATGGTCGACTTCGAGAATGAGATGGTTCGTCAAGCTAAGAAGAGGAATTGCCATACTGTCGTATGTGGTCATATCCATTCTCCAATTGATAAGAACATTGATGGGGTACGTTATTTAAACACAGGGGACTGGATTGAAAATTGTTCCTATATTACTTACTATTCAGAAACAGGTAGTTTCAAATTATGCAAAAATTTCTTACAATCGTAATTCCTACATTTAACGAGGAAAAATATATAGCTAGAACTTTATATTCAATCGCTAGTCAAAAAGGTATCAAAAATATCCCAGTAATAATTGCTGATGCTGGTTCAACTGATAGAACAATTGAGATTATTGATAAAGTAAGTACTCAATTAAGCCTAAACGTCAAAATAATTCCTGGTGGTTTACCCGCTAGAGGAAGAAATGCTGGTGCAAAATGGGTTGAAACACCTTATATTTTATTTTTAGATGCTGATGTAACTTTTACTAAGCCTAATTCAATTAAAAAAGCATTACGTGCTCTAACCTCTCACAAATATGATATGGTGAGTTCAACACCTGTATATTTTGGAGATATGGATTTAAGGGCATCGTTTATGTTTTGGATTAATAAATGGATAACGATTGCCATGTCTTATATTAAACCATTTGCTATAGGTGGTTTTACAATGGTATATAAAGGTTTATTTAATAAATTAGGTGGTTATGATGAATTAGCAATGCAAAGTGAAGATTGGTTACTTAGTAAACAAGTAGATCCAAAGAAATTCAAAATAATTCCTAGTTTAATGACTCAAGATAATAGACGTTTTAAAAAATATGGTTATTGGAGTATGGTTAAACTTATGTTTTGGAATTGGGTAAATCGAAACAACATAGATCATTTTTATAAAGATCAAAAGTATTGGTCTTAATTTGGAAAAATAAAAATTATATATTATATTAAGTGTTATGAACAAACTAGATGCTCAATATCAACAACTACTTAAAGACATACTTGAGTATGGAGTAGAAAAACAAGATAGGACAGGAACAGGAACTAAAAGCTTATTTGGTTATACAATTAGACACAACATGCAAGATGGATTTCCATTGTTGACAACTAAGAAGATTGCCTTTAAGACAATGGTGACTGAGTTACTTTGGTTCCTAAAAGGTGATACTAATATTAAGTATTTGGTTAATAATAATTGTCATATTTGGGATGGTGATGCTTATAAGAGATATCATCAATCATTTCCTGAAACTGAAATGATGTCCAAGGAAGATTTTATTGAAACTATTAGAGTTAATAATGAGTTTGCTGAGAAGTGGGGTGAATTAGGACCAATTTACGGTAAGCAATGGAGAGATTGGCAATCAGAAACTTTAATCCCTACAAACTTAAAAATGGACGGTAATGTTCATTATGTAACGGGTACTAAAAGAATAGACCAAATCAAACACCTAATCAACGACCTTAAAACAAATCCAGACTCAAGAAGACTAATGGTTTCAGCTTGGAATGTAGGTGAATTAGACCAAATGGTTCTCCCACCTTGTCATTATGGGTTTCAAGTTTATACGAGAGAGTTGAGTGAAAGCGAAAGGTTCAATTGGTATGGAAACAAAATAGGTTCTCATATGCATCATGACCATATTATTCAGGAAATGAATGAAAATAATGTTCCAACCAGAGCAATCTCATTGTCTTGGAATCAACGTTCAGTAGATACATTTTTAGGCTTACCATTTAATATTGCTTCTTATGGTTTATTACTTGAAATGATTGCTAAAGAAGTAAATATGATTCCTGACCAACTGATTGGTAATTTAGGAGATACTCACCTTTATTTAAATCATATTGAACAAGCAAAAGAACAGATTGAAAGAAAGCCATTTGAATTACCTATAGTAGAAATAAATGAGGTAGATGTACTGAAAGGTGAAGTAGAACTAGAATTAAAAAATTATTTACATCACGACCCAATTAAAGCACCCTTAAGCAATTAATTATGAATTATAGAGACTCAGACCCAAATTCAGAATGGGGCATCATTAAATCAGATCAAGTTAGTTACAACATTAGAGATAAAAGACTCTTTGTTGTGGATAATTTTTATGAAGATCCTTACCAAATTAGAGATTTTGCTTTACAACAAGCCTATTATGAAGGTGAAGGAGCTGTTGGTATGAGAACTAGAAAACAATTTTTGTTTGGAGGTTTAAAACAACAATTTGAATCAATAATGGGGATACAAATCCAAGATCATACACCAGATGGATATGGCTGGTATGATTCAGGAATTAATGGACGTTTCCAAAGTTGTAAAGCAGGCACACCAAGTGTATTTCATTGTGATTCCCAAAAATGGGCAGCAGTGATTTACTTAACACCTGATGCTCCTCCAACAGGTGGGACAAGTTTTTATCGCCATAAAGAGACTAAAATACATCATAATTCTCAAATCGATTGGTCTACAGATATTGGAAATAAAGTTTTCAATCAAAAAACATTTTTAGATGGTTCTCCTTATGAAATGGTTGATACAGTAGGTAATGTTTTTAATAGACTAGTTATTTTTGATGGGGGTCTAATCCATTCAGGTATAAATTATTTTGGGTGGGATTTGGAGTCTAGTAGGTTATTTCATATATTTTTCTTTAGTTAATGAATTCAATTCCAGTTATAGGAGTAGCCATAGTGAATGGATTTCACTGGTTGCAAAGATTAGTTGATAGCGTAGACTATCCAGTGGATAATTTTATTATTTTTAATAATAATGGTAAAGGTGAACTTACTGAGCAATTAAATGAATTAGTCAATAAAAAACACCCTTATATAACTAATATAAACGTTTGTCATTTACCTTCTAATATTGGATGCGGAGGGGCGTGGAATTTGATTATTAAATCATATATGAACGCTCCCTATTGGATTATTTCTAGTCATGATACTGCTTTTGTTCCTGGTTTATTAGAAGAAATGGCACAAACAGCTTCTGACCCTGAAGTAGGTATGATTCATCCTAATGGAGGTGATTTTGGGGATGGAAGTTATGATTTATTTTTAATTAAAGATTGGGTTGTCCAAAGTCATGGTTTGTTTGATGAAAATTTCTACCCAGCATATTGTGAAGATGCTGATTACATAATGAGGGTTCATAATAAACCTTTTAAAAGAGTAACTCAATTATCTAAAATACATTTACATGGTGATGGACCTGCTAATGAATATTATACTCATGGTGCTCAAACTAAAAAAACTACCTCAGAGTTAAATGACCGTTTAACTAACATAAATGAAACAAATTTTTTATATATGAATCAAAAGTGGGGTGAAGGATGGAGAATGACTAATCCTTGGAAACATCCAATGAACAGAGTTGGAATACCTTTAGGATATACTACTTTTGATTTAGAATTTGCAAGAAGTAAAAATCTTGGTTTCTAAATTTGGCCTTTTAAAGGAGGGTTATTATATTCACATCATGAAACGAGATAATATATTGTTTTTAGCTGTCTTGACCATAGTTGTATCTGCTTTGGCTATTCTACAAGTAGCAGCTACTAAACGTAGCTACAAATTTGAAAAACAAACGGTTAATTATGTTGATTCTGTCTGGTTTACTAAACCAGGTCAAGAGCATTCTCTACAAACAAGTTACAAGTATTACGGTCGTTTGGATAATGGTCGCGTTATAAGCCACACTAAACCGTTTCATATTGGCGATAGTATTGTAAGCATACACTATGGAAAATAAGGTTATACAATTGGATTTACACGGTGTTAGACATGAAGATGTAGCTGATATAGTAAGCGAATGGGCTTTACTTTGGGACTATAGGGTTGAAGGATTCAGTGGCAAAATCATCACTGGTAATAGTGCTAAAATGAAAACGTTGGCAGAAGGTGCTTTACGTAAATACAATTTTGATTACAGACATATGTCTGATGGTTCAATTCTAGTAAATGGAAAGTTATGGATAAAATAAGTTATGAAAATCGTTACAATGATGTTTTCACATTCACTAAATTAGAAAATGGTGATGTG
>Ga0208161_1001086_pt1 | contig 14840 bp, 14 predicted proteins | sample CB_VirMetaG_3_FD_184538 | JGI IMG/M metagenome (GOLD analysis project Ga0208161, IMG submission 184538) | Freshwater to marine saline gradient viral communities from Chesapeake Bay - CB_1508_1S Viral MetaG (SPAdes) (version 4) | ecosystem: Environmental > Aquatic > Marine > Coastal | place: USA...
GTGTTTGCAGGTCGCGAAAATACCCCCCCATGGTATGTAATTCTCAAGTGGTGCCGATACGGGGCACGTTGGAGGCCCGAGCATGGCAAGACGACACGACACAACGCCGGACGTGTGCGACAAGACCCGTCTGCGGTGGCTGCAGAAGCAGCTGCGAGACATTGGGAAGGACCGGGAGCAAGCATCGGAGGACTGCAGCCACTCGGCGGTGGCAGCATTCCGTCGAGAAGAGCGAGCGCTTAGAGACCTCATCGACGCGGGGCGGCTGCAAATCGCCGCGGCCGAGAACTCTTCGAAGTCGGCGAAGGTCACACCGGAGGAGCGCGCGCAGATGCTTCGCGAGCGGGTCGACAACGCGTCTGACGAAGAGCTCGAGGTTGCAGTGCAGGAATGGCTTCGCCGGCGGAAGTACGAGCTGCGAGTTCTCCCCGACGGCGGTTTGACCCTCATCGTCGAAGGCGACTACCGGCCGGACCTCCGCCTCGTCGAAGGGTGACCGGTGGTCGCGCACGAAGGGGACCTGCAAGACCCCGGTAGGTTTTTGGCGGACCTGTTCACGCGGGACCGGCGGCCGGCGCCGACCCGCTTCACCGACAAGCAATGGGAGTTTTACAACTCGACCAAAAAGCTCACGGTGCTGTGGGGCGGGAACGCGGTCGGGAAATCGGTCATCCTGGCGAAGATGGCTCGGTCTGCGCTGCGTGGTGAGCTGCCGTGGCAGAAGAAGGGCCGCAAGTACACGGTGATGTTGGTCGGCAACACGTGGTCTCAGCTGTCGAGCACGCTGGAGTACCTGTTCGACGGGCTGCACCCTGGCGAGCTCGGGTCGAAGGTTCGATACGAGGGCGGCGCCATCAAGGGGCAACGGATGGCCGTCTACAAGGTGCAGTTTGGGCCGTGCGCGGGGTCGACGCTTCGGTGCGGCATCTTCCGCGCGAAGAACTTGGCGGGCCCGCGCGCCGATGTGGTGCTGTCGGACGAACCGCTGCCCGAAGACGTCCACAACGAGCTGTTTCCGCGCCTTATGGGGCGCAACGGGCGGATGTACATCACGTTTACCCCGACAATGGGAACGGCGGGGGACATCGACTACTTGTGGAAGCTGGTCGACGACCCGGACAAGCCGTGGTTCGGCGAGATTCAGTGCCCCACCACGGTCGAGAACTGCACCCCCCGCGGCGGCTTCATCGAGGTGCCGTTCATCCGTCAGGCGGAAATCGACCAGCTCCGCGACGGTGTGTCGCCGATTCAGGCAGAGATGCGGCTGGGGTTGTCGCGGTACCCGCGGCGCGACTGCACGTACTTCGAGGGCTCGTGGGACGCGCGCACCTGTCGCGTGCACTGGACACCGCCGAAGGGCACCTATGCGCTGGTCGGGCTGGACCACGGCAGCAAGGCGCAAGCACAGGTTGCCACGCTGACCTACGCTCACGGGCGCGGCTACGGCACGCACTACCACGCGGCGGACATGTATATGAGCTCCGGCCGGTCGGAGATGACCGAGGACGCCCGCGGCATTGTCGAGATGTTGTGGCGGAACAATCTCGCGCACCCGCGGGAGGACCTTCGGGGGCGGCCGCTCGAGGAAGTTCTGCAGCACCGGGCGGTGAACGGCATCCCGACGCTCGACCTGTCCGATGTGGACCTGTGGGTCGGCGACCGGTCGCACGGTGGGTACAAGGGTGGCCTTGGTACGAAGAGCAACGGGATGCTGCAGCGGGCGATTGCTGAGCTAATCGGCTTCGACACTGGACGGATGCAGCCGCACGAATGGCGGGAGCGCTTGCCGGTGCCGCTTCGCAAAATTCGGGTGCCGTACAAGCGGAACCGCTCGATGTGGGATGGTATGGAGGTTCTGCGTCGGATGATGCCGCAGCGGTACACCATCTCGGCGGACCCGAAAATGGACCCGATGGCGGAAGCATTTGGCCAGTGGCAGGGGGCTCTCTTGGACCCGCTGCGCGACAGACTGGACTCCGCGCGCTATCCCGTGGTAGAGGTGGATTCGGGCCGATGGCGGCCACTTGGGTAGCCTCGAAGGTCGGAGGTGCGCGTGCGCTTGTTGATGGGCCGGAACAAGGGCCAGACGCGACTCACACCAGGGGAGTACGTGCCGCTGGTGGTGCGCGTGCTTGGCAACAGGCACGCCGAAGACATCATGGCGCGCGCAGGGGACGTCTTCGGGAAGGGCAAGGCGTCGCGGCTCGGTCCCGTGGACATGTCCCGCAACATGCTGCTTTCATGGTGCTACCGGTACTGTCGCACCTACGACCGCCCTCCGCTCGTGACCGGACTGTCCGAAGAGCTCGCGACGGTCTGTGGCGACCGCTCGGCCTCCACCACGGTGGCACGGTACCAGACGGCAGAAGGTCGACCGATGCCTACCACGATGGTGCAGGCAAGCGCGGAAGCGCAGCGGTACGAGCAGTGCGCCGGATATGCTGGCGTTCGGCTCGGCTACTCGCAGCGGTCGGGGCGGTTGCTCTTCGAGGTGGTGACGCCCGACGACCTCGAGCTGGAGTATTCCGGCGACGACCCGACCGAGCCGACCGTGGTGCGTCATCGAGGGTCGCGCACGCTCGAAGGCCACCCGGTGGAGGTCGTCGAAGTCTACGACCTGACCGACCTGGAGAACCCGCGCTACACGGTCCACGAGTGGGACCGAGACGGCGGCATGTTTGGAGAGGGCGCCGTCGGGAAGAACATCACCGCCCGCGTTCACGGTGCGCCGGATGGTGTCGAGGACGGCAGCTACAGCATCGAGGGCGACGACTACCGCGCTTGGTGGTCGTACCCGGATGGCACGCCGTACCACCCGATTGTCGTCCGAGGCCACCCGCGGAACATCTACCAGCGGCTGCAGCAGGTCGAGGCCTCGCTGGTTGTCCCGGCGCGCTGGACCAACTGGGCAAGCGGCACCGACCTGTCGAGTCATCCGCGCACGCACGTTCGGGGGCTGGCCTACGTCGGGCTGGCCTCGGACACGAGCAGCGACGCGGGCGGGGCGGACGGGCCCGAAGTCATCCACCGGTGGGAGAACACCAGTCCGGATGTGCCCGGCGACCACTGGCAGGACCAGCCAGCTTTCGACCCGCAGGTGATTGGCCAGGCGATTGCGGCCTACGAAGCCGGTGTGCTGTCGGCGCTCGACCATCACGTGGAGATGAGCGGGACTGGCGGCGAGCCCACCGCGCGAGAGGCGGAAGCGCAAGAGCTGGCCATCGAGGCGACCTTTGCCGAGTCTCGGCGGTTCGACGGTGAGCTTCTTCGTCGGGCGGCGGCGATGGCGATGCGTCACGCCGAAGTGGAAGGAACGGATTTCAGCATGGGGCCCTATGGGCTCCTGTACCGGGGCGAGATTGCCGAAGCACTCGAGGCGGCCGAAAACCAAGCGGCGGCCGAACGTGAGGCGGCGGCTGCGGAACGTGAAGCAGCCGCAACTGCAGGCCAGTCGAGCGCGGCGGACCAGTCGAGCCCCACAGACCCGAGCAACGAAGGTGAAGACCAATGAGCGATGGATTCGACTACGACGGGCTTGCGGCGCGCATCACCAAGGCGCTGCGCGGCGGTGGCTCACGTGACGACGACTTCGACGACGACGATGAGCCGCGGGGCCGGCGGGTGCCCTACGACCGTTTTCGGCGCGTGAACGAGGAAAACCGCCAGCTGCGGGAAGCGCTGGAAGGGCTCGGCGGCGAGCTCAACAGCTTGAAGGAAGCGCAGGCCAAGCAGTTTCAGGAGCTGCAGGAACAGGCCGCGCAACAGGTGTCGGCGGTTCGGCTGCAGCACGACCAGGACCTGGAGCTGGTGGAGGCCGGGTTGTCTGACAAGCTGGGACGCCAGGTCCTTCGTCAAGCGTGGGAGAGTGCGCCGAAGACCCAGCGCGGGGCGTCGCCGGTGGAGTTCTGGAAGCAGACCATCGAGGCGCACAAGGCGCACCACGCGGACCCCGACAACGTGGCGGCGCCGTCGGTGGCTCGCCCGTTGACGCCGTACCTTCCTGTCATCGAGCCGCCGCCCGACGCGGGCAAGGGCGGAAGCACGAGCAAGCAGCAGCTCGGAAGCCGTGGCGGGCCGCCGCCGCAAGGGCCCGGAAAGCGCCAGCCGGCCGATATCAGCGCAGTGTCGACAGACAGCGTAGAAGGGTTCCTGTCCGGGCTTCGCGCGCTTGAGCGTTGACAGGCCGGGCGTCACGGTGTAGGCATTGAGCACAAGCCGTGTCGCCGCCGGGCGTTAAATGCGTATCACACCATCGGCTGAGGAGATACGCAGATGGCTGCAGGCGCATGGTACACTTCCTCTGGGCTTGGCGACGCGAACATCGCCATTGCGCAGCGCGCGATTCAAGCTGCGCTGAACAGCTCGGACAAGAACCGCGAAATCATCGGTCATCCGGTGTTCATGGAAATGCTCATGGCAGACCGTGGCATCGGTCCGCTCATCGGCGCGCTTGGCTACTCGATGGGCCTCCTGACCCACGGTACCGGCAAGATGGCTGCGAACGCGGAAGGCAACAACACCACCCCGACGAACTACAGCCTGAGCAACACCACGACCATCACCCCTGCGCGCCACAGCTTCGGGCGGACCGCGTCCGACTGGGGCCGGGCGGTGCAGGAAGCGCTGCTGCGTGGTGACCTCGCTCCGAGCCACTACGCCATGCTTATCGTCGAAGGCTTCAAGCTCTGGAGCAACACCTACGTCGACAAGGTGGCCGCTCTGTTCCCTTCGCTCACCACCGAAATCGGCCTGACCGGCGTGCCGCTCAACTGGACCGCGCTCCACCACGGCATCATCGATTTCCGGAACGCAGGCAACCGCGCCCGGTGCATTGCGCTGCTGGACAACGTCGGTGCGAAGCAACTGATGGATGACACCATTTCGCTCGGTGGCGCCATCCAGTTTTCGCAGAACGCCCGCGAAGCCATCCAGGGCGCGCTCTCCGGTGCCTACCTGGGGAGCCCCATCGACGGCGTAGACTTCTACATGTGCGGCGAGCTCGACGCTGACGGTGGCGACACCTGCGGCGCGCTGTTCACGGCCGGCTGCATTCAGTCGCTGCACACCCGCGTCCCGCTTCCCGCTGAAGCTGACGTGGTGGCCGACGGCGGCTGGTACAACATCGAGGCCATCCGCGGCGCGAACGGCACGACGCAGTTCAACACCGTGGCACACCTTGCCGTGCAGATTCAAGAGCAGGCGCGTGGCGCGATGATTCGCTACGCTTGAGCAACCGGCACACGACAGGAGGCCATCCAATGGCGACCCGAGCAAACGTCACTTCTTCACCGGCTGTCGAGCAATCGGCGCCGGTACACCAGTCCGTCCCCGCCCTTGCGCGAGCCAATACGGGGCCCTCGCTCGGGTCGACCCCGCTGCGGCTTGAGCCTGGGCGGGGCCTTTGGACCTGGGCAATCAACCCGGCAAAGCTGGGTTGTCGGGACGGTCGAATCGTCCCGCTGCAGGTCCCCGTCTTGCACGCTGGGGGCTTCTCGGCGAACATCGAAGGCGACCAGGGCGCGGGGTGGCTGGCACAGCTCCGCCGCGAAGGCTGGGTGGAGATTCCGCACGACTTTGCGCCGGATGCGAAGGCCTTCGACCAGCCGCGGACCAACGCGGCACTGTCGGTCTACATCGAGGAGTACCGGGGCGTCGCCATCACTGGCGCTCCCGTGACCCGGTACGTCGACGCCTGGAAGCGCCCGCTGCAAATCGGGATGCACACCGAATGGGAAGAGGACACCGCAGGGCGGGACGTCTACCTCGCTCGAGCGCTTGTCGAGATTGCGAACAAGGGCCAGGCGCTCAACGAAGCGCAAATTCGACTGGCCACCCGTCCCTACATCCGGCAAATCGAAGCGCTGGCCTCGCGAGATGATGCACGCGCTGTGCGCCACATCTCCCAAATCGCCGGGCATCTGCCGGTCCAGTACCACACCGAAGGCGTTCGGGAAATCCTGAAGCGCCACGGCATCGAAACCCGCACCGAATAGGGGGCCGCATGGCCTGGTCTACCACTCGCATCGACTACGACCGCGCTGACAGCTCGCTGCAGGTGCTCATCGGCTCCGGTGGCGTTCCCAACGTCGCCACGAAGGCCGCGCGAGCCATGGCAGTCCGCACGGACGCCAGCAACCTCGCCGCCATGCTCTACATGACGGTGGACAGTGGGTCCACTTGGCAACCGGTGCAGGTCGGCGGTGTGGCCGCGGCCTTTTTGGACGTCAACGTCACTGCAGACATGGCGGCGGCCGGTACCGGCGTGGCGCTCACCACCGAACAACTGCAGTTCCGCACGAGCACCTTCACGCTCACCAACAGCCCGATTCCGCTCACCGACGAAGTCGGCGTCGTGGCCTACGGTGGCCTCAAGTTCGCCGACCTCCCGGCCGGCGCCATTCTCTTCGCCGGCGTGTCAACCGACCTCGCCATCACGAAGGATTCGGCTGGCGTCATTGACACTTGGGACGGCGACTACTCGGTCGGCACCGTCACCGCCGCCAACGACGCCACGCTCACGGGAACCGAAGCGAACCTGCTGGCGAGCACCGCGACCCCGCAGGCGGTGGCGGGTGCGACCACGGCGAACGGGCACAGCGCAACCGCGCAGGCCTGCACTGTGGTCGATGGGACGTCCACCGCGGTTGACCTGTACCTCAACTTCCTCGTCGACGACGCGGACCACGACGTCACGAGCACGCCGTGCAACCTCATCGCAAACGGCACCATCACGGTCACCTGGGCGAACCTGGGCGACTACTGAGCGTCTTCGAAGTGGGGTAGGTGAATGGCCATTCGAAACGAGACGCACGCGCTGGCTCGGCAGGTCCCGTACCTGCTCGAGCGGGCTTACGCGTCGGCGGATGGCCTCACCGGGCAGACCATTGAGTTCCCCGTTCGGCAGACCTCCGACGGGGCGCTGGTCGAACCCACCGCGTCGGGTTCGTCCGTGACCGTGCTGGCCTACGGGTCGGCGGTGGTGTCGGCGGCTGCGCTGACGGTGGCTTCATCGGTCGCCAGCTACACGTTCGCGCCAAACGTCCCGAACTCGACGGCACAGCTCGGCGAAGGCTGGGAAGTGCAGGTGGTGCTCGTCATCGACGGCGAGCGCTATCCGTTTCGGCGGAAGGCCATCCTCTGCGAGTGGGTCCCGCGCAACGTCATCACGGCGGCGGACCTGTACGACGTCATTCCCGAGCTGCAGCACACCATCCCACAGGCACAGCAGACCGGGCGAGGCGACGGGACGGGATGGGCACCGCAGATAGACGCGGCCTACTACGCGTTTATCCGCAAGATGCTGGCCGCCGGACGGCCCATCTGGAAGGCACGCGAGCCCACCGGCTACTACGACTGGTTGCTGGCGAAGTCCCTGGACATGGCGGTGCGCGCCATTCCGGCTGACGAAGGCAGCATCTGGGCACAGTACCGGCGAGACGTCTACCACCGCCTTCGGGAGGCGGAAGCTGGGCTGGTGCTGCAGTACGACGACGACGACCGCGACAAGCGGCGCGGCGCGAATGGACCGGTGGTGCTGTGGCCCGTCGGTCGCTCGAGGTGGTGATGGCACCGCCTGCCAAATTCCGCGACCAGACCTACTTTGTCCAGCTGCTCGAGGACATCGCCGACGGCATCGAGAACACCGGCACCGAGGGCTACCAGTTCGCCGAATCGGACCGGTGGAGCCGCACGCGGCTTCCGGGGCAGTGGACGGCCCATCTGCAGTTCTGGGTGGGCTTCGACAACGTCCTGTCGGTGGACTCGGAAAGCCTGCGACAGCGGTGCGTTTTTTACGCGGCGCTGCGCTACGTCGTCGACGATGACTCGGTCTCGCAGGCTCGGATGCAGGCGGCGGCACGGGATGCGATGGAGTACCTGCTGTCGTACCGTGGTCCCGACGGCGAGCGCAGCTACAACATCGAGGGCATCACGTTCCAGCCCACGGAAAAGGCCAGTACCTACATCGAGGCCGTGATACCCTTCGACATGATTCTACCGCGCAAGCGCGGGTAGCCCCCTGGCAGAGGTGACCCTTGGCTCACGAATACACCGCGTACATGCACATGGTGCTCGTTGCAGACACCCAGTTCGACAAGGCGACCGCGCCCTTTGCCGGCGGCGGCGTGACGCAGGCCGTTGAGAACGCCACCAACGGCCAGCGCTGGACCGCCGGAAGCGCGGCCGGGCAGGTCGACGCGGTCTACCGGCGCGAACGCACTGTTGGGTCGGGCGCTACCGATGCGTACAACGTCCTGGCGGCTGGCTCGCTGGAGACGCCCGCCGGGGAGGCAGTCGACCTTGACGAGTGCAAGGCCATCATGGTCCGCTGTACCGCCGGGAGCATCAAGGTGGTGGGCGGCACGTCGAACCCGATGGCCTGCTTCACCGGTTCGGGTCACGGCGTCGTGCTCACCGCCGGGCAGTCGTTCGGGCTGGACCTTGGGCCGTCGGGAATCGACGTGACGACCAACAGCACCTTCGAGGTCATCGAAGCTACTTCGGGCGCGACCGCGACCTACCAGCTGGGCTTTGTCGGCGCCGAGTAGGCCACCCACACCATTGAGGAGGCCCCATGGCCGCAGCAGATTTCCACCGCAGCTTCGCCGATGCCCAAATCACCATTTCCGATGACGGCGGAAACTCCGCTGTCCTCGGCGGTGTGACCGGCAACATCTCGGTTTCGGGCATGGTGCCACAGGGGCGCGGCTCGGTCGTCGTGCAAGCGCAGGGCGCGAACACCGGTGCCCGCCTCGGCGAGCGTGTCAACCCGACCGTGAGCATCACCGGCAACGCGCGGCGCTTCGACTCCGACGCGCAGAAGATCGCCATGGGCGTGATTGCCGGCTACGTCTCGACTACGGCGGACATCGGCGACGACGTCCGGTGCGACATCGAGCTGGACGACAGCGTCTCGACCGACACGCGGCTTTGCACCTTCGACGACGCCCGCGTGACCTTCAGCTACACGGTGTCCCCCGGTGGTACTGGCGAGTTCACGATGGAGTTCGAGCCCATCGGGCCCGTCGTGCTGGACGGCGTCACCTACATTCCCGCCCGATAGGCGGAAGGAGAGAACGTGCCAGAAGACCCGAGCATCCAAGAACAGCCCGAACAGGCGACGACGGCAGGACCCCCTACCGTCGACATCGGTTGGGGCGACGTCACGCTGGAGGAGCCGCCCGCGCTTCTCGATGTGGCGGTTCGCCTCACGCCGCGCCAGGTGGCGAGCAACGATGAGGCGGCCGCACTTGCACGCGGGGCCGCCGCCCTGTTCCTGTGTTGGCCCCCGAAGAAGCGCTGGCCCGCGCCCCGGCCGAAGCCATGGGTGCCCGGCGAGCACATCGGGGAGTACGGGCAGGCGGTCTACGCTGGCCTTCGGGCGGCTACGAAGTCGCGCTGCCCGAAGACCAAGCTGCACGTCATGCTCTACCGGGCGCTTACGTGGACGTTCGACTCCGGCATGACCGAAGAGGAGCTGCGGGAGGCGCGAAATTTTTCCGAGGGCCAGGGGGAGGAGTAGCGCAGCAAGCGCTCGCCGTGTGCCGGGAGTACGGGCGAGACTGGCGGTGGTGGTCTGGCCTGAGCAACGCCGAGCGGTCGTTCTATTTGGCAGACTGGCAAGTGCGGAACACCTGAACCCCTGGAGGCCCCATGGCGCAGCAGAAGAAAATCCAAGCGCGCGCCGGTGGGGCGGTGGTTGAGATTGACCAGGCCGCGGTGATTGCGCAGGCCGACCGGATGCTGGAAGGCGCCGTGTCGACTTTCCTTCGGGCGGCCCACCGGCAAGCAGACCCGGTCGTGCAAGAGGCCAGGACGCGCGGCTGGTGGCCAGTTCGCACTGGCCGAAGCGTCGCCGGTGTGAACCTTGAAGACCGAATCAGCGTCAACGCGCTTGAGGTCGTCGCGCAGAACGCGCAGCCCTACGCCTACAAGATTCGATTTTCGGTGGTGACGCGCGAGACGATACAGCGGGAACCGTCGGAGGTCGCGAACCGCGTGTGGGCGAAGCTGGGCCCCAAGGTGGAGCGCGGCACGACCGAAAAGGCCCGACGGGCGATTGCGCGCAAGTTCATCAATGAGGACAGCGGCGGCCTGATTGGCGGCTGGTGGTACCGACGCGACCCGAGCGCGCGCGCGATTCGGGACATTTGGGCCGCACAGCTCAAGTACCTGCACGGCGACGGGGCGCCGAATGAGAAGGTGGCGGGTCGCAACGTCTGGAACGAGCTGGTCAGAAAACCGATGCGCAAGCGTGAAAAGCACGTCATTGAAGAGGCACGCGCTGCACTCGACCGACTGGCGAAGGGGTAGGATAGGCCATGGCAACCGCAACAGTCACATACCGAGCCGAACTGGCCGACCTTCGCAAGAAGCTCGAGAGCATCACCGACGTTACACGGGCCGAAGCTCGGAAGATGGTCGCTGAGCTTGACAAGTCGATGAAGGCGCTCGACCGGCAGAACAGCCGGACTGCGAAGTCGTTCCGGGGTGTCGGCGACTCGGTCAAGAGTGCAGCGGACCAGGTGAAAGAAGTCGGGGAATCGGCGGGCGATGCAGAGTCGAGCATTCGCGCCATTTCCGGCGCTATCGGGATGGTCAATCCGGAAGCCGAAAAGCTGCTGAATGTCTTCGCCGAGCTCGGCGGCGCGACCGAAGGTGTCACCCGTGGCTCGCAGCTGCTGGGCGTGGCGACGCTGCCGGCACTCACTGCAGCGCTGACCGCGGCCGGCGTGGCGGCGGTGGCCCTGGGCGCTGCCTACGTCGTGCTGTCGAGTCGGCTTGAGGACGCGGAAGCCAGGGCCGCCAGCATGGCGAAGGTGGCCGGGCAGCTTGGCAAGTCGCACGTCGAGCTTGAAAAGACCGTGGCCGCGGTCGATGAAGAGTGGCAGAAGACGCTCGGCACATACGACGCCATCGGGGCGGCCGAAGAGAAGCGGAACCGAGACATTCAGCGAAACGCGGCGGCCGAGCGTCGCGCAGCGAGCGCGGTGGTGGAAGCCGCACAGCAACGGCTGGCGGCGGCGGAAGGAATCGATGAAGTCCGAGCTGCAGAGGCCGGGCTCGCTCGAGCTCGACAGCAGCACACCCGCATCTTGGCCGGGGTCAACCGGGACGAGCGGGAGGCGTTGCGTCAATCAGGCGAGATTGCCGAGTACGCGCGCGAACGCGCGGAAGCAGAGGAGTTTCTGCGGAAGCGTGAGGAGGCCCGCGCAAGGGCTACGCAGGCAAAGTCGGCCGCCGATGCCGAAGCGCTGCAGCTCGAGCGCGAACGGGCCGCGGCGCTGTCGCAGCTGCTGGGGATTCAGCAGTCGGCGTCGCTGTCGGTGCTCGAGGGCGAAGAGCGGCTGACCGAAGAACTGCGGCGCCAGCTGGAAGCAATCAACGAGCTCGAGCGGGCCAGCGGCGACGCGGCTGCAGCGTCCGAGGCTCGGCAGGCCGTCGCTATCGAGTACGAACACCGGGTGGCGCGCATCCGCGAGCAGGAAGCCGAGAAGGCTGCGCAGATGGATGCCAAGCGCGCGCAGGACGTGGAGAAGCAACGGCAGGAGGCGATGCAGGCCTCCATCGACTTTGCGAGCATGGCTACCTCGCAGCTGTCGGAGGGCTTCGGCGCGGCATACGACTACATGTTGGAGGATGTCGCGCGGCTGCAGGACTACCAGTCGCAGGCCGAAGAGCACCTGACGGAAGCGCAAAACGCAGAGCTGGCGAAGCGCATCGAGGCTCAGAAGCGCGCCGCGCGAAACGCCTTCGAAGCCCAGCAGGCGGCCGCGGCCGCGGAGGCCGCCATCAACACCGCGTTGGCCATTGGGAAGGCCGCGACCGCCGCGCCACCGCCGCTCAACATTCCGCTGATGGCACTGGCGGCGGCCCAAGGCATCGCACAGCAGCGGAGCATCGCGAAGGCGCAACCGTCGTTCCACAGCGGCGGGGCGGCGGACTACATGCCCGACGAGACATCGGCGAAAGTGTTGCGGAACGAGTTTGTCATCACGTCGACCGGGCGCCAGACACTCGGCGACGACACGCTGCACAAGGCGAACGCGGGCCAGCCGGCCGCCGCGGGCGGGCGGGAAGTCTACGTGGTGAACCAGTACAAGCACGACATCATGGTGGACCGCTGGAAGCGCGACGGGCTCGACCAGGGCGACCCGATTGCGCGTCGCATCCGGCGGGGTCAGCGGATAGGCCACAGGACAGTGAGGTAGCAGCATGGGCAGTGCATCGCAGCCGTCGGTCCTTCGAGGCCTCATCGTTCCCGACCCCCGATTTCGCTACGCAGCGGGGGCGGTGTCGACCACTTCGCAGCAGGGCCCGCTTCCCGGCGTGCCAGAAGCGCAAGACCAGACCGAGATGCTGGTGGAGGCCACTGGCACCCAGGCGGCGACCGATAACTTTCGGCTGCGCACGCTGCGGGGCGGCCACCCAGGCGAAGGCGCCACGATGGTGTGGCGGCGGAACACGGACACCGCAAGCCAGTACCGGGGGTGGGACCCGCCCACGAGCCTCACCGGCTGGGAGTCCATTGACAGCACCATTGGTACCAACGCATGGCGCGGCACGCACACGGTGGCCACGCCGGACGGGCGCATTCTGGTCGCGACCACCAAGGACCAGCGCTACGTCACCGTGTGGGTTCGCGACCCCGACGATGGCAGCTGGGACGAAGTGGAGGTCTACGACCACGGGACGACCTACTCGACGGTGGAGTTCCACCCGTGTCTGGTGGTGCTGCCGTCTGGCCGTGTGCTGTGTCTGTTTTGGCGGGAGTACAGCTCGGGAGCGCTGGCGCAGCTGCGGATGCACTACGCGGACGCAGACTACACGAGCTGGACGCCGGGGCAGAAGCAGTGTTTGCCGGACGCCATCGACACCACCGCCTACGTGCCGGGACGCGTGCGAGCGGCCTATCTGGCGGGGGAAATCGGCGTCTTCGCCGACATGGCTGAGCAGTCCGCCCCGCAGGATGAAATCTGGCAGTGGCAAAGCTCGGACCTTGGCGCGACCATGCGGCTGGTGTCGACGCTGGAAGCCACAGACCGCAAATATGTGGATGTCGTGGCGCACGAAGGGTCGCTGGTGGTTGCCTACGTGTCGGCGACTCCCTCGAGCGGCGCCACCTACCCGGCCTACTGTCGGGTGCTTGGCTCGGCCTCCGAGTCGCTGGCTGGCTCGCCGTTCTATCTGTGCCAGGTCGATACCGACTCGATGGACTGGGCGACGCAATCCGGCGGTGTCTTCGACGACGGGGACCTGGCGTTGTGGAGTGACGAGGACGGGCGGCTGTGGATTGCTGGCCGTGACACAGCTGGGGACATGGACGTGCAGACCAGGACGTCCGAGGACGGCGGGCGCTCTTGGGTAGACGCCGGCCGTGGTCCAGCTGCAGCCGATGGCGTGTCGTTGTGGATTGGTCTCGACACGAGCACCTACCCGCGGAAGTTTTCGGCCGTTGCGCACCGCGGGCGGGCCTTCCTGGCTCACCAGTTTGCGGCCAACCCCGGCACGCGCGACGACTCGCTTTGCGGGCTGTGGGCTGGCGGCTACACGTCGGTCTGTATGCCTCAACAGGTGGCGGTGGTGCCGTCGCCGCTTCGCATCGGCGGCTTCGCCGTCACGTGGCTTCCCTTTGACTTTCCCGACGACACCGGCGGCACGTGGACGCGCACCACTGGTACCGGCTCGAGGACCATCGCCGGCTACATGCAGCTCATCACCACCGCCGGTCAGGCGGAAGCCTACGCTGTCTCAAGCATCCCTGGGACGACTACAGAGGGCCTGCTCTTTCTGGGCGAGCTCCAAGTGCTGTCCGGAACCGCCTTCGTCGAGCTGCGCGTGTCGGACGCGACGCCCGACGAATTTACGGTCCACGTGAACGTTACGCCCACGAGCATCACGGCATACGACACCAGCGGGCCTACCCAGAAGGGCTCGGTGGCGACCACAGACGCGGCCGATGGCTTCATCCAACTGTTTATGCAGCTGTCGGACAATCGTGTCGTGGTCTGGTACCACGCGGTGTCGCCCACGGGCGACCGGCGGTGGACCCAGGTGGCCGCCTCAAGCACGATCAGCAACACGACGACCGCCAGCAGCAACCGCGTTCGTTTCGGCCAGGGGGCGAGCACGACTGCCCGCTGGCGGGCGGTGGCCTACAGCTCTGACCAGTACACCGAGGTTGGCATCATCGACCAGGACAACTGGTCTGACCTCCTGGGCCGTGCATGGATGCCCACCCCGGTGTGGGTGTCGGCTGGGCTGTCGGTGCACGCCATCGACGGGCCTACTTTCCGCGGCGACGATTGGGACGTGGACCCGCGCTACCGCTACCCGGTCTCCAACGTGTTCCCCGACGTCTCGGCATCGCCGCGCCACGAGGCGCGCTCGGTAGATGACGCGTCAGACTGGGACATCGAGTTCGAGCTGGCCACGAGCATCACCCACATCATGGGGCCGCTGCTGTCCGTCTACCTGGGGGGCGGAAACTTCCCGACTGCCTACCTGGACGGGCTGGATGCGGGCGGGAGCTGGGTGCGCATTGCGACGCTCGACCGGCGAGCAGGAACCGGGCTGCACTTCGGGCGGTCGCATCGCATCATTCGTCCGCAGAGCGGAAGCGCCGACATCGGGCACTACCTGCCGCACCACATCCTGGAGGGCTCGTACTACGCCATGGGCGACGGCGCGGAAGGCTTCAAGACCCGCAAGATTCAGACGAACAGCGCGGGCGTCTACACGGGCGCGCTGAACAGTCTGCAGACCAGAATCCTGCTCGAAGAGGTCGACGGGACCGAGGCAGTTTCGGGCACCGACGGTCAAATCTGGATGCGAGACACCGC
>Ga0208161_1001087_pt1 | contig 14832 bp, 20 predicted proteins | sample CB_VirMetaG_3_FD_184538 | JGI IMG/M metagenome (GOLD analysis project Ga0208161, IMG submission 184538) | Freshwater to marine saline gradient viral communities from Chesapeake Bay - CB_1508_1S Viral MetaG (SPAdes) (version 4) | ecosystem: Environmental > Aquatic > Marine > Coastal | place: USA...
GGGCTATTCTCCAATTTTCTTCTATAATATCTTTTTTAGATATATAAAATTCTTCGGTTAGATTATTAAGAGTATAGATTATATCATCTACATTATCTACTTTAAGAATACCATCTATATTAAAATAATTTCCTATATTAGAACATCCCCAGTAAATAGGAATAGTTTTTAATAAAAAACAATCTAATATCTTTTCAGTAAACCATCCCCTATGAGAAACATTTTCAATTGCTATTCCAAACATAGAATCTCCAAAAAGTTCTTCTTTGTCTAATCTAGCCTGATTTATGTTATATCTGTCACCATAAGTTTTGTAAAATTTAATAGGAGTTTGAACTTCATTTTGTCTATCTAATAACTCATGTCTTAAAGAATGTCCATAGGTTTTTAACAACTTACCTGCTAAATGGGTAGTTTGGAATTTTTTTATATGTTTTTTATTATACTGTTCAGGTAAAAACCAAGTATGCCCAAACGGCATCATCATAGCATTATTACAATTATTTAATACTTTATCATCCCAAGTTAAAATAAGTGAAAAAAGATGTTGATTTTGAATAGCCCAATCATGAAGCCCAAAATATTCATTAGGTTCTTCAAATGCTAAAATATTAATAGAAGATAAATCTTCTTGAGATTGAGGTATAGTTTCTATAAATAAAGAAAAATCTAAATGTTTTAAATGATCTAATTTACTTCTAAAAGATTCTTCTTCAAAAAATTTTACTCTTAATTTCATAACTTGTTATAAAACTCATTTTGTTTTTCTTGTCGTTCAATATCTTTAATGTGAATTAAACAAAATTCATCATTAGTAGGTAATTGAGATTGAGTTTTGTGTCCTATTAATTGTTCGTGTACTTTATTTTTCCACTTAATTCTTTTAACATTTTTAAAGATACGACATTGGTAATCTGGAAAATTAACCCTACCATCATTATCTACATTCCACCTCCATTTTACTACATGTTCAGGGGTTAAACCAGTTACTTTATTAATTCTAGGAACCCAAAATACATCTACTTTATCATTCATAGTAATAACTGATTCAATCATACTCATTAAATAATCATCTGGGTATTCATCAGCATCAATTTGAAAGATATAGTCACCTGAGCAGTGTTCTTTTAAGTTATTTTTAAATGAAGCAAAATCACCTTCTAAAGGAAATTCAATTACTTTAAAACCTACAGAATAATAAGTAGAGAATTCTTGTAATACTAAATATACCTCTTGTGTAGTATTTCCTTTATCACATTGAACTACAATTTCGTCTTGTTCACGCTTGTGTTTAAATAAATAGTTTAAAAGATATTTTATTTCTTTCCACTCATTACATACTGGTATAGCATAACTTATTGTCATTATTCGGAAATGTTGAATAGTCCAATATAATCCATAGCTTCTATAAAATCACGCTCTTTAAAATAAGAAGCGTTTTTCATATCCATTTTATAAGTAGCATCTTCTGGGAAGTTAGATTTTTCTTCTTTGGTAAGTTCTTTAGCAGGACAAGCTACCCAATTCCAATCTTCAGTTGATGTACCTTGAATGAATATCATTCCTTTACTTTCAATGTTAATTGTAGAAGGGATCCATGTAAGACCATTTTTATCTATTGATGCTAAATCTTTATAAATTTCAGGCAATACTTCTAACTGTTCCTCTAAAAACTCACTATCTTCAGTCATTAATGTATTAGTAGTAAAACCACATCCATAACACATATAAACTTTATAATCTGCTCCTAAGTTATTTTCATAACAAGCATCACTACTACATCGTGAACATGTACTTAAATTATCCTTCTGCATTTTCTATTTTTTTAAGTTTAGGTAAATTTAACTTTGGGAGTTCTAGTTTTGGAAGTTCTAATTTAATTTCTTTTGGAAACTCAGGTACATATTGATCTAAATACCCTTTTAATTGACTAACCATTTTATCAAAATTAAATTCTGTACGGCTTTTATATGCTTGACGAATTGCTTTTTCTTTATAATTTTTATAATTAGTAAACATATCTCTCATGGCCATAACTGCGGCTGTATTATCAACTCCAAACCATTTAAATTCTTTCATTAATACATCTTTTACTACTGAGCTATCATCTAATTGGTGGAGTTCACCTGGGAGGAGGGACGTAAATTCGGGGTTTAGGAAATCAAGGTGTCCACTCCAGTTTGTAGTAATAATGGGTTTTTTGGTTAAACTAAATTCAAGTAATGGGCGACCAAATCCTTCACCTTTAGTTAAATTAATCATAGCTTTAACTTTACTATGTGTATAAATTTCATTCATTTCTTCATCAGTAAATTCACCATGAAGTAAATAAATATTAGGTAAAGTACGGGCATCTTCTACTGAGTTGCGGATAACATCTATTCTTTTAAGAATTTCGTTTCTATCCATATACGAAGTTCCTACTGTAGAAGTTTTTAAAATTAAAGCAGGTGTTTTCTTTTTATTTTTAAATGCTTCAAAAAATAATCTAACAAGTAATCCTACATTTTTTCTATCATGGCCTAAATTACCTTGCATCCAATGCCCAACAAACAGATAAGCAAATTCTTCTTCAATCTCACTTAAATCAAAGTTAGATTTTTGGGGTTGATAAACGTTTAAATCAGCCCCTTCAATTAATATTTCTATAGGTTTTTGTAATCCATACTCTCCTACCACTTGATTAGTATTTTTATCCCTTTGTTCAAATTTAATACTTTTAAATATATTAGCGCTGTGGGTAGAAGAAGTTAACACTAAATTCATTCTGTTACATCCTTCAATCCATGAAGGGTGGCATCCTGTGGTTTCAATTCCTGCTGTCAATCCTATGTTATATTTTCCTACAGATTGGAATTCATTAGGTACAGTAATTTGGCACCAGATTTCAGGTTGTTTTGGGAGTTGATTTCCTACGGGGAGAAGATAAGGGGTTAAAAAATGCCACTTAGGGTGGTCTTTTATAAACCCCCAAGGTGTTTGACCCCATCTTTGGGGTAAAACTTTAACATCATATTCATCTAATTCAATTAAAGCCTTTACAAAATCTCTAGCTCTCGCTCCATAACCGCTGTACGTGTCAATCGGACAGCTTACTATAAACATCGGTTTCATTAATATACTAAATTATGTTGTATAACTTTTTTCTTAAGGGGAGTTGATTTAACTAACTCATATTTAACTCTAGGTTTCCAAGTTTCAAATAACTTTTCTACATTTTCTATAACTCTTTCACCTTGAAGTTCAGCAGTAAATCCTGCTTCATTTCCTGTAGCCCATTTTCTTGCCATTAAGCCTATAGTTTTTCTTCTTTCAGGACCTAGTTTATAAACTTCCATAAGTTGGTTAGCAGCATCACTAGCTTCACACCTATCATCAAAAATATAAGGAGTTGGGGGTGACCCCACAATTGAAATGCTAGTAGGAAATACTGGGAAAGCCCACGGCCCACATTTTTTAAATGTGCCTCTATGGTTTGAAGGGAATAATTCATCAAACTCAATCCAAGTACCATTTGTAGTTTCAAACCGCATTTGATCTTGCATCCCTCCTGTAACATTAGCAATAATAGGATTACCCGCTAACATAGCTTCAGTTAAACTTAATCCCCATCCTTCATTTGAAGTAAGTTGAATTTGAACATCTGTACTGTTATATAACAAATTCATTCCCTCTGTAGAAAGCTTTTGTTCATGTATGATTACATTATATCTCTCATTATCGCCACAAAGCATGTCTATTACTGCTGGGAGATCAGTACCATTAGGGTCTGTAGCTTGAGTGTGAAGAACTAAAACACATTTTTTAGCCTCTTCTAAGGACAATTTATCTACAAACTGGGTAAATGCCCAAATAGTATCAGGAACTTGTTTACGCCTAATATTTCTAGAATTAAAAAAAGCTACAAAATCATATTCTTTTCCTTTAAATAAAGTCTTTTTAAACTCTACTAATTTAGAATCATCTTTATCTAAAGGTTTATAAATATTATGATTTAAACCATGAGGAACATATTCAATAATTTTGTTTTGTGCTTTTTCACCCAAAACAATTTTGTTAATGTTGACAGTTTGTTTAGAAATCCCCATTAATAAATCACATGATTCATAGAATGCTTCATTGTAACGTGGGGCGGGATAATCATCCCAAATATTAAGATAAATAATTGGGATTTGTTTGCGGATTTCTCCTTCCATTTGAAATAACCAAGTCCAATATCTAGGATCAGTAATAATAAAGATAGCATCTGGTTTTTCTAGACTAATAATTTGTCTTAAAAAATCAGGATTTCCATACCCATTAGAAGGATAAATTATTACTGAAGAATCATTGATTTGGGATTCGGCATTTGTGCTTTCGCTTAAATCTAATCGTTTTCCTGCTTCGGGGTGTTCAATTGCAGCTCCTAAATTAACATAATTAAAGTGATGGGCGGTATGAATTACTATTTCTTTTGCAATTGTTCCTATACCAGAATGGGTTCTAATATCGTCACACATCAACAAAATTTTCTTTCGTTGATCTTTTGGAATATAACCTTTTTTCATTTTTGTTATTCTAAATCTAAATTATTATGATTATGGATTTGTCGTTTAAAATCCTCATCTGTAAGATACAAATGAACACATCTGTCAGCAAGTTTTTGGAAAGAAAACTTATGTCTAACACATGCCACTTTAAATTCTTCGAATAATTCACTTTGAATCTTTACGCTTGTTAATGTTAAATCTTTTTTCATAGCTATATATTTTATATATAAATATACGTAGAATCAGGAAGATGCATGCTTATTGCACAATTTTTCATCCCCATTAAAAGGACACCATTCACATAACTTTGATACTACTTTAGGGTGTTCTTTTTCTTGATACTTGCCTTTAGGTGTAAAACATTCACTAATAAATTCATCTAATATTTTACTAGCTTTATTAAGTTTATTTCTCCCAGCAGCAGGTTTGTGTAATTGTACTCTATGAATTGGATAATCACTACTTTCCCATACTTTTCTACGTACAATAAAAAATTCTACTTCTATATTTTCAAATGGAATTCCATACTGTTCGTTAAAAAACTTTTTATAAAGAACTAACTGCATTTGTTTAGTTTCGTCCTTTTTAGCTTTATCATTCCATCCTCTAGTAGACGTTTTTATATCGTAAATATGAAATTTATTTGTAGGTTCATGATATAATACCATATCAATAAAACCCTTGTATACTAAATTTCTACCAACGTTCATCACAATTGGTAATTCAATACCCGCAAGATACCATCCTCGTTTACTAAAGTATTGGTTGCGTTTTTTCTTGATAAAATCAAGAATTGCTACTCCATCTTCAAAGAATTCCCTTAATTCCTCGGGGGATGAGTAGTGAGTATTGGAGTTCTTTTTATATGATTCTTGGTACAGATTAATAAATTTTTCCTGGAAGAGTTCTTCTAGGTTCATTTCATCTGCTTTAGCGCCTGATTCTTCATATAAGACAGTAAGCCAATCTTGGATTACTTCGTGCATTGAAGTACCAAACGTAAAGTGGATTGAAGGAGAATCATCATAATGTCCATCCCTATATTGAAGTGCCCACTTATGTGGGCAACTTCTATAAAGTGATATTTGGGAATAAGAAATAGTCTTTTGGTAAGCGTAATTTACCTCAGGCAATTCCTTATTTTGTATCTCCTTGAGTATTTGGGGCTTTTTCGCCATATAATTTTTCTAATTTTTCTAAGTAAAGTATAGCATCCATAAGTTCTTCTTTCATATGCTTAACAAAATCTTGAAATGATAAATCTTCCCTATCTAAGTCGGTGCCATACTTTTTTTTACCAAACTCAGCTCGTTTAGTAAATTGTTCTATAACTGAGGTTACTATGCTGTCCATCATTTAAACATTTTAGCTACTTCTGTAGATTGGTAACCTGCTTTATATAATATATCTTCTAAAACATCATTATCTAAAGTAGCAACAGCAGTAGCTGCTTCACGAGTAGAACATTCATAAATTTTAGAAAGTGCTTCTACTAATTCAGTTGTAGGTTGTTTCATTTTTGATTTAATATATTTAAGCCAAACATTTTGTTTTGGGAGTAAACCACAATATACTGTGTAGTATTTTTCTTTTTCAGTATAAGGAATGGTTTGAACGTAATTAACTAATTCAACAAAAGGTTGGTGCATAGATAAAAAACGATTAACCATATATGGATTAAAGGACTCTTTCTCTTTATCCGAGAAGGAGTCCCAATCTCGCTTTTTACCTGTTAGTTCCTTTAACCAATCAAATAGTGTCATAATCTTCTCTAATCTCAGGTGGCAAGGTATCTTTTAAAATTTTACCTGTAGCACCATCATAGAAGACTGGGATTGGGAGTACGGCATCTTCATTTCCTCCTGTAATAAAACGAGATACTTTACGGAGTACAAATCCTTGTTTAAAGAGTTCACCTCCAGATCCATTAGGAATCATTGTAGTTTTACCCAATTCAATTTGGGGTTGAGTTGTTATTTCAGATTTTTTCATAATCTATTTCTTTAATTTCGTTACAAAAATAATATAAGTTTTCTTTTTTTAAGACGGTGTCACAATGCCAATACTGTTTAAGTATTTCAGCATCTAATTTTTCAAATTCTCTTACCGTACGATACAATAGGAATTTTCTATCTCCAAATTCTATGATGTCTTTATATAACAATTTTACCGGAGATATCAAGTAGTTTAGAAATACACGCCATTACATTAATTTCTTTATCAATTCGGAAATTAGAGTGATACATGTATTCCTCAATAATAATAACTGCTTCAGCAGGACGAGATGTATACTCGTCTATACGTTCATATAACGCTTTATATAGTGCTTCAAAATCATTTACATTAGAATCGGCAATTACTTGTCTGATATCTTTAAATGACTTTTTATTAGGTAATAATTCAATCACCTTATCAACATAATTAGATGATACAAGTGTTTGTTTATCTAATTCCAATTCACCATCTTTAGTAGACATCTGACATACGTTAAGCATTTTACGTACATCTGGGTAGTATTGGTTTACTAAATCTTTAAGATGATTAGTATTATGTTGGACATTTTCGTTAGAAAGTATTTTAAAAATATGCTTTGCTACTTCACCTTTACTTGGAGGTACAATCTTAAGTACTTGACAACGTGATTGGAGAGGATCAATGATACGCTCTACATAATTACAAGTTAAAATAAACCTTGTACTTTTAGAGAACGTTTCAATAACGTTACGAAGCGAGGCTTGGGCCTGGATTGTGAGAAAATCTGCCTCATCTAAAATAACTACTTTGAGAGGTTTAAATGACATTGTACTAGCAAAACCAGATACTTTATCTCGAATTGTTTCAATACCCCTCTCATCTGAAGCATTGATGTAGAGGTAATCACAGTTAAGGTTATTAACAAGTAGTTTAGCTAGTGTAGTTTTTCCTGTGCCACTTGGGCCATAAAAAATCATGTTGTTCATATCATTACTAGCTATATATTTAGCCATAACATCTTTAAGGTGTTCATTACCTACATAATCTTCTAGTTTTTGTGAACGGTATTTTTCTACCCACAAACTATTATTGATAGCCGTCTCCATAAAAGTCAAATGTTTTGATTGGTTCTGGTTTAATTTCTACTTCGGTTCGTTTAACTGCATACAAAGCACTCCCAATAGGATCTAAATAAAAAGCAGCATTAAATTGGGTTTTTTTAAAATATGCTTCTAATGTTTCAGTTAATGTAGGATGTACTACATTTGGCTCATCAACGAGAGACCACCGGTCTCCCGGTGGTACTCTCTTTGCGATGAGTTGTTTCTGCTCTACGGTTTCAAATTCAGACATTACCTAAATTTAAAACATTCCAGGCATACCCCCAAGTTGAGGGTCTTCTTTATCTTCAGATTTATTTACTACAGTACATTCTGTAAGTAAAATAGTACCTGCGATTGAAGCAGCATTTTCAAGAGCACAACGTGTAACTTTAGTAGGATCAATAATTCCAGCTTTTAGGAAATCTTCAAATTGTCCTGTTTTGATATTATATCCTGTAGAAGTTTTTTCGGTTGTAGAAAGACTAAATTCAATTTGATGGGATCCTTCTACCCCAGCATTATAAAGAATTTGTTGAAATGGTTTACGAAGAACTGTTGACATAATATTACATCCTAATTCTTGGTCTTTATTACTAAGTTTACAAGTAGTATTCATACTTGAACGAAGTAAAGCAACACCACCACCAGGAACAATACCCTCTTCAATAGCAGCTTTAGTGGCTTGAAGTGCATCATCAACACGATCCTTTTTTTCTCGTACTTCAGTTTCAGTATTTCCACCAACATGGATTACAGCTACACCACCTACCAACTTAGCAAGGCGCTTTTGAAGTTGTTCGGTTTCAAATGGTGAAGTTGAGTTTTCAATTTGAGATTGGAGTTGAGAGCAAAGTTGACTAATTGCTTCTTCTTCACCAGCACCATCTACAATAGTAGTTGACTCTTTAGTGATAGTAACTGAGCGACAAGCTCCTAACCAATCTAAATTAAATTTGTCAAGTTTCATACCTTTATCCTTATCAACAACCTGACCACCAGTAAGTGTAGCCATATCATTTAAAAGCAAAGTACGACGATCACCAAAATCAGGAGCTTTAACAGCACATACATTAAGTGTGCCTCGCATCTTATTTACAATAAGGGTAGCAAGTGCTTCACCATCAATGTCTTCAGCAACAATAAGAAGTGATTTTGCTTGGGAAGATAAATTTTCAAGGAGTGGAAGTAATTCTTTAACTTGAGTAATTCTACCATTATAAAATAAAATTACTGCATCCTTAAGATTTGCACTCATTGTGTCGTTATTAGTTACAAAATAAGGTGATTTATAACCACGATCAAATTGCAAACCTTCTACTGTTTCAAGGTAGGTTTCACCAGTACGTGATTCTTCAATAGTAACAATACCATCACGTCCTACTTTTTCCATTGCTGTAGCAATCAACTCACCTATTTCTTCATCATTATTAGCTGAAATTGTAGCTACTTGGCGGAGTTGATCTTCACTAGATATATCTTGGGAAATAGAACGTAGGTAATCAACATGAGCTTTTACACACTTGTCAATACCACGCTTAATTTCTACAATATTATGTCCTTTATCACTGTAACGTGCCGCAGCATTTACAATTTCACGAGCTAATAGAGTAGAAGTGGTAGTACCATCACCCGCCTGTTCAGCAGTTTTAATAGCTGCTTGTTTAAGCATCTGAGCCCCTACATTTTCAACTGGATCTTCAAGTTCAATTGATTTTGCTACTGTTACACCATCCTTAGTGCTTTGGGGGACACCATGTTCTTGTTGAATAACAACATTTCGGCCATTAGGTCCCAAAGTTGTTACAACAGCATCTGCTAACTGATTGATTCCTTTAATCAATTTTTTACGGGAATCATCTCCATAATTAATAATCTTACTCATTTTCAATAACTGCTAAAATTTCATTTTCTTTAATCACATAATATTCTTCTCCTTCATGGTCTACTTTAACAGGACCCATTTGAGGAAGGATGACTTCATCTCCTACTTTAGTTTTAGTAGGAATAAAACTTCCATAAGCTGTATCTACACCAGGTCCTACTGATACTACTATCCCACGAAGGTTTTTTTCTTTACCCATATCAGGAACTACAATACGTCCATGAGTACTTTCTTCTAATTCAATGGGTTTAATAATTACCGCATTAAACATTGCTTTTAATTTCATTACAAAAGATTTTTTAATTCGTTATTAATTTTTTCATATTCTTTAATATATTCTTTGATTGTATCATAAGATTGTTGGCGAACCTTATGCTCGGCAATTTTCTTTAAAGCCATACCAAAGTTGCTAAAATGTCCAATACACGACTCATAAGGTGTGCCACTGTCGGGAACAATGGTTCTATAAGCTGAATAATTAAGATCGTCTATTTGGATATAATAATCTCCAAGCACAGGGTCTTTAATAAATTCCATAACTGTTTAAATTTTTAATACGTGTAAATATACGAACGAATCTTCAGGACACCAACCTTTTGATTACTTAATTGTCAAAGTTTTTGGTTTTGAGTCGTTCGAAAGTGGGATTTGAATACAAAGCAATCCGTTTTTCATTTCGGCATTTGCCTTTGAAAGTTCAAATCTACGGGCTACTTTCCAACCCAAATCAAAGCTACTTTTTCTTACCCCTGCGTGGTAATAGCGCTTGTCGTTAGTTGATTTTTGGTTTTCTCCTTTACTATAGGATACTTTAAGGATGTCTCCTTCAATACTAATGTTTACATCTTTTTTATCTAGGCCTACACATGCTATTTCAAAAGTAAGGCCGTTTTCATCTTCAAACACATCAATTGGATGTGTAACGCTTGTGCGTGATGGTTTATCAAAAATTGCTTCTTTGTCAAAAAAGTTCTTTACCAGAACATCTAGAGGTGAAGCAAACCTCGGATCAAAGAGATTTACGTGTGTCATTTTGTTTTGTTTTGTGTCCCCTAAGGTGACGGTTAATAAAAAATATAAGAACTAGGTTGGTGTCCTAAGATCATCAATAAATATACGAAAACTTTTTTAAATTGCCAAGTTAATCACCTTGATATTCACCTGGTTTTTTACTGTCATAATATGAAGAGATAGCTTGGGCCATTCTTTTTTCTCTATCCTTAAATACTGGGTCTGAGAAGGAAGCCTTATCATACCAGACAGCATCAGGATCAAGTGTTACTTCTATATTAGGATCTATGCCTTTAATACCTAATATATAACTTTTCCACTGTTCTAAAGCTTTAGCATCTAATATACCTTGGGCACTTCCTTCTCCTTTATTAAAGTTTACATAATCTTTATACACAGGTCCTTCTGTTCCATCAGGTTGTTCACGGGTGCTACGAACTTGTTGATAATTATCTGTAAAGATATCTTTTACCATGTCAAAAGTAAGGTCTTTTACCTTTATAACAGATTTCTTTCCTTTTTGTAAATCTTCAGTGATAAACTCACGCCACTGATTCATGCTAAACTTATTAGATGTATTCATGTTAATAAATATTAATAATCTGCTTTTCGTACTACGAAATATGTAGTGTCTATACCTTCATCTTCTGATGTAAAGATAAGGCGGAGCAAACCATCATCCACAAAGCTTAAATGACATTCATCTGAAGTTTTATTAGCGTTAAAAATTTCTCTAAGCATTTCACTATTAAATGGGATTTTGTTATCCTCCCTAACATTTTCAGTAAATTTAGCATTAACATGAAACTCTACTTTATTAGAGAACTCCATTCGTTCACCAAATACAAACTTAATAATAGGAGTATCAATTGTATCTCGAGTAGCACTTAATGTTACAATTTCATTTCCTTGAATTGCTGAAGCTGCTCTAACAAATGTATGAAAATCTTCATTTTCAAGTGTTGATTGTACTTTCCATTCAATGTTTTCATCTACTTCACCTACTTTTTGGATCATAAGTGGATCAGCAAGTGAGTAATTAATAGATGCTTTAGCATCTTGGATGGTAAGTTTAGTTAATACTTTATTTGTTTTAGAAGCATCAAGTATTAAATCACCAGCTAATACATTTAACAACCTATTAAGTTGTGTTGTATTAAAAATAGCCATTTCACCCTCATTAACCATAGGAAAGCTATTACATGATAATCTACCAATCATGTCCTTAGTAGGAGCCATAAAGTCAATATCAAGTTTTCCATCCTTGACTTTCCATTTAACTGATTCTACTTTACCTCCAAGGTAATATTTGGAGATAATGGATTGTAATTTATTTTTTGATATCATTAGAAGCTAAAGAATTTATTAATATTAGGGTTTAAATTTAAAGTCCACCCAAGATCTGAGTAAAAGTTTTCTAATTTAGATTGTAATATTGTCTCAAATGATTTTCTCCTATCTGCATAGTCATTTAGAAATTTACGCATTTTATCTGGGACATCAAAGCTTAAGAAACCAATTGCTTCGATTTTGTAAGGATTATCAATTAAGTAAATCCATTTAATTTTATCACCTTGTACAATAGGACTATGTTGTTTATCTAATTGCCAAAATTTAAGCAGGTCATTATAAACAATAGCAGCTTTAACATTTGCAGGAGCACCTTTTTTAATTTCAGTTAATACTTCACCAGCTCGGGGTTTACGTCCTATATATTCATTTAATGTTTTAACTGAAGTTGGGTTACCTAATAAAGCAATATCAGTATCTTTAGACATGATTTTTTCTCTAAATTTAAGAATTAAATCATCAATTTCCTTTTGTTTAGCACCTTTTAGGATACGCTCTAAAATATCATTAAAAAACTTACCAAATATAGGAGGGAAATTAGCTTTTTTAAACTCAAGTCCTTTAATATCAAGTGATTCTTTAGCAATACCTTCTTGTTTTGTAATCCACTGAGCATATCTACGAGTAGCTCTAAAATATGCTGAACGAATAACACATTCAGTTTTCATTTCAAGCCTATGTTCTTTAACATTAAAACATTCACTTGCTAACCTATCGTAGTCTTTTGTAATAATATCTTGGTACTTAAGGGCTACTTTTTCTAATACATTATCTTTTTCCTCATCACTCATTTCCTCAAAATTAGGGTACAAGTGTTTAAGTAGAGGTTCGGCATTAAAATAATTAGAATCTGTGTCTACGTAGGCACAAAAATTATAATCGCCTTCATCACAAATCCACCAAGGTGTTTCTTCTAAGTGTTTCATAAAGAGTTAATGTAATCTAATAATCTATCTTGGGGTTTCCAATCTAATTGATTTAGAGCGTCATCATTTTCCCTTAGTGTTTCTCTATAATTTCCGGGTTGATCTAGAATATAGTCACAACCTACGCTAAATTTATTTTTAAACATTTGGTAAACTTCATTAATTGAATAGTTGTTGCCTGTTCCTAATTCCCAAGCATCTTCATGTTTATAATTGCCTATTCCTATTTTATAAAGAGCTTCTACTATATCATCAATATGAGTAAAATCTCTACGTTGTTCACCATCTCCTACAATAGTAATAGGTTCTCCATCTCTAACTTGTCTCCTCCATTTACCTATAACAGCAGCCCAATCTCCATCTACAATTTCATATGGTCCATAAGCATTATAAAATCTACAAATTTCAACATTTAACCCATAAACCTCTTTATACATTTTAAATATTTCTTCACCTAAGTGTTTAAAACAAGCATAAGGAGATTGATAGGGGTTGTGCCAGCGAGAAGATGAGCCAGCATAAATTACTTTAGTATTAGTTTTTCTAGCCCATTCTGCTACTTTTAAACACCCTTTAGTGTTTACTTTAAAAGTATCAGTAGGATCATCAAATGAAGGTTGAATTCTAGATAGAGCAGCCATATGAAAAATTATATCATATTCACTCCCAAACCATTTGATTTTTTTAATATCAAATTCATAATAATTACAACCCTCTTGATGATTCTCTTTTAACCCAGCATTATAATTATCTATAGAAGATACATTATGTCCCTCTTTAAGGAGCTTTTTAATTAAATTTGTACCTACAAATCCTGCTCCACCTGTTACTAATATATTCATAATTCTATTTCGTTTCTTATTACTTTATTCATGTGCCTGTTAGCACACAATGCTGATTCTTGGATAATTCGTTGTCCACTCAAAGTGATTGATTCACTAAGAATAACACTACCGTATCTAAAGCTACCAAGGGCTGTAGCACCATACAAGCTATTCAACAAAATTTTCATTGTGTGTTGACGTTGGTGCCAAAATGCTCCTTTTTCTTTATTGCCTGCTTTATATGCTTTCTTCATATAGCCTTTATACTCAACCCTTTCATCAAACCACTTAGCAAGTATGGTTGATAGTACTGATTGTTTGTCAGTGCGATACATTACTCCATTTGCTGATATAGCAAAGTTGTGGGTTTCTATATAGGTAATTAAATCTTTTACTTTAATGTAAGTTTGTTTTCTAGCTGGGTTTTCGATGAGTAATTCCTCGTTTTCGTCTCGTTGTTTTAAATCATTTAATCCTAAACGATTGTTTCTATCATCACTATCTACAATACGAGCAACAAATGTTTCTTTCCCAATATTAAGAGACATAATAATAGAAGGATATAGTGAAGTTAAATCTTCATCAAACATGTATTTATATAACCCAGCAGCAGGGCAAAATAAATAACCACCAGCATAATTCTTTTTAGTAAAGGGATTTTTATCTCTAGAAGGTGGAACAATATTTTGTCCTAACAAATAAGCTGAGATTGCTCCATCTTGGGTTTTAGTGTTGGCATAAACTTCTCCATAATTGTGTTTTCCTTTATGTGATAGGTTTTTTACTAAGCCAACATACTCAAATTTTTCATCTAGTGCTTTAAGAATTTCTACGTCTCGAAAGTTATATTGAATAAACTTTTGAATATCATCTTCAAATAATCTATCCAAATTACCATCATATTCAATTTTACCTAAGTTAACGTATTTTTCTCCAATAGCATCTAATCGCATGGAGGGTTCATCACGAAAACTAAACTTTTTGTGCAGTTTCATATAGTCTAGTGATTCAACCCCAGCAATATTAAGCCACCCATTGCGGTTCCAAGCACTTTCGTCCTTTACAACATCTATAGGAGATAAAGCATTAGCAAATTCTTCACCTAGTACATTACTAATTCTAAAATAAAGATACGGAATATCAAAATAGTCACTATTCCATCCTACTAAAATGTCTGGGTTTATTTCTCTGAATTTTTCGATGAATTTACCTAGTAATTCTTCTTCAGTAGAG
>Ga0208161_1001089_pt1 | contig 14805 bp, 25 predicted proteins | sample CB_VirMetaG_3_FD_184538 | JGI IMG/M metagenome (GOLD analysis project Ga0208161, IMG submission 184538) | Freshwater to marine saline gradient viral communities from Chesapeake Bay - CB_1508_1S Viral MetaG (SPAdes) (version 4) | ecosystem: Environmental > Aquatic > Marine > Coastal | place: USA...
GTTCTATCATTACCCACCCGATTTCCTGACGTCTCACGCTAAGCCCAGCGTGATGTTCATGGGCTCTATTTTTTGTATAAAAACCGGCTTGACTTGTTTTTGCTAACAAGCCTTAATTTTGCCATTGATCGCACGACAATGTACTTATTTGACGTGCGTCTTGGGCAAACACTAGATAAGCAGGAACTCTTGCCCCGGCTAAAAGTACAAAAGCAAGGTCGTCAGATATGCATATCAGTGATTCAAAATGAACATTAAAACAGCCTTCTTGCAACAGGCCAACGTTGCAATACTTCACTGTCTCCGGTTTGTTTTTTCAATTTCTCCGCATTTTTTGCAAATCCAAACTTCAAGGCTTGGGCTAAAAACCAAAACATCACACGACTTGCACTCGAAGTCGTATTTTTTAATTGGTGGCTCATAGCAATAAACTAAAACCGCCATAATCAGTACAAGTATTTTTGTTTTCATATCTTTGATTGCAAGGAGAGGGATTCGAACCCGCGACCTACGGTTTAGAAGACCGTTGCTCTATCCAACTGAGCTACCCTTGCCAGTGGATTACTTTTTGCCACTCGAAGTGCGTGTTTCTGTTCCACAGACTGTGCATCTGTGGCCCGAATCTGTTTTGTTCCCGACTCTTTTTCCATGCCCGTACTGACTGTCTTGAAAGGTGCTCGTGCAAGAGCAATTAATTATTTTCGTTTCCATCACCATTTCCTTTGCATTCTTCGGAGGTTTCATCTAATACGTCTTCATCTACCCAAGGTAAAAGACACATTGTTTTTGTTTTTCCTTTGTGCTTCTTGTTGTGCGATATGTCTAAGCATACCACCTGTTTCCCACTTCTTTTTTACTTTGTCGTATACGCCAAAAAAGTCGTGGCTTCCAGGGTAAGGTTTGACTATGTATCTAATCATAGACTTCTCATATTTGAAGATACAACAAAATAATCTAAGCGGAGCACAAGCAGACAAAGTCTTTTCAGGCTAAACCAAACCCTACTAACTTGTGGTCCCGGCTTGCACGGGACAGTCCCTAGCTGAAGAATCGACGAGAAATTCTTCGGTTTATTTTTCGCTTCAATCAGTTGAAGGAACTGAAAACAGGAAGTTTCCCCCTGATTCTTGGCCGCCAAAGTTCGTCACAGGAAGCTTACCATCCCATCGTTCAGCTTTTTCAAGCTGAATATCTAGCGCTTTCAATGCTAGATACGTTTGTAGGTCGGCATTTGCCTGTTCTATTTCGTATTTCTTTGCATCGGCGACGAGCTTGATTGCTTCTGCCTCCGCCTCAGCTTCGATCCTTATTCCTTCTGCTTTTCCCTTAGAAGATTCTAGGATTTGAGAAGCCTCTCCTTCGCCCTTCAATCGAAGAGCGTCTTTTCTAACTTCAGCGGCTTTGGATTCCGCCTTTGCCACTTCCTCATCTTGCTGAGCCTTGAATACGTCGTCGATCGCTTGTTGGATTTCTGCGTTTTCGTACGTAAACCCACCGAATTGACCGATACTAGTGATTGTTATCCCTCTTTCTTTGAAGAAGGGGACGACAATTTCTTGTACTCGGTCAATGATCTCTCTTTTCTTGCCCCGCAAGTCATCCATGATCTCGCCTGCGCTTTCATAGGCGTAGACTTCTTGGATCTTTGTCTTTACCTCATCATCCATGATTTGCTCAAGTGACGTAACTTCGACCTTGAACTCGTCACCCCCTAATGCTGTAATTACTCTTTCGGCTTTAGGTGGATAATTTGACAAAAATAGGATTGCATCATCACGATCCTCAATCCTTGCGGTGATGCTGATACCGGTGGAGAACCCTACTGAATCTAATGATTCAGCATTGATCCCGCCCCCTGTATCAGAATGCCATTTGCGAGTCTCTGGTTCAGTATTGATCGTAATCAAGCGGGCCGCTGGGACCCAGCGTCCGTTGCTACTGTTGTCGTAGTCGAATAGATAACCTTTGAGGTGCGTTTGCTTCCAGTAATACGGGATCGTAACACGCGTTGCCTGTACAACACGTGTTTTATAAAAATCCACGCTCTGAAGTCTCGTGTCCGTCACGTCTCCTTTCCCGGGTGGAGCTGTTACCGCCTGTTCTGCAGAATTCTGGGTTTCAATCAGGATCGCCACCTCAGAAGTAGCGATATCAACCAGCAAGTCTTCATGGTAGGGTTTTCTGCACCCCGCCATGAAGAGGCACATCGCCAATGAAAGCCAACTTGTAAAACGCGTCATAAAAAAATCTCCTTGAAACAAACTCACTTCTTTACACTTTCACGCGAAAGTGTCTTATTCTGATTCACACTCCGACGGGGAGGGGAAGTTGTTTTTTTTGTATTCATTTGCTTTAATTGCTACTGTAAAAAACAGTAGTGACGACCACGTCATCCATGCCAAGTAAGACATGGATGAAAAATCCAAAGTTCTTTGGGCGGTAGAAACCGCCACGGATGGGCGCACAAATTGTTCTAACGCCATTGCTGGCGCCAGTTCTGTTTGAGCGAATTGTGTTGCATAGCTTATGCCAATGCACGCAAAAAACCCTAAGAACACTGTCGCTTTCAAAATCTTTAATACCACTTTGTTTGCCTTTCTATCTGTTGTATAGTTTTCCATGTTATGTGACAACGGAATTCTTTTTCAATGAGTTCTGTTATCTCAGGGTATTTTTTTTGTTTTGATAGCATTTCTGCTACTTTAACAAAGACCTCTGCACTTGTACTTCTTATAATGTTCACAGGTGGTCATTCTGGTTTTCGCAACCGCAACGTCTGGTCGTGGAAGCCTTTTCTCCACGATTCTTCTAGTTGTTCTCTGTAGGGGCATAGAGTAACTTCTGCTCCACTTCGTGCAGAAGCGGCCCCTTCATGGTAGGCCCTTTGTATGGCCTTGTCCATGACATTTTTTTTCTCGACTTTCTTTTTGTTGATATCTTCGAGCAGCACTGTGATCATAAAGCCCATCCACAATGCAAAAAGTATTCCTCCAAGGACGCTTAGGTCCTGCCATCTTGACCCGTCGTGTTTGTTGGGCACTGGTGGGTTTCTTGTTAGATACGACATTTTTCAACCTTTTAAAATGTTCGCAAATTTACCCGACTAGGACTCGAACCTAGAACAGCAGAACCAAAATCTGCCGTGTTACCATTACACTATCGGGTATACTATTCCTGTAAGGTGTCCAATTACAAAAACCATGACCACAATTGCCATTATAACAATTGCGCAGGTTTTTCTGCTCAAAACTATGTCGCTTCTGTCTGTTACTGTGAATCTTTCTTGATCGGAAGAAAAATTTGACATCTTAATTAGAGATCCTTTATGCTGAGTTGTACGCAAAAGTGTCCCCGGTGGGGATCGAACCCACGACCTACGGATTAAAAGTCCGGTGCTCTACCAACTGAGCTACAGAGACAAAAATCAAAGACCTTGGGAGTCAAACCCAAACCTGCAATCATGTTCTTTTCGCTTTAACCGCTCTGGTCCTGATCTTATCTATATACGAAAAAAGAAAAGGGCATCACAGCTAAAACTTAATGTACATATAGCAATGCTCTCTATTACACCAGGTCTTTGACTAGCTCCTTCGGAAGGACTCGAACCTTCAACCGCCCGGTTAACAGCCGGGTGCTCTACCAATTGAGCTACAAAGGAATAGTGGGCTTCCCCGGACTCGAACCGGGAACCAACGAATTATGAGTTCGCTGCTCTGACCTATTGAGCTAGAAGCCCTGTTTGTTTTTCAGTTTTTTCTAAGTGGATTGTCTAGCAATCCATCATCAAAGTCTGACCCAAATGATTTGTTTAGGAATTCGATAGCAAAGCTTGCGACTCTGCAAGCATCAACCCCAACCTCAAAGAACCTTGAACCCACGGTCCTCATATCGTACCCTTCTTTGTGTCTATCAAAAAAGGCTACAACAAACTCGGTAACGCCATCTTGGTTGCATTTGACTAGTTGGTATTTTTTGTTGGTTTCCGACCAACAAAATTTTATGCCTCCAAGTCTCATTGTCTTGCCTTAAAAATGGCCGGGCTCTAATAACCGAATGATCAATCGACACCAGCAAGGGCGTTCTTCTTTCCTGATTTTTAAGAACGTACGAAAAGCAATCCACTAGGATTGGTAAGCGCCAATTTCATCGATTCCGGTGCAATCTAACAACACTTCGTCTTCTGGATCAGACGGTCTTCGTTTGGGCCGTATTATTTGTATACGGTGACCGGGGCTTTTTATTTCGACGCCGTACTTTCGGCATATTGGTGCTATAGCCTGACTTAATTCATGAAAGTTTGACGCATTTTCTTCTTGTATTTTTTCCATACGGAATTTCTTTGTATATAAACAAAAATGACAGATAGTTTGAACCTACTAGTTGTATTAAAAATGGCCAGCCGTGGATTCGAACCACGTCCCACACCACAAAAACAAAGGGAGAAGGAGAAGAAAAAAACCCTTTGGTGACATTTGCACAACAGTCAGTTATTAGACTGTATATGTCACTACGCGCGAAAATGTGCACGCTATTTGATGGGGCACCAAAATCATCATAGCGGATGATTTCACTGGCCTGTGTTTTCTTTATCGGACATTGGTTAGCGGTGGCTGTACCAATCCGCTGTATATGCCATGCACAGCATTATTGCGTAAGTGCTCGAAAAAACAATCAGAGCACAAAATGCTCTGGCTGCCTCTTGTGTCTTGAGAAGGTCTGCCATTATTTCTTCCTTCACCATGATCGGGGTCAATCGTCGTCTTTCTCCAGGCGAGCAGCCAGTTCCTGTGCCTGCCTCAGGTCGCCACGATCCTGAGCAATCAGGACGAGCAGAAGAATCGCCCGCACATGGTCCATGCGCCTTTGTATTTCGCTTAATTCTGAGAAATGCAATTTTTTCATCTTCTGCGACAGATTCTCTTCCCTACCAGCTTCAGCAATCATCTTCAGAAGATCGGCAAGGGTGCTGAAGCAGTCGTCCAGTGGTTTATATACGCCAAGAATAGCATTTCTGGTTGCCATCAACGCCTTCACAGCGGCATCTCGCTGTTCCTTCAAAGCTTTTAGTTCGAGATTCATGTCGCGAATTCGTTGTTCCAAATCTTCTATGGTTATTCCAACACAGTCACCGGTCATTGGTCAATTTCCTCTCAAGATTCTTTTACAATCTCGGCACCCGAAAGCGAGATTGTCATCCCACAGGTCTATGCTCCCACAATGTGGGCACCTGCCGTGGCCATGTTTTTTCAGATTATTCATTTGTTGCGTTGCGTCGCAGATGTATTTGCTGCGACACAAAGGGCAGATATAGCTACCATCCGAGCGACAAGTACAAGTGGGTTTGGTGGTCAAGGGCTGACTTTATTCTTTTTGTCTCGAATTTTCTGAATTCGAGAACCAAACCTTAGGTATTTCTATAATCTTACTGGACCAGCAGTAGCAGTTCCAGTATTTTACTGCGTTCTCCATTTCTGCGTTTTCTAATTTAGCCTTCAACAGGTCAACCTCGTTTTTGAGTTGACCGAGGGTATTCCATTGAAGGGCGTTTACTAGGGTTGTGATGCATAACACAATATGCACCACTAAGTCGGAGATTACCCACGGCTGTAAGGAGCCCTTTTTTTAGTTCGTCAGGCATTTTCTTTTCCTTTTAGGTGTACCAACCCTGAACAAGTCTTCAACGGGCTTGGTTTAGAATTTTACCAACCAAAGATTCTTTGCTTGTAGCTATCAGCATTGTTGGTGATTGGATTCTGGCAGCTTGGTTCATCGAGGACCTCTGCTCCGATGATCCATGAGTATCGGCAGAGTCGAAGGTTTTCCTCTAGTGGGGTCGCAAGCCCCGTGCGAGACGCCTTCAGCTCCGCATCGTACAAACTGGCGTCAAGAATTCCGAACCGAACAAGCAGACTGATCTGATTCAACGGTGCGTATGGATTATCTCCGTATAGCTCTCGCAGACGCACTATCAGTTCTGCCCGATTTCTGTTTCTTATTAAACTTGTAAGCTTCTGCTCGGAGTTATCTAGACAACACCCAATCGCTTCAAGAGTGGACCAAACTGTGTCGTCATACTCACTAATGACGTTTTTATGATTTACAAGCAACTTGTAGTATTCTATCAGGGCCTCATCAAGGTAAATATTCGCCCGAAGCTTTGCAGCTGGGCTGTTTCCTGAGATATACTGACCCAAAAAAGTAAGAGCGGCTAATCCGTAGTGGTAATTTCTACCTACAGGAACCTCGTAATCCAAGGATCCAGTCTGCCGCAAGAGCTCCGCTCGGATCCCGGAAACAAACGCGAGCATTTCCTGCTCGCTACGGGAAACTGGTGACTTAGGTGGGTATCGCTCAAGTACTCTAGAGATACATAATACAAGTTCATCAGGGGATCTCATGTATCTCGTTCGAAGATTACTAATCAAATCGGCAACTAAGCCGATCATTAGTCCAGGGATGTAACAATCATATTTTTCATCCCGTGGTATACGGGATAAAAACTTGTTCAATGCGTATGAAGTTTGAAGGTAACCGCCGAATTCTCCTAGGTAAACATTCGCTAGGTCTATACCTGTGGATTCTGCAAAAATATCATAAACCTGTGACGCATACGCAAGGAGTCGCTCGCATTGTTTGGAAGGAACAAAGTGTGAATCACTCATAGGTGTACCCCTTCTGCCGTGACCAATGTGATTTTCATCGTTTGTGCCAATTCAGTAAAATAAAGGGGCAGCGACGAACACTTGTCACCCAATTCCATCGCAATACGCCTCAAAATAATGAGGGCTTGCACTGTTGCATTTAGTGCACTGTGACAACGCTCTACTTATGATTTCGTCACAGTTGTCGCACTCAGTTTCACCTATAAGTTCCTGTTCAGGAGCTCGCATAGAATCCGGGAAAAGCTTGAGCCGGCGTAGTAAACCGAGTCGTTCTGAAACATATATAAACGTTTCCCATTCATCATTTGGGAGTGTTTGTACTTGAAAAGGGGAATCCCCTTCTCTGAATACCCTTACAAAAGGGTGTTGCGAGATATGTTCGACGTAGTATGTTGTCATGTTGTTTGGTCTCTCGTCCGAAATCCGTACACTTGGTAAGGAAACCCATTAGACAGGTTATAGCCAGCAATCAGATGCACCAGTTCAATGCTGGCTTCAAAGTATTCCGACAGATACACTTCGTGCCATCTTGCCGTGTAGCGTTCAGAATTACCAACTGATTTGTCCGCTGCAAGCCGCGCCATATCGTCTTTTTTGTAATCCCAAGATCTCAGGTTGTCTGAGTACTCATACCGCAAATTTGGGATGTGCTTGCGTCCGTAGAGATCCACCAAGCTGCCCGGCTCTGAACAAAACACAGTCTGCGGAATTCGAAACCTTTCGTTGGTGCAGTGCGGCGAACTTTCAATAATCGCAGACTTATCGCTGGTGCTGAATACTGCTAAATCTTTGCTCTGTAGTTTTATTGATGCCATTCGGCGTCTCCAGCAGAATAGAGCACTGCCATGGTAATCCAATTTGACTTTCTCGGAAATCTGTTATACAAAAGAACCGGTTTGATGGACCTACTTACCAACCGAAGGGAGTCGAACCCTTGTCTCTGAGTTTTTAACTCAGGCTCTGCCCATTAAGCTACGGCTGGCCAAGTTATTACAGGCAGGATCCGGTTCAACGTCCTGCCTACCTCTTAAAAAGAGGAACTTGAGGCCCCAGCAAGGATCATTTTATCGTCTAAAATGCCCCTTGTTGAGGTCCCAATGTTCTAGATTTCCCGGTTTAGAAATCCCATAATTCACTACTCAAAAGTTCCATCAATACTTGTTCCTCACTTGGAGGTGGCGAAAGCCTCGCCTTCTTCAACCACTCAAGGGCTGATGCAATGTGTTATTACAGAACATATTACTGGGAATATCAAAATGAATAGGAACCACCCCGGATTGTTTCCTATCCAGTCGGTCAGTCGATCGGTGAGGTTTTCTATTAGGGCGAACTTATCTCGGGTTCGGGGGTATATTGAAATAAACATCATGCTGGCTATGATGCTCATAGCCATCAGCCACAAGGCGTACAAAACACTCATAAGATTGGAATCTTTCTGTCAATCTTCAATGTCCATATCAATCAAGCGCCGGTTGCTGGCCAAGTTAGCAATGCCATATTCAAAAATTCCTCCAGAATTTGTTGCTCACTTCGAGTTATTGGAGCAATCTTCACGTTTTCCTGCAGCCATCTAAGGCCTTCTCGGTGAATAATGTACTTACCCTTTAACCGATCATCGCCGATTCTGATAATAACTGCAGACGCATACTTAACCCCCTGAGCATCAAAGTACTGTGTGATGATACTATGTGCATCACCTGAAACAGCGAAGGTCGATTTGTCACTGCGTTCGCATTTTTGTGTCGTTATAGCTCGTAATGCGACACCTGCACTTGATATGTGTGCATTGAAAGCGTTGAATTGATTTACTGAGACCTCAGCCTCGAAATCACCGAATTGGTCTTTATATGCTGTAGTCATGGTTTTTATCTTTGAGTGATTTTATAATTCTTTGGGCCAAATCAGCAATAGTGTCTGACCCATACCTTGACCAAACGATGTCTGACTCGCTGAGGATCCGCTCCACACGTTCTTGTTTTTTTTCTTGATTCATAATGTTCCATGTGGTTATTTTAAGTGGTGTAAGCGACTTCTCTCAACGGTTGGCTGGCAAACCATTCTGCGCATATCCCCACATGCCACTGAGGGGAAAACACGTTGAGAGACAAGTCCTCGACTCGTCGCTTGCACCACTGTTTTATTGATCCACAATGTTCTATTCTTGTTCTTGTCTAGAACAGAATTACGAGCTACAATAAAGAGTAAAAGTAGATAAGAGCACAGTAAAACACTGAACGTCACAGTGGTTTTGGCCCATGTTCTCTCTTTTTTTACTATTTACGACTGCAAACACTGTCGATACTACTGCTGACAAACAGTGCTTTGTTTGTTGAATTACTGCCTGTTATTATACCAAGTCCCATAAAACCTAGTAAATAAACTAAAGACAATAATAAAGATAGTAGTACGAGGAAGGTGGAATGTGTGAAAAAGGCGTGTTTTTTTGGTATGCCACGTAAAAAACCCCCTACTACTGCGTTTTCTAGGGGTCTAAAACGTCGTTTTTAGCGTTTTCTAGGGGTCTAAAACAACGCTGTTACGTCCAAATTTGCAGCTGAATACGTTCAATCACTTTGAACGTCTTGGGGATTTCGTATTCTATGCTAATGTCATCGTATGTCCCGCATTCATAGTAACATGATGGGAGATAGTACCCTCTGGGCAAAAACACTTTTTTCACGAAATTCACGGGCAAGTTGCCCCTGAACTCATTTTCAGCTTTAGCCGGGTAGAAGAACGTGAACCATTCTCCCGACCGGACTGTTCGAACCCAGTGAAACTTTTTCATGTGCTTGAAGAGCTTGTAGCAGTCTAGATCACAGAAGCAACAGATTCCTTCTGTTTTGTACGTGTCTAGAATCGAACAACAAAATGTTGTGTCGCCTTCGCTAGTTATGCATTTGTCAAGGTCTGCAAACTCGCAATTTGCATTGACTCTGACTATTTCAAGTGTGCCGTCGGCTCCCATCATTTTCTTTCATTGAAATTTTCAGTCACCTTTAAATAACCGCCAAGCGATACCCGTCACCACAATGGACAACCATATGAGTAGGAATACAAAAGTATTTTTTACTAAATTGATTAGCATTGGGGGTGATGAACCGAGAACAACAATCGTCATGATGATTGTGGCCAGAAACCATAATCCGTATAAAATATCCATTACGTCAGGTCCCTTTATCGTCGTCGTCGGTGGTTCTTTATCGGACAGATGTCAGTGCGTTTACGGAATTTCACTCGGTCACGTCTGCCATGACAAAGAGGACAACAGCTATCGAAACCACGCAAATTGCGAGTTTGTAGATTTTGACAAGGATTATCGGAGTAATCATGTTTCTCTCTTTGTTACAGTAAGCACAACCAGCAAAGTCAGCATTGGGTTTCTTTTTCAGATTGGGAAAGCGGTACGATCGCCATGGGCGGCAAAATGGGGAGCCGGGCACCACACACGAAAGGGTAACATGTCACCAGAAATATCAGTATCGTTCCCAATGCTAACCAAAAGACCTCAATGAATAGACAAATCCACACGTCATAAGGGTGTGGCATGTGTCTATAAAGCCCAGTGGGGCTAAAATTATCAATAATCCAAGCCTGCCAAAACCAACCAAAAAGCAACAAAAGGCCTACTCCAGAAGCCAAACACAGCGACTTCAACAAGTCTCTTCGTTGTTCTGACAACATGAGACTTTTAAAAAGTGCTATGTTTCTTTGGTCTACTACCATGACAACAAGTCTACGGTCGCCCTTTTCGCCTGTTTCGTAGGTCACAGTTAGTTTTCCGTTGATAATTTTTTGATCACGGAGTTTCATGGCATCTCGGTTTAGTTGTGGTTGTGTTTCAACAAAAACGGGGGTCGGCCTTGTCACTGCTCTAGAAACAGTACGACGCACCAACTACTCTACTACCCGAAGGGAGCGGCCTAGCCGCCTAGCACCCGTTCAATACATTCAAACCTGTAGAAGACCAAAGTCCCGTCGGACTCTGTGGTTTTGAAAATGTAGATCGTTGCTGTTTATTTTTTGAGCAGTTCCACTTTTGTCTCCTACCGAGTCTTGGTTGGTGTTAGTTCTTTCAAGACGTAAACGCCCCGATTGTTTTTCAGAATACACTGCTGCCAGCAATCGAGGTCGCAGCCAAAAAAATACAACAACCTGATGTCTTTCAGGTTTTGGCTTCTGCCAATGGCCGTCATCAGCATTTTCTTGTGCACACGTCTTGGTCTTACGACGTTTTGAACCCGCCGGCTTCTGGTTAAACGCTCGTACTGGTAGGTGTTTGATCCATATACGAGTTTTCTTGCCTCTTTTTCTCCTATTTTGGCGGTCAACATCGCTAGCAGCGATTTTTTTGTGATCTGGATGGGGATTTGCATCGTGGCGATTTGCATTTTGGCGTTCCAAAAAAAACAACCGTGCACACCCGGTTGTTTCGAACTCCTGCTGCGATCAAAGCAACAAAAGGGGGGGTTATGCGGTCTTTACCTGAATTTTCTCGTGTGCTAGAAAAACAGGATAGGCACATGACCTAACGTTCGAAGCCCGGATTGAACAATTTCTAGGATCGACTGTTTCCTAGAATTTTTGGCTAGTGTAGTCCAGTGACGATTCCTAAGGTCTCGTTGTTGTACCAGACTCGCCTTGCCGCTGCAACGACTCACCATTTTCACATAGAATTGCAGTTTCAACGTGAAAACACATTTAGCCATGGATCATTCAACCCAAGACCAGTCAGGGATTCGAACCCCTACAGACCAAAAGTTCACAAAAAACGCCGGACTATGAATTTTTTTGGTCAAAATTCAAAGTCTTTTTGCGAGCGTGTGTACATTTCACTGGTCAAAAAAAAAGAGACGACTAGAAACAGCAGGGGATGCTGCGTCGTCTCTTTACCGTGTCATCTTGCAAAATACTGCACTCGTGACCGGGTTTTGGATCAGTCTTCGATTTCGTCCTGCGATGCGAACATGGCAATTACCAGTTCGGTGATACCACTGTCTCTGGTTCTGGTCGGCATCACCGACTGCCCGATCTTGTGGACGTCTGCGATGACGTTCTTGAGATCGTCGTGACAGTTCTGCAGATGTTCTTGTTGAGAAACACCTTCGTCTGGTTCTGTCGAACCGGCCACGAATTCCGCAATCGGCATTTCCAGCGATAGACGCGAGGAGTCGTCGCCACGTCTAGACTTGCGATACACAAGACTGACCATTGTCTTGCGGGCGATAATAGCCCTGCAGAACATCATGAGAAGTTTCCGTGTGAGATCCTTTTCTACCATATACCCGTCGTGTCCGGGATATTTGAAGTGTTTGAGCGGCTCACAACCGAGTACCAGGTTCCCAGCCCGACCGAAGTATTCGGTCTCGATGATCGCTTCGATTTGACACTGAAACTTGTGTCGACGCAAGTGTTTGTTGTAAATTGCCTCGACTTCCTTTGGCTTCATATTCAACAGCAAGCCAATCGAATCCCAGGTGTTGCTCGACCGAAGTTCTCGCACCAGCTCGAATGGTTTGCGAGTGTAAGCAAGTCTTGCGACTTCCTCAATTGGCGGGCGGGATTCGCTGTCCGTGGTAAGCTCGTCGGCTACTGACGACATATAGTCGTAGCCGTCCCAGCTTGTAATTGGGTCCAATTCGGCACGTGGGCGTGGACGTGCCTGTTCTGGCGAATTAGCGCCCGTACTGGCGTCCAAACCTACTTTGAACTTGTCAAGAAAACTCATGTGAAATTCTCCAATCTAAGCGAAAGAAAATCAAAACTAATCACAACGTCAATGTTAAACGTATTGACGTCGCGTCCCGTCCGTTTTTTTTGTTGTTTTGTTGTGTTGTGTTGTGTTGTGTTGTGTTGTGTTGTGTTGTGTTGTGTTGTGTTGTGTTGTGTTGTGTTGTGTTGTACTTGTAAACACATTGACGTAGCCGATTGTCCTGAAATCTTGTCGAATTTCCGAAAACGGACCAAGATAAATTTATGTTTATATTCGTCTTCGCGGACATACGCATCCCGCTCACGCCCGCCCTCTGGAAAACCCGGCGGTTAGACCGGGCAACCAGAAGACGGGTTATTTTGTTCGCCCCGAATCAAAGGTCATCCGATTCAAGATATTCAAGATATTCATAAGGGTCGTAGAGCTCACACAGCACACGAAACCCGCATTCGTAGGTTCTTTCCTCTGGCTCCCAGGGCGAGCGCATCGCTGAACGACAGTCGCACGGAGGACTGCGCCACGACCCACCACGACAAATACGAAGACCTGAATGTGATGATAACGGGCCCGCGGGATCCTCGGGTGGGCTCGAATAATAATAATCATTCGAAATCCCGTCGTCCCAGTCCAGACACCACTCCCACACATTACCGTGCATATCATACAAGCCAAACCCGTTGGGTTTATAACTGCCAACAGTACTTGGACGCTCTAAACAGGGCCCTTTGTCGTGTGTCCCGTAGGGAAGAATAGCTTTATAACCATTGCTGTTATAATTTACCTTGTAACCGTTGAATGCACCACTGAAGGAAAACGGCCCCGTTGTCCCCGCACGGCAAGAATACTCCCATTCTGCTTCTGTCGGCAAACGATAAAGTAAACCTGGCGCGCAAGCTAACGCGTTCAGCTTCACCAGAAACTTCTGAGCATCATTCCAGCTCACCTGCTCTACTGGGAAGCGAGACGTGTCCTGACCCGACACTTCATCCGACCCGCGACCGCTCGAACTAAACCAGCTCGGATTGCTCCCCATCACACGAGTCCACTCACCCTGTGTTACCGGGTAAACCCCCATGTAGAACGCGCGAGTCAATGTCACCTTGTGCAGATGTTCGTCAAGTCGACGCGGTTCGTCCTCCGGTGACCCCATCTGAAAGGTCCCCGATGGGATCAACCGGAATTTCATTCCGATTTCGTTTTCAAAGACTGCATCGAAATCTGTGGTCTGACATTTCATAGTCGTTTCCTTGTTTTGGAATAAAAGTGAACACCGTGATAACCCGGCGATTTGCCGGGCCATCGCGACAGTCACGTTTTCTTTTGTTGAAGCTTTCGAATCAGACTGGCGTGTGAAAAAAGAACCTCCCTGGATTTTTGCGGAAGATACTCCTTCAATTCTTCTTGAACAATATCGATTGCACGCCAACAAATATCGCATTGGCTTCTAAGAAGATCAATGTATCCATGAAGGTTCGTTTCATCAAACCCGATTTCCAAAAGGTCATCATTCGACAATTTTTCACGAGCTTCCGTGGCTTGCAAGTGCTTCCTCTCGTGGTAGAGGTGCGCCTTTTTCAATGCTTGAATCAATTTTTCTGCCAACTCTGTATCCCCGGGGCTTCTTTCAGGTGAAATACCCCCGTAAAATGCACAGGACGACCCCAAGAGAAAATCGCGCAATTCAATCGACCCTCTTTTTGGGTTATCCGCTTGATCCACAATAACGCGAGCCAAGTCAAGCGTGGTAGTTGTCGCCATAAAAGTTTCCTTTTTGGGAGTTGATCTGAGTTGATCTGAGTTGATCAGATCAAAGAAGTGAACACCGTGATAACCCGGCGATTTGCCGGGCCATCGCGACAGCCACTTTGGTTACTAGTCCAATACACCAATTTTCTTGTTGTGAACCTCGACGACCACCTGCTGTTGACGGTCGTCTTTTTGCACAAAAGACACGGTTCCCTCTTCGGGAAAGAACTCGCCCAGGTGGCGCCGAATAATTCTGGGGATGTCTTCGTGGTTCAGGAAAACCCCAATCACGAAACAGTTCTCAAGCTCACGGAGCCCTGCTTGGTTTTTGGGCCCGAACAATTTTTCAACCACGACGTAGGCGGACTGGTGCACTGCCATTCTCCTTTCTTTTTTCGAGGTATTCCTGCAGACTACTTGGCTGCGGAACTGGAACCGACTTTGCCGCAATATCATCTTGCAGCATCTTTTCGATTTCCTCAAGATCGTCTTGAGTAATCTCAAAGGATTTGGTGGACACTACTAGCTCCCTTTGTTGGAGTTATTTTTTTTGTTGCTACTTGTAAACACATTGACGTGGTCGGTTGTCCTGAAATTCTGTCGAATTTCCGAAGACGGACTAAGATAAATTTATGTTTATATTCGCTTTCGCGGACATACGCATCCGCCAACGCACAATCATTG
>Ga0208161_1001090_pt1 | contig 14799 bp, 27 predicted proteins | sample CB_VirMetaG_3_FD_184538 | JGI IMG/M metagenome (GOLD analysis project Ga0208161, IMG submission 184538) | Freshwater to marine saline gradient viral communities from Chesapeake Bay - CB_1508_1S Viral MetaG (SPAdes) (version 4) | ecosystem: Environmental > Aquatic > Marine > Coastal | place: USA...
AATAACTACTATTTGTATTTAGATGATGTCCGAACTCCAAAGGACGGTGATTGGATCGTGGTTCGAGATTATGAGCAATTCGTAAGCAAGGTCAGAGAAATAGGTCTTGAGAATTTTCATACTATTTCTCTTGATCATGATCTTGGAGATTCTGCCATGAAAGAATATTTCAATAATGTTAGTCCTAATTTCAAGCTCGATTACGATAACATTAAGGAGAAGACCGGACTAGATTGTGCAAAGTGGCTAGTCGAAGAATTTTACACCCTTAATCCGGCAAGAGTTACCGCAGCTTATTCAGATCGTCGGTTGACTACTATCTCTTTTCCAAGAGTATTAGTTCATTCGGCAAATCCAATAGGGTCTGCAAATATCATGGGATATATCAATAATTTCCTAATGAACGAGGGTCAACCTCAAGATTGTGTAAGAGTAAAAATTCCACACACTCATTAATGCTAGATTTTGAGATAAATCGATCAGTCGACGATTTTTGTAAGGAAGTTCTTAAAAAAAGGTTTCCAAACGACCCAATTCGACAGCAGATTAATAATACTGATAGGGACAAGCTAAATTTTGCTTGTCCCTTTTGTGGTGATTCTAAGAAGGACCCTAATAAAAAGCGTGGCAATTTATACGTGACAACAGGCACCTATAAATGCTATAACGACGGCTGTGGTGTATGGATACCCCTTACTAAGTTTGTTGCAGCACTGAGCAGAAAGTATGATGTTTCTCCTCCTTCCATAAATAAGCCAAAGGTCGAGTTTAAGGTGGCCTCTCCCAACAAACGTAGGGGATCGCTTATAGAATTTTTGATTAATCGGCAAATTGGAGCAAAGTTGTTAGATTTTTCAGAGGTCGCCAGGAGATTTTCCTTGATTCCATGTAAGGATGCTCCAATGGAAAGTCCAATATATGCATACGTTCTATCTAGAAAGATAAACACCCTACCTGTTTTTGAAAAGACTTGTTTTTATGATTCTAGGGAGAATAAGATATACCTGTTCAATTTGGATCTTAAATCTAATAAGATTTTAGGTTTTGCGGTCAGACATATTGATGATAGTTATACTGGTCCAAAGTATAATATAAAGAACTATGCAGAATTTAAACGGACCGGTCTTATTCGAGAATTAGACGATGATAGCATCCAGGCAATCGATCAAGTAAACAACTACTTTAACATATTAAACGTAAGTTTCTCCGAAGATCTTACCATAACTGAGGGTCAAATCGATTCGATGTTCATACGAAACTGTGTTGCAGCAACCGGCGTGAGTAAAAGCAATCAGTTATTGGATAACCTGGCCAGTCTAAAGAGTACTCGAATCCTATTTGATAACGATAAGGCGGGCCGTTTTAAATCAATTGAATTGATTAAAAAGGGTTATCGTGTCTTTATGTGGGCACATGCATTAATGGAACTAAAGTCAAAATATCCAAAAAGAATATCTTCAATAAAAAGGATCAAAGACGTCAATGATTTATTCATATTCATGAGTTTAATGAATCCATCAATCACTTATGATGAATTCAATCAATTTATTGATTCTCATTTTTCAAGTTCCACACTAGACATAATTTTTCTATGATAAATAAAAAAAATAAAAGACTGTCATGTATAAAGTAATGAAACTTGACGAATATTCTACTGGAGGAAAGTTTAAAGCTAATCCTGCTTCTCCAGAAATAGACACCGCTCTGCTTGATGAACTCGTTGAGTTGGTTGGGTCTGAAGAAGAAGTTGAGGAAGCAGCTAAGGCCGCTTTTGAAGAATTAGCCGACTCCTTTGAAAAGGGAGAAGTCGAATTAAAAGAACAGCCTGTTCCTGAAAACCTTGCACTGGCATCGTTAGTCGTTAAACTTGTTGAGCTTGGAAAGATTGGACCTGAAGAAGCCGACGATTTTATAGAAAAAGCAATCGATTAATCTTTTAATATGACTAAGGGAAAAGGAATTCAAAAATTCCTTGCTCCACAAAAAGGAAGTAGGGTTAGGCAAGGATATTTTACACCACAAAATCCGGAAAAATACATGGGGGATCCCAGCAAGATCGTATATCGTTCGAGCTGGGAACTTAAGTTTTTGCAGTACTGTGATCAAAATGAAAAGGTATTACAGTATGCAGCTGAACCTATCGGAATATCCTACTGGAATCCCATTCTTAAAAAGCAGTCTACTTATTGGATAGACACCGTAATGGTGACTAAAAATGATGATGGCTCGACCACCAAATGGATGATTGAAGTAAAACCTGACAAATACCTTACTCCTCCTGAACCTCCTAAGATTCTCACTGAAAAGAAGACTCTTTCATATGCACACCATGCAAAAGCATATATCATTAATTCTGCAAAATTTGAAGCCGCTCGAGAATATGCTGCTCTCCATAATATGCGATTTGGCATAATAACAGAAAACTTTCTGTTCAATCGTATGTAAAAGAAATAAACTTTTATTTTCTGAAAAGATTTGAGGACATAGAAAAAAATTTAGGTCGCTATGATTATTATGAAGCGGCAGACTCCTTTGGAATATCAATAACTCGAAGATTTCCTCCAGGAAGATTCTATGCATTAAGAACCTCGGTCGAGGTGTCACAGTTAACGAACGATACTGTTCCTCTATTAAATAATGGCCGCCCATATTACGATATAGATCCCATTGGACTATGCCTTTATTATGAAGGCTGGGCCCAATCGGAGAGCATACTTATGCTCAATCTTAAGGTGATACCACCGGCGATATGCGATAAACTACTTGAAGCCTATTACAACTTTGCGATGTTAAATGGGCTAAAATCTCTATATTCATCAAAGGGTGAGCTTTTGCCCAGTTCAGAACGTTCTGGATTAGATCAACCCTTTTACTTGGTGCCCCCGACCATCTTAGCGAACAGCATAGGTGCCACTAACCTAAACTATGCGATAAATAAGTATAACATAAATAACATAATTTCAGTAAAATTAATTGATTGGGACAATTTAGGAATGTTAGTAAAGCCACGACTTTCAAGCAGAGGTCTTTATCCCGAACCCTTTAATTTTGAAATAATGTACGATCAATTCATTAAAAATTCATTTGAATAATGGCAGGTTTTTTAAATACACAAACAGTAAGGACCGGCGGTAAGCTCGCAGGACTCAGTAAGTTTGGAACGCGTCATGAGGATTTACTACTAAGGAACTCTCAGGCAATCGGGTTTATTGAAAGTCAGATATCGGCTCGATCAAACCGAATCAATTCTGGTGATGATCTTCTTAGATTTTCAATGGCCATTGCAGACACCACCTCTCAACTTAGAACAAAAGCAATTGCCTTTTTCCATCTGGATTACGCCGTAAAACGGGAGAGACTGCGCGATGTTGCGGCCAACGGGGAAATTGAATTTATCCTCGAGACGATAGTCGATGATATGATCGTATATGATGATGAGGGAAGATTTGCCCATTCTCGAGATCTTACTGGAAAAATGATGTATCGTGGAAAGAATAAAGACGAACGTCTTAATTTTCAGGAAGGAGTTATAGAAAAATATAACGATAACTTTGAAAAGATCTACAATGCTTGGGGATTTGGAGAAAGTATTTCAGCTTGGCAATATGCATTTCAATTCTTGATAGAGGGTCACCTTTGCTTTGAAATCATTTATGATAACCTTGAAAAACCTCGAGAGATCATAGGATTTAAGGAGCTTGATCCTGCCACAATCGCTCCACAGTTACAGAAGGATCCTAAAGGAAAGGTATTCTTACAGTGGACACAATTCGACCAGGCAACCGGCTCTACTCGAACTCTAAATGATTCACAAGTCATTTATATTTCATTCTCAAATCACTTTAGAACCAAGCGAGTATCCTTTGTCGAAAGACTTATTCGTTCTTTCAATCTTCTTAGGATTATTGAGCATAGCAAAGTGATATGGCACGTAATGAATGCTCCGATTCGTCTCACGACGACTGTTCCAGTTGGATCGAAGAGTCTACAAAAGGCTCAAGAAGACGTTAAAGAATTCATGAACCTGCTTAAGGAAGACGTGTATTTCAATGGGGATAGCGGAGAGCTCACAGTTGACGGTAAACCTAATATCTTATTCTATAAGAATTATGTCCTTCCAGTCAATGACCAGAATCAACAGGTAAAGATTGATGCATTATCTTATCCCGGTCCAAATCTTTCTGGCTCTGAGCTATTGGGATACTTTACTAAAAAGCTTAAGATGGACTCAAAAATACCTTATTCACGTTGGGAAGGTCAATCTGGTATGGGGGCCTTTACTCTTAACGCCGAAGGAATTAGTCGAGAGGAAATTAGATATCAGAAATTTATTCGCAGGTTACGCTCAGCATTTTCTGAGTTATTGGTCAAGCCATGGTATCTACAAATGTGCCTAGACTATCCTGAGCTTTCGGAGGACTATAAATTCCATAACGCAATCGGTATCACATATCATAACGATAATGTGTTTGAAGAGATGAAGCAAAATGAGATCGAATCAAAACGTATTGCTTCATTCCAAGCCAAAAAAGGAATTGTTCGAGACGATGGCACTCCGTTCTTTGCTACTGAATACCTGATCAGAAAAGAACTCAAGATGACTGAAGACGAGATTGAGGCCAACCAAAAGTGGTTCGATCAAATGGATGAGGAAATTGATGCAGAAGCAGTCCAAGCCGCTGCTGGCACCGCACCAATTCCATCCGGAGGAGTCGCACCGGCACCACCAGCAGCTGAAACGCCTGCGGCTGGAGGAGAAGCAATTGAAGGTGGAGAATCTGGAGCAGAAGGAGCTCTATAATTGAAATAAGGGTGTGGCGAAAATGATGTTTCCTTTTACTCGCTGCGTCTTATTGGATAGTATCCGTTTGAACGACATCAGCCCTTATTCAGTTTCATTTATTTCATAGAAAAAACTATCCGAATCACCGGCAGACCACTTTAAAGAATTTTCACAATAAAATTCTTTAGTAGATACTTTAAAATCCGGTACTTTTACTCCACTTGGCGTAAGTGATTGATCATAAAACAAAACTCGGTTATTCGGCTGAGCTGCAAACTGACCGTTATCCATCTTTATTATGTTAAAGCTTTTATGCTCATTCGGTGTTTGCGAAAGACTTGTGTTTAATTCATTAGGATCGCTATGGCAGCTATCTATTGTAAACATGTAAGTACCGTCATATAATTTACGATCTTTCATATAAACTTTACAGTCTAATCCAGCCAGTGTGCTTTTTTCCAAAACTGTTATGTTATATGAAAAAGCATCCCATATTTCTAAAAAATCAAGAGGCAGTAGATCATCTTGTTTTAGATCAGTTTTCCAAACGTATGCTGAGATAGGCAGCTTATCATACACCGCTCCATAATTAGTCAATATCGACTCAATATACAGGGCCTTACCTTTAATTGATTTGACGCTCACCCAATAACATGGCTCGTATTCTCCATGGCCCTTTTCAAAGTCGTATAAAAATTCTTTTCGTATATAGCACGACATTGGAGGAAGGTTTGCAATCAAATAACTCATAATTAATCGTAGAAAATAGATAAAGTGTTTTTAACTTCAGGTATGTCTATTAAAAGCACAAAGATATCTCGATTCGACTTATCGTCATTATATACAGCAGGTCGGATGTTTATATCTCTTTTTCTGCTCTCACCGACGTATCTATCGAGTTGGCTATATGCTTCCTTAGTAAGAAGATGTGGGTTTACATTAAACTCAAACAAGTATTTCTCGACTTCAAGACCAAAGTCAGGTTCTCCTAAAACCTCTCCTTTATTTGTAAAAAGAGTCATTTTAATTTGTTGAAGTAGCGACTCAATATCGTCGGTCACCTCAAGTTGTTCAGGTCGATGTGCAGGATCACTCTCTGGTCTTATGTAAAAATCTCTAAGCTGTGCCATATAAGATTATTTATTGACGATATAAGAGCATCCAGTCCGGAGTGTTTTCTCCTTTCATCATGTCTTTAACGTCCTGCATTTCTTTTTCAGCAGTCGCCACAATATTTTGATAATTGATGGTCACGTCGCCAGGAAGAGTATAATTAAAAGTTTGTAGCATGTGCGAAAGTCGCACTTTTGCATGGGCACGAACATATCTTTGAAAGACTTCGTCCTCAAATAATTTATCTTGATCTATTTTTTTATAGATAGAAATCACTGCATTTGTCTTAGGGGTTCTCCCGACGACTCCTAACATTTTGGTGTTCTTGTTATAATCATATGCAATCGTATCTAGCATCAGACCCTTTGTTAGATCTAAGAACGAAAATATTAGAGTACGATACATAATACTTTCCCCAATAAATGGAGTAAGATAGATTTCTGAACCGATAAATTTTTGCTCAGAGAAGTCCCTATCGATCGTTGCAAATATCGATCCACCGGTTGCCTCTTTAAAATCGATAACGAATTGAATACAATCAGGCAATTGAATCTGTCTAAATTTCTTAAATTGTGGAGTCTTAAACAGCTCTAATGGCAACATTAAATATCCTTTCTCAACCGCATGCCTCCAGTTATCCCAAAAATATCGAGAATCAATCTCAATAATTCTCTTTATCTCCTTTTCAGGTAAAGAATAGGGAAGAGCGCCAGAAAAGGTGATCTCATCATTTATGTCTTGTATCAATTCAACTAGAGTCATGGATTATTGATTTGAACCAGGTCCGCTTCCGGTAGAGTCATCGCTAAATCTAACCTGTCCTTTATCAATGTTCAGATCAAATTCTTTATCTCCCATCATGCGGCCCATTGCTCTCTGATTTTTTTTGTTTACAACGTTATCTTGTTTGCCGGCGCGGTCCATTGAATTGTACATCATTTGTCCCAATGCTTTCTGCTTCATTTTCTTTTTCCAATCACTATGAAATATCATATTCATTGCCCGTGTGATATCCACTTCTTCGACTGTTCCATCATATCTTTGAGGATTTCGAGCAGCCTTTTCATTCGCTAGTTCCTGGGCAATTGCCATCACCGATGTATAGAGACCGGCAAGAGCGCTTTGTACCATGCCTTTAAAATTAGTTGGGTACACTACCTCTTTAGTAGCCTCATTGATGAATTGATTATATGTCTTTGCTCTTTTTGACATTATACTTGTGGTTGAGCTGCTGGCGCTTGTGCCGCTTGTGCTTGGGCCGCTTGTTGCACTGCTTGTTGTTTTTCAGTCGCTTCTTTATTATACGCGTCAGTAAGATTTTTAAGCTCTTGTTCCTTAGCTATCACCTGTTGCTTTAAGTTTTGAAGTTCAGTTGATTTTTGTTGAAGTTCATCATATTTAGCAGCAAGAGCCGTGTCCTGAGGTTTAGGGCCCAATACTTGACCTTGTTCATCCACTTTTTCAGAAGACTTTGTAAATTTCTTAAAGTTTTGAATATACGACATTTTTATCTAGTCTTTTTATTATTTATTTGAGTCCTTTCAGAAGCAGCTTTAAGAAACTCGTAATAGTTTAACACTCTCTTCTTTTTGGCCTTTGGGTTTAATCCGAAGGCGCTGGTTAATCTTCCTCCACTTAGGAATGGAGAATTATTCCAATGATTTGGAATCGATGAGGAGGCTCCCTGAAAAAACATGAAGGCGCTTGCTCTCTTTGTATCTGGTCGCTGGATTAAATCCAACGGGTCCCTTTCCATCGAGTTTGCACCCATTGCCTCATTAATATATTCTTCAAACCTTTTAATCATCTTATGCTGGAAAATCCAATTCATCACGAGCAGGTTCGACTTGTGCAGAAAAACTTAAGTCATCCTCATCCTCAATATCGTTCGAATAGAGTTCAGTCTGATCTGCGTCGATTCCGTCCATCATCTTGTCTTGGATAAATTTTTCGATTCCCATGCAAACAAGAGGATCAATTGATCTACATCTTTCTAAAAAATCAGAGACAGTCAAGGTCATTGGATTATCAGCGGCGCTTGATTCTCCTTCTGCAGGTAATGCAAGAGAATCGTCGTTTGAATCAATTTCTTCAGGTGTAGAGTCGTCGCCGAGCTCTGACAATTCTTCTTGTGAAACTATCTCGTCATTTTCAAAAAGTCGATTTAATTTTGTATACATTTTCATTTGTCAGATTTATTTAGTTTATTTATTCAAAACTGAGCTCAGTATTGTATGAATGATCTAAACACTCACAGTATGCAGGAAAATGAATTGAATTATGAAAGCGTGCGTAAAGAAATAAAAAGAAAGCTCAAAGAAATTGAAGAGCTAATTGAATCTGAGCAAAGAACTCCATTCCATGTGCTATTCATGGTAAACGATGACCTAGAAGATATTATGCTGAATTGGGATGATTCTCCAGCTAGAGGATTCAATCCCTTTCTTGATGAAGCTTTTTAACAAGCTTGGCCAGCTTGCTTGCCCTAGAAGATTTTGGATTGGCTCCATACATGGTGTATGATCTTGGGCTTTGGTGCACCGCCATTGACTGCATAAATTCTAAAAAGCTTTCGACGATCATTGTCTTTTTAATTGACTGTTTAACACTCCGCCAAGCTTGGACGCTTCTAATCTAAGCTCAACGATATTTTCAGCATTGAGGGTTTTTCGACGATGCGTGTATTCGACCGCAAGAACTGCAATACACCTGTCTTCAACATTATTGATTGCAAAAAGATATGAGCTCTTTGTACCATTTTCCTCAGCAATATGTTTTAAACCATACGTTGCAATCGTTTCATCTTTATAATCTGGAATTTCAATATAAGACTTATCGAGCACTGCTCCAAGCGATTTTGAAAAAAGATTGACCGGAATATTTTGAAATGTGCGCTGAATTGAATCTTGGGATCTTTTAACATTCTCAAAAAAGATGCTAAACTTTTGAATAGATTTGCCAGTCGGATAATAATGACCTCCGTTATGAAACTGCGCGATCCATACTCGATCCGCTCCAAACTCCTCTGAAATCTTTTCAAGCTCGTCACACACAACATTCGCATTGACTACTGCCTCAACGACAGTATCCTTTTTCTTTCTTTTTTCAAGATAGTGCTTGATAATAATGATGCTGATTGGCCCTAGGACTCCCGTCAAAAAGGCGATAATTACTTCGTTCACCCGCTTAGCTTTTTTTATTATGGATTACAGCCACAGTTGGCTCCCATTTCAGAATACTCAATATCTTCTCCACATCCAGGACAAACCTGTTCGTCGTAGTAATCACCCTCTTCATAGTTATCACCATATTCTTGATCCATTTCTGAATAGTGATTATGATAGGCTTCCCCAATAAATGAACTGAAACTCCTTAACTCAAGGGATTCATCAAGCTTTGGATTGGCTCCTGCTTCCGGTTCAGGAACATCATCTGATTCATCATCCTCTTCATCATCTTCTTCAGATTCTTCTGATTCTTCTGATTCATCATCGTCCTCTTCAGCTTCTTCAGATTCTTCCTCTTCAGCTTCTTCTCCAGCGGTTTCTATTTCTTCAGTCTCATCGTCGGCTTCAACTGCTTCAATTTCCTCTGGAGCTTCCATTGAATCATCGGTCGCATCTGGGGCAAATGCCGATGTGTCTGGACCCGCTGGGGTTTCTTCGTAGTCTCCGGTGACCGGTCGTCTTGGACCGATCGGTTTTTGATCGTAGGTTTCATCATCAAATCCTTCTTCGAAATTTGATTGAGATTGTATTATTGCATCAAGTCCTAATTCCTGAGAATTACCCTTAGAATATTTGTCGAAAAACTCGCCAAAGTTTAAAACTCTTCCTGACATGGTTTGGAGTTATTTTTAGTTATTTATTTAAAGCGTTTCTAAACTTAGGCTTTAATTACAATTAGAGTATTAGTATTGTTTAAAAAATTGGAAAAATATGAAAGAATTCAAAGCCGGCGATCAATATAGACAAAACGAATTAAGTCTTATTCCTGGAGGAAGAAGTGTTCGTGTAGTTTATACTGACGGCCGAATCATCATTTATGACAAAATTAAAAATGTAAATGCATACATCAGACGGCTTATTAAGAAGTCTGATGTGATTGAGGTTTCTTGTGAAGGCGTCATACTTTATTCAAGATCGAAAACTTGAGAGCTATCAATAAGTATAATATTCTATGAATTATACTAATCCGGACGACCCAAATCATGAAGATTCTCCACAAGACTGGTTGAATTCTTCGCTTATTTTTGCTAGAACCCTCTCTTTAATCTTAAACGATAGCGAAGGGATAGTTGTAAATCTTTCAGGGGACATGCATTTTCCAGATGACCCAACCATTAAAAAGGTGATAGTTTTCAACAAAGATGAGCAAATCCATGTGGTGGACTGTGAAGGGGATATAGAAGAGGGCACATATGTTAAGATATTTGAGCATGGCCTGAACTAATGGAAAAGAAGAGACCCGATAACGTCGCTTGGGATGAGGAAACCCAATCTTGGGTTCCAGGAATATTGCCATACGGCTCTAATGTCGGGGCTCCTGCAATTCGCCCAACTGATACTGGTTCTTGGAAGGCAAGTGGGGTTGCTAGAGCAAACAAACAGATCCATGCAAAGTTCTTAGAATTAGCTCGGGAATACGAAAAGCTGGTCGAGGAATTTGGGTGGAGCGAGTTAGTATATGGTGCAAAGTTTAATTTTGAGCCAATCGTCGGTAACTCGTACCATCTTTATAAAAACAAAGCTGGGGAGATCTTTCTTTCTATGATTTCTCCAAATGAATGGGATATGCCTTGGCTTGGAGAATTCAAGCTGACCAGCGACCACCAATGGATAAAATTAAATGGAGATGATCATCACTAAAGGTAAAAAGAAAGGAATCATACACACTATGCATATTGAGTTAAGCCACATTTTTGCTGTGTTTTTTCCAAAGGATTTTCACGAAAAGTACAGATACTTGGGAAGCATTCCATGGAATGAAGACGGCACAATATTTAAAGCAATGGAACCGTTGATCATTTTCATGGACCATCGAGCAAAACCAAAATGGTGTCCACGTTGGTTTCTTAGATTTTTACACCTTTTTGGAAACGACAATTCTATTGTACGCGTCAGGAATCGATGGTTACACAATCTACACCGTCGGTTAACTAGAGGAATTCTACTAGTTGATTACAAAACAAAATGGTCTGAGTATGATCTAAGAATTTCGATTTATGGAGATAAACAGCTACATGATCTGGCCGATATGATTGAACTCAAGGTACACGATAGCGGTCTAAGATCAGAACTGATTGCATCAATTAAAAAGCTAGATCCTGAATTTAGTACTGATTGGTGGAGCCTTGATAAACTGTCAAAGTACAAAGATCTATTAATGGAAAACGAAGAGGATGAAAAAGAGGCTAAGAGTTGAACCTTTCTCGGTGGCATATCAGGCGTATATTTTTCCGACATTTAGATGGACATATGAGTCTGACTTGAATGGATATAAAAGCATTGAGGTAATTTGGTGGACGTATGGAATAGAGTTCAGCATATATAATAAAGAAGATGAGTAAGATACTACTTTGGTGGAAATTCGATGGAAGATACATGCACCGTGATTTTATACATGGCGTTAAGAATCTTTTTTACTGGTTTTCTATCATTTGGAAGGATCGTAATTGGGATCACTCATTCATATTACAGATGTTGGCCCATAAACTAAAGGCTCAAGCAAAGTACATCGGTGGCCGTAATTTTCATACGACGGCTAAGCGAGACTCTGAAATAATGCTGACCTGTGTGCGCCTCATTGAAAAGCTGGATTCGGGCTACTATGAGCTTGAATATTTTGAATATCACGAAAGTGATATTCAATTTGAACCCACTTGCAAGTCATCTGATCTTATTGAAGTAAAGATAAATCAAGTTTTTGAGAAGTTTGACGAATATTTTGCAAAATATCCACTAATCTATAAAAGAGTAATGAATGGTGAGGGCTGGTTGAAGATTGAGGATAAAAACGATAAACATAGAATAGCTAGCTGTATCTCACACATGAATCACGATAGAGCAAAAAAGCTCCTTTTTAAATTGATGGAACGCAATATCGAGGGCTGGTGGGATTAAAAATAATCTTCATAAAATGAAAAAACTGCTTATTATTTCGACGGCCTTTTTTCTAATGGTCGCCGCTTGTAACTTAAGAAGAGAATCTTTTAAATTTGAAAATTTCTCTGAACTCATCAAGTACCAAGCTTCTCCACTTGAAACCAATTTCACATATCGCCTTGAATTAGGAGACACCGTTCAAATGGCATTGCAAAAAGACGTGATCTATTTGACAGCATCACAACATAGGGATGGGCTTCATGTGACCGTGATGGTCGATCATGCCCCAAACCGATCTAAAAAATAATCTATTAAAATGCTAAAATTTTTAGGCATATTTGCCATCTACTTATCGCTAGTCGCGTGTAATCCAGAGACCTTGATGGCACCGACATTTGCCAGTGAATTTGAGATCAATCAGAGCTACGTTCAGACACAAGTCATATTGTATGATGAATGGGGAAATGTGATTCCGGATTTCGTGCCAGCTCTGCAGCCATTCGTGAATGAAGGCTGTAATACCGCTTGGGATAATCTTTCAGCAATTGTCGAACCCGATGGGTCCATAATTTATTATATTGCATTACCCGATTATACTCCAGATTCGACAGATTATGATAAATCCCGGTTTACGTTTATTTACCAAGCTCAAAATCCATGGTTTGGAGAGTTTGATGACGAACCGGCATATGCTCAAATTGCCGGTCCGGGCTGGTATATGCTGCCGATCGACGATTATGGAAGCATGACATGTAATGGTCTTCAAGAGATCCGTATTTGGGTATTGGATGAGCTCACTGGCACGTGGTTCATGAATTCACAAGTCTGCTGGGCAGGATATCTATGTAATGGCCAAAGCGATTGTGATCAGGGCTGGTCATTTGATCAGATTGACTATGCTACTTACGACTCAGGATACATTCACATGACTACCGGCCAAATAAGCAATAATTAAATGATCTTAGCTCTAATATTAACTTTAATATGTCTGATCGGAGCCGGTTTTTTTAAGGGCCGACTTGACGCAATCGCTGATGAAGGAGTAAAAACAGCGGATTGGAAGAAAAAGTACGCAGATCCTCTGCTCTATTCAAAAAATCACTGGTGGTATCTCGGACTCTATAAACCGACTTATGATGAACGGTTTCCATTTAGCACGACACTACTGGTTTTCTTAACTGATTCTTGGCACAGAAATCAGTTCTTTATGCTTCGCTGTTTATATTCTGCGATTGCACTAGGGATCACTGGGGATCCTTTGATCTTTGCCGTATTGATTCTTATCGCCTTTCCAATTGGATTAGGTGTTGCATTCCAGATTTCATATCTGAAGAAAAGATTAAAAATCAAAACAAAACGTTATGAGTTACTTTGTGAGATAACTGGCGATGAACCATGGGATTCTCAAGTAACCAGCGTTCCAGAAAAACAAATAAACGACGATGAACTTCATTAAATGGTATTTTACAACAACTTGGTTTCATATAGTATGGACCCTAGGGCTACTGATCTATTCACTCACATGGACAAGCGGCCTAGATAAGACAATAGCGGTTCATTTCATGGCTCTAGTCTTTACTGTGTTAACAATCGGCAAATTCAATTACTGGCTTAAAAATAAAAGACTGGAGATCGATGCCGCTAAGGATGATTTAATTAACGTGCTCGATTCACAAGTCATTGATCTCACCATGATGTCAAAAATCGAATTGGGAGACGACGTCATACGTGAGATCATAAGACTGCGATCAATAATCAATCAAGACAATGGAAAATAAACGCAATATATCAGAATCTCCACAGGCTTGGGCCATCATTAAAATGACCAATGTCGGAGATGATTTTGATAACACATATTACAAAGTATTCGCAAGTTGGTCAGGCGGCTATTTAGACGGTGATCGCTGGAAAATGAACAGCGGTATATCGCGAGTCGAAGAGGATGAAGAGTATTATTACTTCTATGGTATAAGCGGCAGCTGTTATGCATGTCGTAAAGAAGCGTATGGTATAAGAACATCATATTCACAAGGAATATTAGATAATGTTCTAAAAAATTCATATAAGGTAAATATCAAAACTGAGGTATTACCTAAAGAAACTGATTGGATAAATATTCTAAACCTAAAATAATGGAAGACGATAACAAGGTAATGAATGGACTGGCAATCATTGTTGTTGGTATCATTGCAACACTTGCGTACATAGCAATAAACTTATTTGAATAAAACAGAATATAAATTATAACCCAACAATAAATTTGGTTATTTAAAAAATCTTTCTTAAATTTATCATATGAGTAAAGTTACATTAGAATTTGACTCAGTTGAAGAGTCAGATGAAATTCAAGATGCTTTAAATGGATGGCGATGGAAAAATGCCTTGTGGGATTTAGACCAAAATCTAAGAAACACTACCAAATATGGAACAAGTATCATCCCGGGACAAGATAGCGCTTCATCTGAAGAATCTGCTATTGCAGATCGATATCGAGAACTTATCCGAGAAATATTACAAGACAATAAATTATACTTTGATTAATGAAACGCGCTAAACTTAAAGACAAAAGCAATGACTGAACAACTATTCCTATTCATACTCTTGATTCATTTTCTAGCAGACTTCGGTCTACAGACACATGATCAGGCAACTCAAAAATCAAGCAATTGGGTGATGTTATCTTACCATGTTGGTGTTTATTCTTTGATATGGTTACTGGCTGCTTGGGTTATGTTTGGAGCTTTCACACCTGCCTTTATATTTGCAGGGATTACATTCACGGCTCATTTCATTACAGAT
>Ga0208161_1001092_pt1 | contig 14787 bp, 16 predicted proteins | sample CB_VirMetaG_3_FD_184538 | JGI IMG/M metagenome (GOLD analysis project Ga0208161, IMG submission 184538) | Freshwater to marine saline gradient viral communities from Chesapeake Bay - CB_1508_1S Viral MetaG (SPAdes) (version 4) | ecosystem: Environmental > Aquatic > Marine > Coastal | place: USA...
TTCAATAGTTGTTAAAGTTGAATCTACGTCTGCGTGTAAAGGTAAAGCAAGAGTAGAATTGACATCTAAAGTAGAACCTCCAAAAGTTGTGGTTGTTGTTCCTGAATCATAACTTAATTGAGTTGTCTTAGTTTGAAGTGTTGTTATATTGCTTGTGTTTGTAGTTATTTGAGAAGCTACATCTGATATAGTAGGTAAATTTATTGTTGAAGCATAAATTGTATTAAATCTAGTTGTTCCATCTCCTATATCTACTGATGTATTTGCTTTTAATGGTTTATAAAATAATGTTTCAGTATTTTTTAATTCAAATAGTTCTACACCTCCACTTTTAAAGTGGATTGCATTATCAGGATTAATCACCTCAAAATCTGCGTGATTTGCGTGATTTTGAATTTTTATAGATGAAGTCCCATTATCTACTCCAATAAATTTATTATTTCCTGATACGTATATATTCCCAGTTGCTTCTATGTTTCCATCAAATGTTGATGTATTTCCTGAAAATGTTAGATCTTGAGTTTTATTTTCTAAATTAGTTATATCTGTTTCTAAATTAGAACCATTTAAAGTGATACTTGGCGTTGCTAGGTTTCCTGTTAAAATTCCTCCTGATAATTTCAGATATCTTGCATCGGCTTCTCCTAAAGTTATTCCTGTTTCATCAACGAAGAAGACAGCTGGGTTAAAAATAGGTAAATCCTCTGTAGGTGGGGCATATGCAGCACACATTTATTATATATACTTAATATTATATTTTTTAATAAAAAATGTAATAGGGTTTTTCTATGTATATTGTATAATTAAGTTATATAATAAAGAAAATAATAAATTAAAAATTTTTAATTACTAAAATACTTAATTAAACTAGATATTTTTGCTTAATTATACAAAATATATACTCAGAAAACGCCCTTATATTAAATATTTTGACAAAAATATTTAATATATATTAATAAAAAAAGTAATTGTTCTAAATTCGCCAAATAAATTATATTAGTAAAGATTTTTTAGAACATTAATTAATAAAAATACCTTTATCTAACTCTTTTGTTATTTCATTATAATATTCTTTTCTTTCTTCTATCTTATTTATTTTAGTATCATATAATGATTTATATTTATTAAGTGTATATTCATTTATTTTGAATAAATAAATTTGTTTTCCTTCTATTCTTGTTCTTTCAGATGAATCAATAAAATCTTTTCCAAAAATATCTCTATACATTTGTTTTTGTATCTTATTTAAGTCATATAATGAGTTATATTTAAATTTCAATTCTTTAGTAAATTTTTTTTTGAAAATTATACTATAATCATATTCAAATTTATTTATTTGTTCTTGAGATAATAAATTATTACATTCAATTTTTTTAATATTTTTATCATTTACTATATCTTTGAAATGCATTAATAACCTTAATTTTTGTTTTATACTAGATACTTTATTTAAAATAAATTCATCTTGATTTGAAACATTTTCTAATAAGTCTTTATCTGTTCTATTTTCAAAAAAGAAATATTTACAAGCTAAGTATGATGATACAAAATTATAAGATTTTATTAAATCAAAATTATCTTTTATTACTTTATCATTTTTAGATAATCCTAATATTTCTAATATTTTTTTATTATTAGTAATGTTGAAAAATTTATTAAAATCTTCTTCTGTAAATTCTTTTTCTTCTTCTTTTTCTTTTTTATTATGAAAGTTCTTTTTTACTTGTTCATTTGACAAATTAAATCCTCTTTCTTCTAATAATTTTATAAAATGTGCGTGTTTATTTGTATTATAACATAATTCCTCATATTCAAATTTTGAATATAATTTTAAATATTTTTTTTCTAAATCTGGATCTACTAATTTAAAACTCGTTTCTAATGTTTTATTTTCATTATACATTCCATATTCCAGTATTTTTTTATTTTCTTCTAAAACTTGATTATATGTTATATCTGAATATATAAAATCTTTTTTCTCAAAATGATAATATAAATTATTTATATTTCTACATCTTGATATTTGTTGAACCATTTTCTTTGTGTTGATAGTATGCTCTTTATACCAACAATACACATTCCTCTTCATTGTTGAATCAATACCATAAATTATTTTTGGAGAATATATAATTTTATTATGTTGATCGAAATTATAATATTTGTCAGTTTCTCCAATTATTAAAATAACTTCTGGATCATCTAATAATTCTTTAAATCTTTCTGCTTTATTTGCACTATCACAACATAATAAAAACTTTGTTTGTTTTTTCAATTTATAAATAAAATCATTTTCGTCTTCTATTTCATAAGCATTAATACCTTTATTATGTTTATATTCATTTTCATATAAATAATATTTTCTATTAACAAATTTTTGAATAAATTCTATTGATTTGTTTGTTATATCAGCATCAATACATATAAAATTTTTACATTTTTGTAAAATTTGAATAAATTTAATCATAATTAAAACTCTTTTATTTGCTAGTGTTTGAACCATAAATAAATGGTCTAACATACTTTCAAATTCATCCAAAATAATTACATATTCTGATATGTCTATATTATTATGAATCTTCAGTAATGAATCTATTTGAATAATAATATTATCGCCATTTTCAAAAAAGTTTTTAGATTGATAAAATTCACATTCTAAAAAATTGTCTTCATTGAAATTAAAAAACTGTTCTTGACCTAAAGAGACTCTTGAAACTATTGAAATAAAATTATTTTTGGTTTGATTTAAAAAATGTTTTACTGATGTGGTTTTTCCAGTTCCTGTATCTGATTTAATAATATAATTTTTATTACTTTCAATAAAATCATATCCTAATTTTTGTTTATTTATTTTAGTTGAGTCTAATATAAATTGAGGTAAATGCTTCAACTGATAATAACCCTGATTTTCTTTGTTTTTATATAAATCAACCAAAAAATTCAAATTACATTTATTAGGATCGCATTTATTCCATATTTCAATATTTCTTGATTTATCATAATTTGGTTTAGTAATACTATACTCATCCCATAAATCATAATGGTTTAAATATCTCATACACGATGTAAATTTAAAAAAGTTTTCATAACCATTTATATAATCATCAGGTTTATTATCTAATATTTCTTTTAAATGGTTATAAGGTATATAAATATTTTTATCTTGTTTTATCATATCTGAGTTAATATTACTTAATATATTTTTTTTTGACTCTTGTTTTTCTTTTTTGTCAAAACCATTATTAAGTAAAAATTCTTTTATTTCTGATGGTATTTTACAAGGATATAAATCATTCAATGCTTCATATTTTTTACCTTGAAAAGTTGAACCAGAAAATATAATAAAACCTCCATCGCTTCTTGTATCTACATTTATATTTTCATTTTGAGATTGTTTTATATCTTTATCATATTGATAAAATAAATGATATCCTCCACTAGGTGTTTTTTGAGAATATGTTTTTTTTGTTAATTCATCTAAGTTAAAAGGAAAATGAAAATTTGATTTATGACTATCTAAATCAATAACTAATAAATTATTTATTTTACCAGTAATAATACCTACATTAGATGATTTTAATATTTCTTCTATTGAATCGTTTTTTAAATTTTTAGTCTCTGATACTTTTTTATAGGATTGTAAAGAATTATTTTTAGTTCCTTTAGCAGGACTTACTTTATAACAAGTATTAAAATACTCCATTTTATATATATATATACTTATATAATATTTTTTTAAATAGTTTTATAAGTATATATTTTTATTTAAAGAAATTTAAAAAACTAAATATTTTTATGATAAATTAATTATCATAAAATTATCTTAATTAAGCATAGCTTTACGAAGTATCGTTAAATATTCATTTCTAAAACTTTTTCTAAAGCCTTTTTCTTATGATATCTTTCTAAGCAATTTTTATTATGTTTATCTTGGTTTTTATCATACCAAGTTTTAGCATATTGTCTAGCTTTTTCTCTCAACTTTTCTTTATTCTTTTGTCTATAATTATAAATAGCTCTCTTTTGTGCCTCAGTATAGGACTTATATATAATAGTAGATGGGGGGGCTTGATTTTCCATTATATATATACTAGAGATTATTTATTTAAATCATTTTTAGCGTCAGCTACCTTTTGGTTAAGAATTTGTTCTTTTTTTTTGTTGAATTCTTTTGTTGTAGCTTGTCTTATTGGGTCTTTAGTTAAAGTTGTAGTAGTAAGTTTTTTAGAATGAAATTTATTAAATGCCTGACTCTTAGCTCTTATACTTCTATAAGTCCTTTTTTGTGTATCCATATAATATAGGTTAGAAATTAAATTTAATTAGTAGATACATAATTTAAACTAGATTCAACATTTTTTAATTTTTTAGAGGATATTTCATCTAAGGTTGAATAGCACCAGATTGAGTGTCTATCGTAATGTTATTCTCATATTCTACAAAAACATAATAGTCAACAACTTTCATAGATTTATTTTGACCTTGAATTTGAATACTTTTTGGAGTATCACGCTCTAGGTCGCTTCCTCTATTACAGTCAATATAATAATATAAATATTTTCTTGACCAATCATGTTGTCCAACTAAACCACTATTTAATCCATCAGTTAAACCACCATTAACAGCATTTGATCCATATACATAATTGTTGAAAATTTCAAATTCATATCTTCCATTGGTTTGGATTTGATTCACTCCTCCAACTTGGACTTGGAAATTTGTAATTTGTGCTAGTAAAGCAGTTGGACCACCTCCACAATCTGACTGTGTTGAATGAAATTCAGAGACTTGAGTTCCATTAGATGCAGCAGGAAACATTGGCATGACCACGACAGACCTAACCCCTCTGATTCCTGAAGTTATTAATTGATTAAAGCTGGCATTTGCGCCAACATTAGTAATTTTGAAGTTATAAATATCAGAATAATTAATTTTTCTTGGACCAAGTTTTTGATATAAATCCTCAGCTCCAGGGTTCATAGTATAAGATGGCACATATAAAGAAACTGATTGAGGTAATTGAGAATCAGCAGCACCAAAACTTTTTAAAGTAGGATCTAAACATTTATTACCAACACTTAAATCAGCTCTAATTGTTCCATTTGCAGCAGCATCTCCACCTTCTCCAGCAACTGCTTGAGCTACTCCACCTTGTCCAGGTAATGCACTTGAGATCATAAGAGGATTTACTCCACCAAATTGAGACTTAATGAGAGTTTCTGTAGTTAATACATTTCCTGCAGCAGTTAATGTGCTTGTTGAGTTATTAAAGTTAATGATGAATCTGAACTGTAATCCTTGAGATAAACAAATATTATTAAAGAAGGAGTGGAGGTGTCTTAATTTAATAATTGCCATAACTTGAACTTGAATTAATGGAGATTGAGCAGCAGCACCAGCAACTAAATTGAAAATAGCATTTTTATAAAGAGCAGTAGTATCTGTTAAAAATGCACTTTGTAAAGCTTCATCAGCACTTCCTTGAACAGGTTGAGTTTGATCATAATTAATATATTTTAATCTTTCAGCAAATCCTTTATTGTAATGATTACCTTGAATTTTAGAAGGGACATCAGAAACAGGTATTAAAGCATTAGCAGGATTACCAGTAGCAGCAGCAGGATTAGCAGTATAAGCACTACCAGGACTTATATTAAAGTTTTTGTTATTAACTGTAGCACCAGCAATTCCACCAGCATTATTAGCAGTAAATGAAGTAGCACTTAATGCATCATCAGGATAAAAACCAATACTAGCACCTTGTGTTTTAACATCTTCAAAAGATAAACAAGTCATTAAATTAAATGCATTGTAAAATTCACTAAATGGTGTGCTTTGAATAATGTTGGTCCCATTTAAGTCGACGCTCATCGAGTGAATTAAACTTGTATAAGAGTTTTTTAAACCAACAAGATTACCTTTATTAGCAGCACTAGATAGACCAGAAGTATTGACATTGGTATTATTTCCAACTGTAATTAGCACTGGCACTGCTAAATACGCCTCTCGATAATTCATATATCTATTTGAAGTGGATAAACTGGTGGTTTCAAGTGTGGATTGTCCACTAGTATAAGATCCATTATTTTGATCTAAAACTTGCAACCATTTTTTATCTGACATTACACTTTCTAATCCAGTTGATTCTTTAGATTGATTATACACGACTAAGTCTGCACTCATATATAGAAACTAAATATATTTTTTTTTTTTATATTTTTTTATATTTTTAGAAGCATATCTTTATTAACAATATAAAAACTATATAATTAAGTAAATTTTATTTAGTAATAATTTAATACTAAATAAATGTTCTTAAAAAATCTCATATTATATAAATTTTTCAGCGAATTTAGAACATTTAGACAACATTACCCTCATAAGAGTATCTTTCTCTTATTCCTAATAAAATGGTAATTTCACCATCTTGAATTGTTAAAGGTTGTAAAGTATCTTTATTTAATAATCTAATTCTAAGATTATTATAAACTCCATCTTTAATTTTATTAAATGCATATTCAGGAGGATTGACACTTATCAAAGAGCCTACACCTACATTAGGCACAATAGCAAAGATTATACCAGCAGGATTACCAAATGGATTATCAATAATATTACACTCAACTAGGACGCTTGAATTAGGGTTAACATTAGGAGCTTGTGTTGAATTAAATTGTAATGTAGTGCCTACCCCAGATGATAAACCACTTTCAAAATTAGCACTATATCCAACAATTTCGTTAAATTTGGATGACATTCTAATATTTGGATTATATGTAGTAGTTGGATAACCAACCCAGTTAGCAGGTTGAGTAAAACCAGCAGGTAATGATGTTGGCACTGCATAAGTAATAATATCAACTGAGTTTCTGACTGTATTAACTAAAAACTCAGCATAATAGACATTATCACCATCAGCATTAACTAAATATAAACCAGCATCGATAAAATCAAATTGTAATGCCTTATTAATATCAGAAATTTCATATAGACCTTCATCTAATGTAATTGTTCTAGTAATTGTGGAAGCACCTACTACATATTGATATGAAAAGGTTCTATTGTCTAATTCATTAGAGATATTGAACCAAGTATAATATAATGAAGCACTAATTAATGCGAGTTCCATATTTTTAAATTGTATAGAGTTTGGGAAATTATATTGAAAAGTTGAATTTTTAGCAGTATCAGTTATATTATCACTTTTTAAGATAATTGTATTAACCATTATATATTTAAATTATAAATTAAAATTCATAAAAAAAATTAAATTTTTAAATTAATAAATATAAAATATCAATTATATATATAATGCCATTTATAGGAAAAAATAAAACTACGCTAGAATTACAAAAAGAAAGAAGTTTGCAAGAATTACAACAAAAAATTAAGAATCAGGCTTTTACTGCAAAGGCAAGAGCACATAGTAAAGATACAGGGACTAGTTTGATTCAATTAAAAGAAAAAACTGGTATTGAATCTTTACTAGATAAAGGTAAAATTGAACAAAATCTTAACAATCTTATTATAAAAGAGTTAGGCGCTAATCCATCACAAGTAAATCCTTTTATTCAATCCTTAGATGATGTTTTAAAAGAATTTTTACTAGATAGATTCAATGGGTTTAAAAAAGTATTTAATGATAATTATACTATTCCTTCTTCAAGAAATTTGAACTCTGCTTTTGAAATTTTTAATAGACTAGAAATAGAGAAACAAAAAGATATAGATGTTCCTACTCCAAATATGATCAGAGATTATTTAATAACACTAAATGAAAATAAATTAAGAGAACTAGGTATTAAAATTATTGATCAAATAGAAAAATTTAATCCAGCAATAAAACAACAATTTTTAGTAGATTTTAATAATGCAGCAAGTTTACAAGCAAAAGTAAATTTATTGGCACCAATTATTAGAACTTATATACAAAGAGCTAAAACAGAATTAGATGGATATATGTCCTTAAGTGTTATATTTAACCAATTAGGTTTAAAAGATGCTCCTAAACCAAAATTAGCAACTCCAGCTCCAGGTATCCCAGCACCTTTTATAAATCCTCCAATAACTATACCTGCACCTGCACCTGCACCTGCACCTGCACCTGCACCAAAAATAATGGGTGTTGGAAGATTTAAAGCATTATCACAATTAAGTGTAGGAGATTTGAGAGGACTTGCTAATGATTATACTACATTTAGAAGTAATTTACCTTTTGGCACAAAAAGTAAACATTATCCTAAAATAAAAAATATTAATACAAAACAAAAATCTCAACTTATTCAAGAACTTATTTTAAGAGGATATGATTCAAGAACTGGAGATTTTACTATAAACCAATTACTTCCAAACCAAACTTATACACCAGAAACTGAACCATTATCACAATTTCAAGTTAATGATCTAGTTAATTATATGGATACAACATATAATGATATATATAATAATCCAACATTGAAAACTGGTATAGATCCTATCACAGTTCAAGATATGGAAGGATTTGGTATGATAAAAGTTTTTAAAAGAATGGGTAAATAAAAAATATAAACATAAAAATAAAATCTTTTATATTATATATGGTGTTAATTGTTAATAGTAAAAATATTGGATTAAATAAAGTAGATGTTAAACCTAAAATGACATCAGAAAGAGTTCAAACAGGTAGTAAATCTACTTTTGAAAAAAATTTGAATAAAATAAATGGAGATGGTTTTAAAGAACTAACTGATAAGCTTAGAAATATGAATGTAAAGGATTCAATGAAAAATATCAGAATAACATTTTAAGAATACTAAAAAAAATATATAACTTTTTTTTAGCAATTTTTTTCCCAATTTCGTGTGCCAAAAACGCCATATAATATATTTAACATATGGCGAATTTAGAACATATACTTAGATAACTAAATATTTAAAATATTTAGTTATTTAATTAATTTTTATAAGTATATATTTACTTAATCTAATTATCCATTCTTATATCTATATCCATTATCCAAGTTTTAAACTTAATATCATAAGCTAGAATTTTATTAAATTTTTTTTTTATAAAATATTCAATAATTGAAAATAATTCTTCACTTTCTTTATTATTTTTTTTTTCTTTTTTATCTAATTCACACAATCTAATATATAATACTTGTTGAATATAATAATCGTCTTTTATACTATTTTTATGATGACTTTTTTCCCATATTTTTTCAATATATTCTTCATTGCATTTTCCAGAAATTTTTAGTGTATCTAACATTTGACAAAATTGTTTTAATTCCATTTTTTTTGAAACCATTTTTTTTCTAATATATATAATTGATATTTCTTTAAATAGATTTTATAAGTATATATTTACTTAATCTAATTTTACATAAGTTGTAGCTTGTTTCATTGATGAACCCATATCTTTTAGATCTTCTTCCATCTCTTTCATCTCTTTCATTGTATCTTTGTATTTATCAGTTAAATAAACGTGACGAAATAAGTTCACACTAAACCCAGGTTTATCCATTATTTTATTAAATCTTTGATTTACTTTAACTGATGTTAATTTATTCTTTTTAGAATCAAATAATAAATATTCAGTAGGATTTACTTTAATCCATTTATTTAAAATCATCTTTAACTGTTTTGGTATTTCAATTATATCGACACCTTTATTTTTACTAGTTTTATAAATATTAAAAATCATATTTTTATTTTTGATAAAATTCTCTTTTTTTGTATCAATATTTTTTATTTTCATCTCTGTGTAGTCCATAGCTCTTCTTGGTTTTATTAAAGTAAATAATGCTATCATTACGAAGTCTTGAATCTCTTGTAATTCTTTCATACTTCTATTTTCTTTTTTATATAATACAGAAGCTCGTTTTTTTAATCTTTCATATACTTTATTAATAGCTTCAGGTGTCATCCACGCTTCTTTTTCATTTTTACTTTTTTTTTGTTCTTTAACATCACCATTAAATTTATTAATGTCTTTTAACATTTGTTCTCTATATTCATCTTTACCTGTTAAAACTGTTAATGCACTTAATCTAGTTTTTCTTTTATTAACTGGCATCTCTTCTAAATGTTTTAAAACTTGTTTTGTTTTATCTAAATCTTTTACATTCTGATAGTTTAGCTCTTTCATAAGATTTTTAAGAATTGAAGAATATGTTTTAATACTCTTCTCATTCAAATTTGGTCTTTTTTCTTTGATCACACTGGATACAGCGTCAGCTACCTTTGGTATATCCATTATATAATTAACATTTATATTAAAATTTTGTAAATAAAACTATAGTTTTATTTTAATTTTTTTTCTAAGATATATATATATATAAATGTATGATTTTAAAGATAATAAAAAAATAGGAGATAAAGCAGAAACGCTCTTTAAATACCTATGTTTGAAAAATAATAAAGAAATTATAGACTCTAGTTTTTATGAGGATAAATATAAACATATTGATTTTTATGTTAGATTAAAACAAAATTTAAAAACAGTAGATGTAAAAGCTCTAAAAAGAGTAAAAGGAAAATTAAATAATGATTTATACTATATTGAAATAACAAATGATTATGGTAATCCTGGATGGATTTATGCCAGAGATTTACAATTATTAGCATTTGAAAATTTTAAAGAATTCAATATTTACAGAAGAAAAGATATTTTAAAATATATTGAAAAATTAGATTTTAGTAAATATGATATTATTGAAAGAAAATTAAAATATGCTAGAGGTGGTATATCAAAATGTATTTTATTACCAAGAAAAGAAATAGAACATATGAAATATTATACTCTTTATAAAACTTCTCCTAATAATTAATTTGTTCTAAATTCGCTATAAAATTATTAAATAAAGAGTTTTTTTAGAAAACTAAATTTATCTACTTCTACCTGATATATTTGAAACTTTAACTAATTTTGGTGCTTTTCTTAAAGCATGAGTTGCTGGAGGTTGATCCATTCCTATAATTTCATTTCCTTTACCTAATCTCAAACCTACTCCTGCTCTTAATCCATCTCCTCTAAGTCTTAATCCATCTCCATGCATCCCTTTTCCAATTGTAATTGGTAGCATATTTTGTTTATCTAACAAATAATTTGGCATAATTTTTTTATCTTGTAATTTTACTATTCCCCCATGGACTGCTTTTCCTCTTTTTACTGTTAATCCACTACCTTCCATTACTTCGTATGGTGCTTCTTCTAATAATGTTTCAACTTCCTGAATAGCTTTTGCTTCAGGGTCAATTTCTCCACCTAATCTTAAACCATTTCCTACCATTGCGTGCATTCCTAGACCTAATTTTTTTATTGCCATATCAATTCCTTTATCTCCATATTTAGCATTAGCAAGGTTTAATGCTGGCATTAATGGACTTAAAGGAGTTCCTGATAATGAATTAATAGCACTCTTAATTGCTACTTTAGAACCTGTTTTTACTGCTTTTCTAATAGCACTTCCTACTGGAGTATCTCTTACTTTTCCTTTATAAAATGTTGATACTTTCTCAAATCCTTTTTTAATTCTTGAAAATAATCCTGATCCTTCAATAGCTTCTTTTACTTCTTGATCTTGTATTTGTTCTGGATTTTCATTTACGTCTAATTCTTTTTCAGATAACATAAATTCTTTTCCTCTTGATGATTCAAATGTTTTTGTAATATGATTATAATTTTTATCATTTACCATTAAAACTAAACCTTGTCCTTCTTTTGCTCTATTTTTTGCGTTAATTCTTATTTTCATACCTTTTCTAAGCTTAGTTTTTTGTGCTGGAGTTAATACGATTCTAATGACCTTCATATATATTAATAATTAGATATTAATATATAAAAAATTAAATTTTTTTATAATTCTAATTGTAATAACATTGTAAATACTTCATTAGCCTCTTTTTTATCAATATGTCCAGTATTTGATAACTTTAATAATAATACTTTAAACTCTTTTACCATTTCGATATTATCATTTCCTGCCATTAATTGTCCTCTTAATACATTAAATTTATTTATATCTGATTGTATTTCTGTTAATTTTGGAGAAGGTATCCTCAATCTATCATTAATGTCGCATTTTTCTGCTATTTGAGATAAATAATTTTTTTCATCATCATTGAGATTATTAACATCTTCATAATCTATATTTTGACCACTTATAAATTTATCAATAATATTTCTCATATTTGTTGTAAGATTTTTATTCTCTAATCCTTTAACAAAATAACCTTTTTTAGATCTAAATTGTAATTTACCACCTTTTAGCTTCTTTAAGTCTATTTGATATTTACCAAATGCTAAATATTTATTCATTGGATCTATTTTATTGACATAAGTAGATTTTATATTTTCAATTTTCTTGTCTGTATCAATGTAATTCATATATATTAATTTAGATATTATTTTTTACTAAAAAAAACTATTTATTTTTTTACTTTTTTTCTTTTACTTTTTTTTTGGTATCCATATTATCCATAATTTTTCTTACTTCGTTATATTCTTTTGTTCCTTTTTTAGGGATACACCATATACTTTTATTTTTATTAAACTCTTTTAAAGCTACCACCCATGAATTAATCATATATATTATGTAAGAAATTTATTTTATTTTTTTTTATAAATCTTCTTTGCTTCAATCAAAGCCTCTTTATATGTTAAATTAGGGTTTTCTTTTCTAACTTTTTTAACTGTTTCAATCCATTTTTTTAAATGTTCTGGCATATATTATTACTAGAGATTATTTTTTATTCCAACAATAAATTTTTTCTGTATATTTAATATTATAACCTCTCATTGATTTTGGAAAATCAATGATTTTATTTGGCTTTCCAAACATTGGCTTTGCTACTCTTTCATAAATATCATCTGATATATTTAAACAATACCAACCATTTTTTTTTAAATGTTTAAAAGTTTTTGTAAATAAAGGTTTATAAAAATCATTTATCCATTCTTCTTCTGATCTTCTTTTTGTTCCTTTATAAATTTCAATATTAAAATATGGAGGACTTGTTAAAACTAAATCATAGTCTATTTTAGAATAATCAACTTTTAAAGCATCTTTGAAAATCATTTTTATTTTTGTTTTTGACTTATCTTTTAAAAATTTTATCATTTTTTTATATTTTGGTTCTATATCTTTATTTAAATCAATTCCTGTATATTTGTCAATATTCAAAACTGATGCACCTATTAATCTACCACCCCAACCAGCAGTAAAATCTAGTATTGATGTTGGTTTAAATAAACAATAAATTTTCATTGCTATTAAAGGCTTAAATATATTAATAGATCCATAATATAAATTAAAAGCTTTAACCAATCCTTGATTTTCATCACCATCATTATATTTTATAAGATTTTGAATAAATTTTTTTTTTAAAAATTTATTTTTATTATATAAAAAATCATAAAAATTTATTTTCTTTTGTCCTATTGTATCTAATCTTTCAACTCTTGTAAAATAATTAACAGTTTTATTTCCAATTCTACTTAATGGTGTAAAATCTTTTTCAAAATCACACATTGACTTCCTTAATTCAAAAAATTCTTTTTCTGCTTCATCAATACTTATTTTATCATAAAAATTATTTGTTATTTTTTCTTTTTCTTTTTTTGAATAATTATTAGGTTTTATTTCAACACTTCTGCCTATAATATTTGTCATATATATTATACTTTATTTTTTTTATAAATTACACAATTTTATGCTATATGAACACTTCTCCCAATAATACCCTCTTTTTTTGCTTTTTCATTTGTTGGTTTAGCATTAGCTATCTTCGATTTAGTAAATTCAATTACATCTTTTTTCATCACTTTAGGCTTAGCTATTAATCCACTGCAAGCACAACCTAAGCCCACCATTTTTGATGCTTCTTTATGTGCTTTTTCAAATGACATACCTTTTTTCATTAATTCTCTCATTTTTCTCATATGTTTAGCACTATGTTGAGATTCGTGTGCTTCTTCATTTGCATCTACAAGTCCTTTTGCTACTGAAACTCGTTTAGCTGTTCTAGGTATAGCTACTAACCACTCAGCTATTTTTTGTTTCCATGAGGGCACTGTTTTTGCTAGTTCTTCTACTTTTTGTTTTACAAAATCTCTATCAAATTGTGCGTTAATACTATCTAATAATGCTATTATATAATCTTGACAATTATTTTTTAGTGGTTCATATCCAAAAAATTTCTCATCACCCATTTTAGCTTTAGTTTTTTCTACTAAAACATTAATTGTTAAACCATCATAATTAATTGTAGGTATTGATGTTTCCATACCTTTAGCTCTTAAAAATTTTTGTGCATTTACTTTTTTAAAGGTAAATGAGTCCTGTTTATCCATTAAATATTTATCATTGATTATAACACCTAAATGAAAAAATTTATCATAAGGTGCAGTTTTTAAAAAGTCATCTAGCGCTCCTTTTGTAAGTTTATTTAATGATGTAGTTAATATATTACCTAATGGCTTTCTAAAAATAACAATTTTATTAATTTGTTCATTACCAACTTGATCTAATAATTTTTTAGCTTCAATTGGAAACTGTTCTAATTTTAAAGCTAGTCCTCCATCTATTTCAGTCATACCTTCTTGCTCTTTAATTGAGATTCGTTTTGTTTTTCCTGGCATATATAATTAATTTATATTTTTTATACTAAAAAAAAATATAACATATTTATATAAATGGAAAATTACTACAAAAGAAAAGATATGAAAAAGTTTTTATCAACCCAAGATAATCCTAATGTGCATTTACATATGTTAGATAAGCTAGAATTTCGTATGGTGGTTGTCGCA
>Ga0208161_1001093_pt1 | contig 14776 bp, 12 predicted proteins | sample CB_VirMetaG_3_FD_184538 | JGI IMG/M metagenome (GOLD analysis project Ga0208161, IMG submission 184538) | Freshwater to marine saline gradient viral communities from Chesapeake Bay - CB_1508_1S Viral MetaG (SPAdes) (version 4) | ecosystem: Environmental > Aquatic > Marine > Coastal | place: USA...
TTAAAGAATTCGATTTCTCTATATTTGGGTAAAATTCCTCCGTAGAATTGCTGTAGAGTTAATATTTTTGCTTCCTGTCTATCAACTCCATAAATTTTTGCAAAGTGACTATAAATGTCCTCATTGCTAAAATCGTAACCAACTAACTTAGCCAACAAAGTAGGATGGTAAGCGCTAATGTCGAACTCAACAAGCGAAGTATTGCGCGCGATAAAAGCTTTCCTACACCCATTTTCTTTGTTTAATGCTGCATAGTTAATACCATTATAAGTATTTGATGGGCGTGTTGTAAGCGTTTTAAAATTGTATTGTGTATAAACGACGCCTTCGGTGTCTTGCTCGAAGTATTGCTCATACAACGGTATATCAACGGTTAATCCCGCCTGTTCAATCGCATAGAACATCCAACTCGCCTTATGGTTATAAAATTCATTAACAGGCTTATCAATTAAATGTTCTAATTCCTCAAAAATAGACTCGCAATATTCATAATGTTTAACAATTGGTACAAGTATGTTTACGTCTTTTCTATGAGGGTACTTTTTGTATACAAATTCGTGTGCAAATGTAGGTTGTATATACGTAGGGGAGGTTAGGGTGATGTCAATAAGCTGCTTAAAAGGAAAATAGTGTAAAAATTCCTTCTTGTCTCGGCAGTAAATTTTATCTAACCCCTTAAGTAAGCCGTAAATTGAATCTTCAAATAAATTTTCTTGTACTTCGGTGTGGAAAATAGGAAGCAAGTATCCTTTACTATCGTTTATTGGACGAACGTAAATGGCGCAAATCGAGTTTTGAACGGGGTGTACAAATGGAGAGTATGGAATTATCTCCACAAATGCTTCTTTAAAACCCTTGTGACAAAACTCGTCTAATTGACTCTTATTTTCTATTAACCAAAACACTTAAGTACATTTTTATCTGTAGTACTTAAGATAATTATGTTTTAGGTAATCTCCAAATCTAAATAAATTAAGTTGTTTAATATTTAGATCAGTTATGTTTCTATTAGTAGAATAAACTTTATCCTTATCACCTACTAACCTCCAAGATAATTTGAAAGCGATATATTGTTCATAATATACAGAAGGGTCTTTACCAACCAACTTATCATAAACTTCCTTAGTAAACTCTATATAAGAATCTTCATTAATTTTCTTAGCAAAATATCTTGTAAATTCTCCTATTTTATAATCCTCAGCAGTAGGTAAATTTAAAACATTAATAGGTAATTCTTTAACAACTCTAGTTTGTGCTTTAGTTACCCCAGAATATATACTATTATTTCTATTAAATGAGTTTATTGTAACTACTTGAGGGAGAACACCGCTGTTTATAATAGCATCATCTTGATTTCCTCCTATAGTTGAACCTTTAATTATTTCTTGACTTTTATTAGAATGTAAAGCTTCGCTATAATACTTTCCATTTGATAATTGGTGGTATGACCCAGAAAATGGAGCATTATTTGATGCAAAAGTAAATTCCCCCGCGTTAGCGAATAAATTAGGTTTAATTTGATTGGGAGGATAATACAAGGCCATGATTATAAATTAGGGTTTACTAAAAAATTAGGGGTTGATCTAATTTGGGATGTGGGGTCAATAAATTGAGGGGGGATTGGTGGGGGTAATGGGGATATGCCAGGGGTAGCTATTGGAAATTTTTTCAATATATTCTCTAACTCGTATTCGTAAAGGGGAGATACTGGGTCTACTGCTAATTTATAAGTATTGAAATCTGCGGTGTTTACAAGGGAAGGATCTATGAATTGACCATTAAATCTAAGTTGGTAATGAACGTGGTTAGTCATACCATTTTTACCTTCTATTTTATTATAGGCACTATACATATCAGGAATAGTTATACCAACTGGGTCTCCTATTTCTACTAGGCTTCCGAATTTAATTTTAGCTACACAATAGAATACTTGAGCTATTAAGCCATCATAGTCAGTTCCTTTTAACCCTGATATTGTGTAGCCTTGGTTTACATTTACCCCACTTTTTGTTAGTTTTGGGCCTGAGATATAAGGGAGGCCAGGGGTAAGTTTACCTGATATAGGGGCGTATAAAATGATAGATTTATGGGTAGGGATAATTAGGTCTATACCTCTGTGGACGCGGGCTCCTCCAGCTCTTGATGCTCCGTAGTATCCACTACCTTCAGCATCATTTCCTCTTACTCCCCCATATATAGTTTGGAAATTTGGCATAGTTTTAAGTTATTTTATCTATAATTATTAAGCAGGTACTATAGGTGGTGCAATAGGAGCCGTTGAAGCGGCAGATGTATAAGATGGGGTTGAATTAGCGGCCGAAAGATTTTGTCCCCTTAGAAGAGGAGGTTGGGCGTCTATGTTATTATTAACTTCTTTAGGGATACTAAGTGATTCAATAGTTGTTTCCCACCCATTTGAATCAATTCTATGAGATATTTTTTTAATTAAAAATTTTAACTTTTCAGGATAATTTAAAGGTAAAAAATTATTATTAATAGTAAAACATTCATATATTTTCATACCACTTAACCCATCCATTGTTAAATTTAAATTAATAGGAATAAACCCTACACCTGAAGGAGATACAGTTTGTGTATACTCAGCAGTTCGGGCTTCTACATATTTTTGCCACGTTCTATTCAAATTAATTAATTGAGGTAATTCCTCAGGTGTTAAAGTTTTAGCAGCATATCTATCTAATAACTTAATAAAGTTTGTAATATCACTTGCATACTTTTGTGTAGGTGTTTCATCTTTATTTTCATTTGGAGATTGTTTAACAGGAGATGTTCTGTCTGTTAATCCTTCATTCCATGATTGTAAAGCAGTAGCATTAGCTGTAACTACAGCATTTACTGCTTGAGCGCCAATAGCTAAACTTGAAGCTAATTTATTAGATATTTCTGTTTTAATACTAAAATTTTTAACAAAACTTCCTGTTAAATTTCTTACGTCTGAAGAATTAGAAGAAAAAGCATATACCTGAAATTCTGTGGGGGTATCATCTATACCAAAAGCTGCTAGGGCATCAGGTATAGGTACATCGTCTATAAATCTTATTTGGTTAGTCTCTTCATCAACTGTAATATCTAAATTATTTACGTTTCCAAAGGATGCATTAATACCTGTACATATATTAGTTAAAAATGTATATAAAGAAAGATTGCCCTCTTCATCTATATTAGATTTAATAATTTGCGCTAACCAATCACACTCTAAATAAGTATTCATTAATAACCCACCATTAGCAACATTAAGACTTTGAAAATAATCTAATCCTCCACTAACTGTTAATGCAATATTACTTTGTTCATCAGGAAGTCGAGGGAACTCGGAGTTTTCGGCTATTACTTGTGTATAATCAGCAGCTACACTATACTTGTTTATATACATAAGATTCTTGTCAACTTCTGTATCAAATGTAATTGCGGGGCCATATGAAATTGCATTTGACCCTGTGGTAGATTGGTTTAAATATACATAATTATCTTGTAAAAATTGAAGAAGGGTTCTTAATTTGATATAATATCTATTTGTATCCCAATTAATTCTTGCGGCATATTTAGTATAGTTCCTTTGAACACTAAGGCCATTATTTATTCTTTGGGAAGTATCTTCTAAGTAGCGTGTATGATTCCCAGCATCAATTCCATCTGTATCTAATTTTAATTTTATTTGTGTATAAAGATAATAGGTTAAAGAATTAAGACCAGCATTAGCAGTTAAAATACCTAAGTTTTGTCCTTGAAGAGGAACAGCTGAAACTAAACCGGTGGTTCGAGTTATAAGGTCAATAATGTTTGATTCATCAAAATTATTAGTAGGTGAGTTTGTAAATGCCCTGGCTAAATAGTTTCCGGAATTGTCATAAATGTCTCGAGTTTCTTCGGCTATGTCATCAACTGTTATGTTGACAGAAATACCATTGATACTAATAGTTCGAGCATTGCTATACTCTAATTGACCTTTAACACTATCAATTAAATCTTGAAAAGCTTCAGATGTTAAAACAGTACCTTTACCTACAAAATCGTTAATTGTTAAAGACTCAATAATATCTCCTATACTAACTAAATTTATAGTAACATCATAAGTACCATCTGGATTAAATGACCAGTTAAAGTTAGTAACTCTGGCATACATAGCATCATAGTTGCCACTAAAAGTAGTTCGGGCTTTGGAAATATTGTTAAGTATTGTATCGGCTTTGGCACTTCGGGACCCACTTAAAAAACTATTTGCCAGAGTCCTAAACATATAAGGTTTAGTCTTCTTAGTTTCATTATCAAGATAATTAGTACCCCAACCCCATTCTAATAAAACTGTGTAACCTAATCTTAAATAAAGAGCATCAATTACATTAAGTTGAGTTCTATTGTAGGCTTTAGCTTTAATAGTAGCTGTTCTTAATGAACCTCGGTTTTTATAAGTTACATTAACATCTGTTATACCAGGCATTGGTACTTGACCAAATTCATTCCCTCCTAAACCATAAGCAGAAGAACCTAAGTTTGTGTTACCTTGAGATTTATTTAATCCTGATCTAAGAGTAAATTGATCTGATCCGGATTTATTTTGATTATTAGTAGTGGTTCCAAATCCTGGGGTCCAGTTTATATTGTATGTAGAAGTTCCAGCAAATAATACAAATTCGTTAGCTAAGCCGTTTCCTGCTAAGCGTGTTTGATCAGCAGTATCAAAACCTAATTGTTTTAATTTATCACTAGTAATATTAACACTTGAGATTAATTTAACCATTGGGTTCTTGTTATAAAGATATTGATTTTTGTTTCTAATAAAATCAGCATCATTTCCTGAGACCGAACCATGGTATTGTTGTCTAAGGTTAATTTGGTCTTTTACAGAAGGAGCAAAACTTCCACCTATTAAATTCATGAGTTAATAGTTTCAAAATTATTTATAGCATTAATAAAATCAGCAGGAATTCTTATTTGAACTCCTTCTGGTAGGTAAAGGCTATTTTGTATAACATTATTATTGGCTGTAGAAATAATCCACCATAAAGATGAATCACTATAATATTGGTTGGCTAAGATATCGTATCTATCCCCTTTATTAGCAATAACATAAATGTCATTTGGGTTTAAAGGAATTTCAGGATACTTAACTGTTCGGTAAATAGTTTTACCTGAAGTGGTTTTAGTAGTTGGGATAGCTTGATAACGATTCATATTAGTAATTATCAAATGTATTACCTTCTCGAGTTAATGCTATATAGTTTTCTCTTTGGTAAACTAAATAACCTTCATCTGTTAATCCAGCAGATGTATCTGGTTTAAAGTTAACATCTCTTTTATTAGCATGTTTGTCTTTTAAATTCTTATAAGTTTGATTCTGTGGCTGATTTGCTTTAAATAATGTACCTACTGGTTTTCTTGGTAAGAATTCTGGGATAGGAGTAAATGTCATTGACACATCAATCATCTTAGGTAATTCAAATACTCCGGGGTTGTTATCTGCCGAAGCTTGGTCTGGGGTTGTTTGGTAGCTTTCACCATCTGAGCCTATGCCAATTTCCCAACCAGCATCAAAATTAGCTGTATAAGTTAAGCTATTTATAAAACCAGGTTGATCAAATAAATAAGCACCTACTGTTAATTCAACTAAAGGAGCTCTCATATAACCTTGAGGGCTATAATCTGGCATGGTGTTACCTGCTAAATAGTTGAGTTTTTTATACATTGGAAGTAATTCTTGAACAGATTGAGCTACAACTGTCCAAGATAAATTAACTTGTCTAGTAAATCCAGCGTACCTATAAAGAGAGTCACCTCTACCAACATATTTTTGAGCAGCCCATTCTGGGTTGTAATTGTCTGTAAAAGAATTTAAAAAGGCTCTAAAATGCATAAAATCCTTTAAAGAAGGATTATCATTATCTATAGCTGCTACTCTAAATTTAACTAAATCATTTAAAGCTCCACCTACGTCTGTACTATCAGCTGCTACGTTAGAAGCTCTATAGATAGGGAATGCTGTAATAGTGTCAAGAGCTTTAACAGGTTTACCATTATTACTATAATCTACACCTTTACTATAATCAAATCTATTATAGAAGGAACTTCCAGGATCGCCTAAATTAACTCGTTTTTCAATGTTTTTTTCAGTATAATTTGGAGCTGCTGCTATAGTATTTGATAATAATTTACCATTAGCATCTTTAGGTAAAGAAGCATGTAAATCTTTTCTAAAATCTCTTAATGTAGCTCCATAAGTAGAATAACCTGTAGTAGTAGAAGCAAATGAAGCGCTATCATTACTAACCCCGATTAATTGATCCTGAGTGTAGGTTAGAACACCATTAGAATTTGGTCCTAAATTATTATAAGGGAGGGCATTAGTAGAGGTTGATGTACCATCGGCTTCACTTATTGCATTATAAGTAGCATCAAATACTTGTATATTTTCACCTGTACCTTGAGGTAAAAGTGCACCTTTAGCTAAAACATATTGTCTACTAACACCAAAGTTTCCTACTATTCTATTTAAGTTAAGAACAGGAGCAGGAGCTATAACAGATTCTGGGTTGAATAAAAGGGTAGATACACTATTATTATCTTTTCCATCTAAACGTAAATCCCAAATTGGAGGTGTAGATGTAGGTGTAGCTGCAGGTTCAGGTTGATTAAGTGATTGGGCAAGGAATGCGTTTTGCATTGCTATATTACCCATACCTGATGTAGAAGAAATATAAATTAACCCAGGGTTAATAGGGTTTTGTGTAGAAGTAAGAGGTGTTTCAACATACAAATACTTTTTAGTATTAGGGTTATTAAGACCTGTTCTTAAATAACCCCCACCAGGATTACCTGCAAATGGAATAATTGTGTTACCTATACCTAATTCAGCACCAGGTCCCCCTGTATATGATAATATTTGGTTATCAAAAGGAGATATAGTAAGGCTTTTATTATTATTAGCAAGTCCATTTAAGATTTTACTATTATATAATTGAGCTAATCTATTTACATCATAATCAGCTCCTCCTACATTTCCAATTTCAAACTCACTTCCTAATTTTTCTAAATAAGTTCTTTGAGTTTGTTTGTTAAAATAAATCCCTTCACCTATACCAGCTACACTCGCTAAAGTACTTAAAGGATTATATAAACCATCGTTTAACGCACCTCTTGTATTTTGTTCTCGAACTCCAATACGAGACAAAAGTTCTTGTTTACCTATAAATAAAAGACCTTGAGGTGAAGCTAAGAATTTGCCTACTCTAACTTCATCCTGAACTATTGCTCGAGGAAGACCAAATCCGCCTCTAAAAAAGTCTGTAACATTACCACCAAGCCCACCTAAAGGAGGTAATCCACTAATTAGCTGATATCCATTACTTTCAGGAGCATCAGGAATTTGTGTAATTACATAAGGTGGATCGGTGTATGTCTTGTACTTTAGAGACTTAAGATTAGTCGTTGAAGATACTAAAGGCATACTTAACCATTAAGACTATTAAAGTCCGTTTACTAAAAATCCTCTACCTTCTGGGGCTGATAATTTGTATCTATCACCAGTTAATTCACCATTAGAAAAGTCTAATGTAGAAGGTGGTGGTAATACTACAACAGCTGATTTTTTAGGGCCATCCATTCTAAAGTAGTCTGCTTTTTGCAATTGCAAGTTAGGACTACCATCTAATGAATAACCATCAGTTGGAGCTGTTGGGCCCGCCCAGTGCATTTGAGTTTGAGTTTTTTGAGTATTCTTTAATGGTGGTGGAGTATTTCCGTCCCAATAAGTCAAATCTGAGCCTTGGTTAACTAATTTATCTAATAATGAAGCCATATTAAATTGATTTAATGTTTATTATAAATATTAACCCTTATTGGAGCTGAGCAGAGTTTGTCATTTGTCCTACCTCTAATTGGTTAGGATTAATAACTACTTTCATTTGTGCTATAGCTCTTTGTTGTTGGGCCATAACTTCTTTTAAGGATTTGAGTTCTGAGATTAATGGGGTTAAATCTATTGATGTAGATGATCCTTGAGTTGGAGATCTTAAATCACCACGTTCAGATACATTTAATGGTTTAATTTTAGCGCCTTCAGGGAGTTGTACAATTTCAGGACCAACCTCACCTACTCTAACCATACCACCTTCTTCTACTTCACCACCAAATTGAGCGCCTGGGGCTGAATTAGCTTTATTTGATTCTGAGTATAGATAAGCTATACCAGCAGCTGCCGCAGCTCCTGCAGCAATCATACCAACTCCAGGTGCTCCCCCTAATGATTGATAAGCAGCTTTAACGATATCAACAACAGCTGCCCCTAACGATAAATTTTTAGCAGTTCTGGCTACTTGAACTACTTTCATTAAACTTGCTACTAAACTTCCCCCCATAATAGCCGCTAAAAGTTCAGTATTACCTAAGATACTACTTATAATTTCAGCAAATGTTCCTAAAGGACCTTCAGCTATCTGTACAAATAAATCTTTCATTTTATTGATAGATTCATTGAACTTTTCTTGCATAGTAAGATTTTCTACTCTTTTAGCTACATCTTCACCCTCAGCTGCTGCTATCTCTTCATAAGTTTTACCTCTATATTGTTCTAAAAGAAGCATATCACTTAATTCACCAACACTCATTCCTAAAGATTGAGCAAAACTTTGTTGTGCAATAGCATTCATATTTTGGAAGTCACTAAAGTCTCCCATTTGTGAATTAATTTCATCCATTAACCCACTAATGTCATTAGTTAAAGCATAATAACGTGCTCTTTCTAAATTAATATCTTTACCTGTAAGTAATTCAGCTTCTAATTCTGCTGAGATTGAGTCTTCAAAATTAAGTAATGATCCTGCTATTTTATTTACTCCCTCTAAAGAAGTACCTAAAGCTTGAGCTTTAGCAACAGCTTCAGTTAATGCGGTAGTAGAGCCTTTAAATTGGACTAAATTATAGGCTGATGCTTTACCTACATCACCCATTACTTTTTTAATATTTAATTGGACTCCATATTGAGAACTTACAGATTGAGCTGTTGCGTATGAGTCTAATTTTTGTTGACCAAAATCTTTACCAGTAGCTTCAGCAAAGTACTGCAATTGAGCTGCCTCTTTACCTTCAATTCCTAAAAGTTTAGTTAATTCAGCTTGAGTAACTAAGTTATCTTTATTAATTTTACCTTGTAAACCTAATAGATTTGTAAGTTCACCTTGGGCTTTAACTAAATCTCGAGTATTAATTAAATTATTACCAGAAGCAGTAGCAGCACCTGCAAGTTCTGATCTTAAATCTCGGGCTTCTCCGTAAGATAATGCTAAATTCTTTTGTAAAGAAACAACATCTTTGTCTAAAGAACCTATTGCATCTTTAATTTGTTTAAAAACAAATAATAATATAGTAAAGGGGTCAGTAAGTGCTTTAAATGCTTTTCCAAGAGTATTTTTGGCTAACATTCCTAAAGCTTCAGATTGACTTACAACTCTTCCTTCAGTTTCATAAATCTTTTGAATTTCTTTTTCAACTTCAGCATAGGATTGAGCTGCAAATTTCCCTATCCCGGGAATAGATCCTAATAGTTTGGTTAATTGTCCTGCTACACCTAAAGCATTTTCAATTTCTTCGGCAATTTGCTTTTCTTTTTCTCTTTCTGCGTTTTGCTTTTCTAATTCTTCAGTATTTAACTGGTTTAAAGCATATTGTTGTTGAAGGATACTTAAGTTTTCTGATGCGTTTTCAAGGTCAGCGGTTTTAGCAGAAAGTTGTTCTTGAAGGTTTTGAAGATTTTGTTCATTAATAACTTGTCCTTCAGCAGCTTTTGCTAATTCCTCTTCAATAGATTTTTCTAAGCTTTGTTGTGATTTAACAATCTCAACAAAAGCATCAGCTTCTTCTTTACGTGTCTTTCCTAAAGAAGCAGCTAAAGAATTTTGAACTACTTTACTTTTAGCAATTAACTCTTCGTTTTTAATTATTTGCTTATTGATAGTATCGATGCCTGATAAACCTGTTCTTTGGTTTAAGATAGCTTGATAAATATCTTTATTATTCTTTAATAAGGTACCTTCAAAAGTAGTACGTTGGGATTGAAGACCTAATGTTTCTTTTAAAGAATCTATTACAGAAGAAGAAATGTCTACACTTTCTCTCCTTAATTGAGCAGTTTTTTCTAATTCGGCATTAAGTTCCCTCTGCCTTTGAATTTCTTCTTGTGTAGCCATTAATAATCGTTATATGTAATAAATATCAAAAGTCCCAAAGCTTTAATCATACTTTGGGACTCTTTGATCTTTGCTGTTATATTGTTTACTAACTTTAGCAAATTCAGGAGTATTTATAGTACCATCTTCATTAATGACATTAGTTGTATTTCCTGATTTGGTTTGTTGCTTTTGGGCTTCTGATTGTTTCTTATAATAATCTTGGATTTTATTAAAGGTAAACTTTCTTAACCATATAGGCATATTATAGATGGTATAGTAATCATACCCTCCATTACCATGAAATACTATTTCGTGTATTTCGTTAAATAAAGCTGCTCTAAAATTAGAAACGGTTTGCCATGTCAGGCCAAAAAAAGTCAAGTCCAATTGGAATTGTACGAAATCGACCGTCCTCCCCCTGGTAGGACATATCCACGTCTGGCATAGTGTTTTTATAATGTTCTCTTAGTGCTCTTGAATCGGTTGCCAAAAGATAATTATTAATAAAGTTTGTAATAGTTTCCATATCACGTTTACCATCTACTGAGGTAATAATAAAGCGGAAACGAGTAGTTAACTCACCAGCATCGGGGTTAATTTTTCTAAGACCCTCTAATTCTTTAGCAATGGATTTTTCGTCTTTACCTGTTAAAAGTTTAAACGTAATTTCAGTGCCTGTAGAAGGGGTTGTGTATGGAAACTCATTAGTGCCTTCAGTTAGATTTGTAAAATCGTTATTGATATTTTCTAACTTAGATAAATCAACACTTTGTGTTTTTCCACCGTAAGATACCGTGTAATTTGAACCATAACCCAAAATGCGGGCGGCCACTAACAAAGCATTTTTATCGCCAATTAATAAGTCATCTAAACTAAATTTAGGACTAATAACAAGCGATTCTAATAGTTTATCTAAAACTACACCTTGTTGTATGTAGTTAGCATTAGCTAAGATATCTTCTTCCTTAGCGGTCATGTACTTCATTTCTACTTTACCCTCCTTTAAAGGATGATCTGTTGGGTAAAAGAAACCTTTTGAAGGTAATTCAACTGTTTCAGTTGGGAATTTAAATTCTGCCATAAATTGTTTGTTATAACTTAGTATTATCGATAATACATATAATATAAAAAAAGAGCTTGGCAAAGCCAAGCTCAAATTTAATTTCTGTAAAAAACTTTTTTAGAAGTTTAATACGCAATAATCCATACCTAATGTTACAGTAAGGTTTACAGCACCAGCGTCAGTATCCCAGTTATATTCACCAAAGTTAGCTGACTTAATAAAAGCGCCTTTGATTACCCATTCTGAAACGATATCACCTACAGGACCTAATACTTGGATGGTTGGATCTTTCTTATAGAAGTCGGAATAACCATCTCTACCTGTTACTGATTCGTGGTGTAAACGAAGCCATTCAATTACTGCTTGAGCACCTGAAGGTGTGATTGGATCGTAAAGTGTCATAGTTAAATCATTCCATGAAGTTCTACCTTTTACTTTACGGTAGATGTTGATATGGTTTAACTTAATTTCACCTTGGTCAAATCCAACAGCAGATAAACCTTTAATCATGAAGGCAGGAATACCTGTGATTGTGAAGATAAATCTATTCTGAACTTTAGGTTCGAATGGGGTGAAGAAAATATCGTTTATACCTAATACTGCCATTTTGCTGTGTTATTTATTTTATTATAAATATTAGTGTTTAAAACTTTTACGCTGGGAAAGTTGCTCCTGTTGGTAATACGCTAAAGTCGAGGTAAATGAATTCAGCTGTCTTAGTTGGTTGGATAAAGATCTGACCTACTAATTGGTTTCTGTCGATTACATCGGCAGTGTTGTTGCTGTCATCCATGATTACTCTGAATGCGTATAAACCTTGGCGTTGTTGTACGCTTTCTAAGTATGGGTTAACAATACTTAAGAAGTTGTTTCTTGTAGTTAAAGTATTTTGTTCGAATACTAAGTTATTAGCAACTTGAGAAATAAATCCTTTAAGTTGAATTAATAATCTACGAACGTTTACTCTATCAAGCGCAGAAGATTTAGTTTGTAATGTTTTCTGTCCGTATACTACAGTACCTGTTCCAGGGAATGTAGCAATTGGGTTTACTTTACCTTGGTATAAGGTATCACGGCTTGATTGTGGAAGTTTTTGTTCGGCTCTAATTACCTGACCTAAACCACCTCTGTTGATACCTGCTGGTGCGAACCATGGATCAGCAGCTCTATCGTTGAATGCGTAAACACCTGGGATCAATGTTGAAGCTGGAACCCAAACGTTTTTACCTGTTTCTGGGTCAATTACTTGACACCATGGCCAGTAAGTAGCGGCATATGAAGTGTCTCTGCTTGCGGCTTGGCCTACTACAGCGTTTACACTTGAACCATATCCTACTTCGTCTACAATATAAATGCTATCGCCTCTGTTTTGAGTGTTTAAAATAGCATTAGTAATTTGACCTGTATGAGAAGCAAACGCGTCTACTAACCCTGGGGTGCTTAATACATTAAATCTATACTCGTCTTGGTTGCTTAATAAAGCAATCATATTAGTATAATCTGTAGCAATTAAGCCTTGAGTATTTGTATTAGTAATTTCGTTAAAGAATTTAGCTCCAGCAGATACGTTAGTACCTGTAGCATCACCAAAACTACCACTTGTGTTTGCAGGGATTGAAGCTGTATATTGGCTCTTAGCATTACCATTATTATCGTAATAATTTGGAGTTGTATTGTTAACAGACTTAACTCTTACATAGTTAGATTTGTTAAAATAAGAACCACTTGTTTCAATTTGGTTAGTAGATGGGTTATAATTTTGTCTCTGATCACCAATCGCAGCCGCAATATAGTTTGGTTGAGTTGGGTCTAATGACAAGTTAGTCCAAGTTTCTAATACTGTTTGGCTATTTGTAGTATCATTACCTTGTCTAATTAATAAAGTAAATGTACCAGAAGAAGTATTAGCATTTTGGATAGCCCATCTAATATTATCAACTGAACCACTTAGTAAAGCACCTGATGAATCTTCAGTTGAAGTGCTATTCATGATAACACCTTCAGAAAGTGTTTCAAGAGTGAAGGCGTTTGAACCTACACCATCAACACCACCTGCTAAAGCACCCTGAGAAGTACCATTTTTAATTAAAGTAACATTACCATTTAAAGCTGATCCTGAAGTTGAACCAGATACTAAAAGAGTGGTTGTAGAAGCTGAAGCTGTGATTAGGTTAAGGCTTGAAGAAGCATTAGGGCCTAATAAAGCAGCATTAAGTTTATTTGATAAATTTGCTACTGTGTCGGCTTCTGTAGAACCAGATGCTACGAAATACGAGTAAGGAGCATTATCAGCTGGTGGAGTTGCGTCAGTATAAATATAGAAATTATAATTTGTACCTGAATAGTAGATTTGGAATACATCTTCAGTAGCAATTCCTGATAAGTCATATGATTGAGTAGCATATGCACCTGGAGTAGATGCTATATTATTTACGATATCACTTGATGTAGCTGGAGACCATGTGTTTGAAGCACTAACTACTCTTGCTACTAATAATGAATTACCACCATTAATGAAATAATTGTAAGCACTAATAGCAGTCATGAATGAGTATGAATCACCACCACTGATAAAGGCGCCACCAAATTTATTTTCGTAATCTGAGTAAGAAGTTACGATTGTTGGGATTTCAACTGGTCCTTTAGTCGTTGGACCTATGATAGCTGCCCCAACTGAGGCTGGGGATTGAACTAAAAATGACTGGTCATTTTCTCTTGCTAATACACCAGGTGATACTAATGTTTCTGCCATTGTAAAGATAGATTATGTTTTCGTATAAATATCAGATTTTTTTTCAAAAAACTAAAAAACCTTTAAAAACACAACCTAAAAATACAATTAATTAGAAGTAATTTCTCCAGTTTCTAAGTTTATACTTCCTGGACCGTATTTTGTAGTTAAATTATCAGCAGCTTGCTCACTTTGAATTTCTAAATCTTCAAGTTTATTTTTTAACTTTTGTTTTTCTCTTTCAAGAATAAAAAGTTGATATTCAAGTTGCCCCAATGATAATATAACTTCTGATTGTTGGGTTCTTAATTGATTAATTTGATTTAATTCTTCTTGAGTTAATTTTTGTGTACTCATAATAATAAATATTTGATTTTATCCTAAAAATATTTCGTTAACATATCCTTCTTCATCACCCCATCGACAAGGAACTTCCCAAGGGTGCATATCTTTTTGGGCGTATACCCAATCTTCTACTCCTAATTCTTCAAAACGTTTAGCAATAGCTTCATTATAATGTTCCATAATACTTCTTACACGACGTTGAATATCGGCACGAGCTATATCATGTGAATTTTGCTCATCACCACTTGCATGGATGAACTGAATGTATCCTAATTTAGGGATTTTTACCATTTTGGTGTGTAAGAAAGTTCTTACTACTAACTCGTAATCATCAGCGATAGATAATTCACGATTATGACCACCAATTGCAAAGTAAGTTTCTCGTCTCCAAGCACGAACGTGATTTGGAATACCTACAATATGACGAATAGTCTTAGGATTAATATTACATGTTAC
>Ga0208161_1001095_pt1 | contig 14749 bp, 20 predicted proteins | sample CB_VirMetaG_3_FD_184538 | JGI IMG/M metagenome (GOLD analysis project Ga0208161, IMG submission 184538) | Freshwater to marine saline gradient viral communities from Chesapeake Bay - CB_1508_1S Viral MetaG (SPAdes) (version 4) | ecosystem: Environmental > Aquatic > Marine > Coastal | place: USA...
CACATAGTTGCTAATATTTCAAGTAATAGAAAACCAAATATAAAGACATCAAGTTTTATTTATTTTCCAAAAATTGAGATTATTAGATTAGAATTAGATTATAATGAGATAGAAAAAGAGAAAAAAGAAAGAAAACAAAATAAATCAAATAATATTATAGATAATACTGAAGATTATTAAAAACTTATAATTAATTTAATTAATTAATTATAATTTATTCAATTTCATTTTCAATTTCATCATTCCATAATTCTTGATTTTCTTTTTTATATAATTGTAAATATTGATTAGACATATTAACTAATATTTCAAGACATTTACCCATATTTTCTTGTAGTGGTTTTATTTCCTCTGGACAATTTTGTATAAGCATTATTATTGCTCTAATTTCTGCAATTCCTTCCATATGAAAACCACCAGCATCTATTAAATCTTTTAATTTTTTATCATATTCTTTTTTATTTTTTTCTTCTTCAACTTTTGCTCTTACATCTTTAACTTTTTCCTCATATGTTCTATTATCTGCTCTCCACTCATCTATCATTTCATCTATTTGCTCTTGTGTTTGTGTCATAACTTTTATATATATAATTAGTAAAGAAAAAAAATCTATAATATTTTTGTAATTTCTATATATATTATTTATATATATGAGATAAATTATAATATAATTAATTTTAGATAAATTAAAAGAATTTCTATACTATTTATATTAGTATGTCAAATATGGGTAAATTACAAGATTTTACAATAGACCAATTTGCTGGAGCAGTTGCTTTAATGCTTGGAGCAGTCGGTTCATTGCTCTTAATTGTGTGGAAAAGTAGATGTCATTGTAAGTGTAATCTATGCTATATAATACAATGTGAAAGAAAACCGCCTCCAGATGATAAAACAGATGATGATGAAGAAGAAAAAAAGAAATTAAAAGATAAAGATAAAGATAAAGAAGATTTAATACCAAAAAATGATGTAGAATTAAAAGAATTAGTTTAATGGACGACCAAGTTTAAAATCAGTAAATTGATTATTAAATTGTTGTTGTCTTCTATCTTCCATAACTCTATGACGAGCATCACTTGCTCTTCTAACATTACTTAAATCATATCTATATACTGGAATAGAAGGTTTATGATTACCAATTCTTGTAATATTATTAGCATTATCTCCATATCTTTTACTATGAACTTTATTCAATTGACTTGTTCTGTCTAAATCGCTTTTGTGGAAAACAAACATTTATAATATATTAATAATTTATATTATATTTATTTTTTGTTAAAATCAATTTTAAAAATATCTTCTCCATCTTCAATTCTTTGTTGTAATGTTTTTTCACCATTTTTATTCAACTTCTTTGTTAATTTCTTTCTTTCATTTTTAAGTGCTTTTTTAGTAATTGGTTCTCCCCAATGATATCGTGCTATAATTGGTAATAAATCATCTGGAATTTTTGGATAATTCTTTTTATACCATTCTATACCTTGTTCTTCATTATTAATTTGTAAAAAAGATATTGGTAATCCAGTTTTATGCCTTTCATAAGATAACCCCTTATTTAGAACATTTGCTGGAATTTCATAATCATATTTATCCATTTCTGTCATCTCTTTTTCCTCTGCTTTACCAAAAACATAATTTAATTTTGGGTCAGTTTCATTATAAAAATATTTATTACCATTAGTATTTGAAGTAGTAAAGATAACACTTTTATTTTTTTGATTTTGTGGTATTCCAAGACGAATTGGTTTACTACTATTACATACAAAAGGATTTTCAATATCTCTATATTCTGTTGTGATTTCATTACTTATTACCATTAATATATATTTATTTTAGATTATTTTGTTTTAGATATGTTTCAATTTTTTGATAATGTTCTCTACATCCATCAATTAATTTTACATTTTGTTCTGTCATTTCTTCATTTTGATTTTCTAAATTATTAATTATTCTTATTAATTTTTCTTGTAATTGTATTAATTCCTTTTTTCTATAATACTTTTCAATCGCATAAATTGATATTATTCCAACCCCAACTAACCAACCTTTTAACAATAAATCCCACATTATCATATATTGATAAAAGAGATAATCTTTTAATTTTTCTCATTATATCTTTATATATTTTCTATATTAGTTTAAATCTTTTTTTATAATCATCAATAGAACCTTTTAATGTTGGTAAATTCCATAATATCCATCTTGAAAGAGCACCAGCAGTCATATAATCATTCCAATTTTCTCTTTTTCTATGTCTATCTATATACCTTTGTTTTCTTTGTTTATCTTTATGAATTGTATAATCACTCATACCACCAGCACCAAAATGAGTAGTTTTTATCTTCTTTTTACCATCATAAAATATCGCCATAAATTTTTTATTTGGATAACTACTCTTTTTTATTTCAACCTTAATCATATATATTATTTAATATATATTATTAATTATTTATTTAATTTTTAAATTTAGTATGAAACAGAAGCAGTTCCATCTAAGTTAATAAAGAAAATTGCATCTACTAATACAAAGAAATCTGCTCTTGCGGCAACAGATGATGCTGCTCTTGAAAGAATACAATTAATTGGTAAAGAGCGGTCTGCGGTGTTGATTCCCGCTTCGAGAGCAACCCTCTGGAAGGCCTCAAAATCATATCCTATAAAGAAGGCAGATAGAGCACTTTGAGAACCCATATTTGAACCATTACGACCACCAGAATTATTTAATGTATGCTTGGTAGAATATGCTTTTTGATGTTGATAATCACCAATTTTACCAAATGCTTTATCTAATTCTGCCTCTCTTTCACTTTGGTCTAATATATTTGTAGCACTAAATGATACATCAGTTTGAGGATATCTTACAGAACCAATTTCAAATCTAAATGATGTTAAACCAACACTATTAAATACAGAAGTATCATAAGCATTATATACACCAGAATTAGCAGTTGGAATAAATGTTCCAAAAATAGATTTAACACTCTTAACTCTTGCTGGTAATGTTATAGTAGTTTGAGTTTCACCATTTGGTAAATTACCACTAAAATGTCTATATGATTGTCCAGCAAGTTGTAATACTCCACCAGAACTTTCCATAACCATTCTTAATCTATCATAAAACATTCTATCTAAATCAATTAGATGAGCAACATATTTTACACCAGTTATAGTCCAAGAAGGAGTTTCGCTAAAAGCACCTTGATTACCAGCAGCTGTATCATTCTCATCATAAGCAGTTTCAGTTTGAACAACTCCAATTCTTAGAGCATCACAGAGGGTTAGTTCTATGGTAAAACCAGCATTCATCATAACAAGAGGTATATATTTATCCATATTTAAGAACCCAGAAACAAGAGGAATACACATCTTTAATCGACCATTATTAGCAAGTCGGTTAGTTGCATGAACACCAGCAAGACCTTCTGTGGTTGGTTGAGTAGCAACACCATCTGTTAATACAGCAATTGAAGTATTTCCTTTTAAAAATCCTTGGGCAGACATATTATAATGTAATTCATCAATATCTGGAATAGAATTAGAAAATGAGTCATCTGCTATGAGTCTATTATCACCACCAGTAGTAGCAACATTAACACCAGCATTAGTAGCACTTGATGCTTTTAATCTTGAACTTCCATGATATTGATACATACCAAGTAAAGCAAGATTATTTTTAATATATTCTTTGGGGCATTGATTTAAGACCAACATAGCATATAATCTTGAATATTCATTTATATCCTCTAAAACAACACCTCCACTTTCAATTCTTAGTCTTTGTATCCAAGATGGTCCAAAACCATTTGGAGCAAGAAAAGTATTAGCACCAGAAGTATTAGTTAATACACATTCTAAATAAGAGTGAGTAGCATCTAACATACTATCAGCATTTACATCAATTCTACATATAGTAGAACCAGTTCCATTTGAAAAAGATTGACCATTAACTGGTAAAAATTCTCTACGATTAGAGCGACTTTCAATCGCTAATGGTAGAACATTGTCGTAATTGACTTGTGGGGGAGCAACTCTTCCATCACCTTCCATTTTTATTATATATATAAATATCTATATATAATAATTTTTTATTTAATTTTAGTTTTAGTTGGATACGATTTTGAAGCATTCTAATTATCTGGAATTAACTCAATAGAAAATGTTATAAATGAACTTAAAAATTCATTATCTGGAACGATTAAAGCACCTTCCTCACCATCAATAATACGAACTTTAACATTTAATATTGTTCCATATGGATTAGAGCATAAAACATCTTCACCATAATATTCACCACCACTAATTCTTTGATAAATTAAACTATTATTATTATTACATCCAGCATCTTTATTATAAATTACAAAAGAATTTGATAAATCACAATTTTTTGCTTGTGATTTGAGACCTTGATTAAATCCAGCACCACTTATTTCAATAAAATATCCACTATCATCTACATCTGTTTTACCACTTGCTCTTGATGATGTTGTTTGTTCTGTAATATAAAAACTTTTTAGTTTAAATATTGCTCTTGATGCTATTACATCTTGTGGAAAAGGATTTGGAGGTATAGCACAATCAAAATTACCAAGTTCATCAAAATTTCCTCCATTACTACCACCACAATTATTTGTAAAAGTATAAGTTCGTGTATTTCTTAATCTTTTTGCATATTCTTGAACACTCATTTTTTATATATATATAATTATATATATAAAATTTTATTAATCTATAATATTAAATTTAACCTCTAATACGAGATAATTCATTTGCTATATTACTTCGTGCTTCTGTTCTACTTTCTTGAATAGCAGATTTTCCTCTTTCTAATTTAGATTTTAGTGCTTTTTCACCTTCATCAAACATCTTTTCTCCTTCTGTAATTAATTTTTGACCTTTTCCAGCAGCATCTGCTACATCTCTAACTAATCCAATTCCACTTCTAACTACACCACTAACTGGTGCTAAAACTTGTCCAACTCCGGGGATTCTATCTACAACATTAACAACTTTTTCTGCTGTATTAGCAATTTTATTACCAATTCTATGAACATTACCCAAAACTTTTTTTCCAATTCTTGCTGCCGAGTGTATTCCACTTGAAATTTTACTACCAATTCTTGAAAAGAAACCCATAATAGTATATATATAATAAATTATTATAATTATTTCTTATTTTTTGGTTTATTTTTTATTTTAGTATTTTGTAATTGTTTTGATACTTTTTTAAATTCTTCATCGTTTCTTAAATCTATATTATTTGTCTCTTCGTGATGAAAACTTGAACCAAATCCTTGTTGTGATAATCCACCCATTGGAATATTTTTCGGTTTTTTACTATATATAAAATCAACAGATATAGCAATTTGAAAATGTAATCCATTTAAATCTAATATTCTATTTCTTTCATCTGTTAATCTTATTGTTATTGAATTTATTGTTCTAATATCAACTAAACTTTTATGAGTAGCATTATTTGGAGTAGCAAATATTATTCCACCACTATTAACATTTATCGGTATTCTTGATAATATATTACTAAAAGACCCACTTTGTGTATCTAATGTTCCATTATTCACTAAATTTGTTCTTATATAAACTCCATGAATTGAACCATTTATATCTACTACATTTGTTGAAACTAATTGAGATGTTGATGAAAATCCTCCACTTGTATCTGCTATTAACATAGATATTAATGAACCTTCTATAAATCCCATTTCTATATGTGGTGTTTGTGTAATTGTTGTATCATCAAATCTAAATTTTAAAAAATATCTATCATTTGGATTAGCATCATCTCTTTTAGATAAGTTATATTCAAATTTTTGTCTATCTCTATTATAATCTATAATTATTCTTACATTTGTTGATAATGTTAATATATTAGTATTTATATAATCTTCTATAACATTTGAAAAAGAATATACATCATAATTACCCTCTGTTATTGTTAATGTAAAATCATCTGTTGTTGCTTGTGTTGTATTTTCTAATTGTATTTTTAAACTATCATTTATTCCACTTCTAATATTATAGAATGAATATGGTATTGTAGCACTATTTAATGAAATTAATGCTCTTTGATTTAATGGAACTTCTATATTCTCATTTAATACATAATTAAAATAACTTGTTAAATTTGATTGTAAGTATGTATCAGCATCTCTACTATCAATATATAAAATTTTTGATGACATAGCATTTGCTTGTAATTGATAACTCATTTATATAATTACTTATTATAATTTTTTCTCTTAACTTTCTTTTTTGTTGTTGTTTTTGTTGTTTTCATTTTCTTCTTTACAATAGCATCTAATAAATTTTCATTTAAATTATTGTATTGTTTTTGTGTAATTATTCCTTTTTCCAGTGCTTCTTTCGCAAGTTTTGAAGGCATTAAATATATATAATTATAACTATATTATTTTATTTTATTTTCAATTATTTAATTTTATATTTATTCCATATATCTTTATCTAATCTTCTTGATGGACCATCCATAATTACACTCGCAAGACGAGCATAACCCCAACTAAATGGTGTTTGATTTGGTCTTGACCCACTTGAATAGTATGCTCCTTTACCTTTCATTATTATTTTTTCTTGTCCAGTTCTTGTTATGATGTTCTTATGAATAAAATCTTTATCAGTTATTTTTGTTCCATATTTATCTTCAAACTTCTTTACCCATCCACTTCTTTTAGATTTAAATGTTGTTTCTGGTCTATCTTTGTTCTCAAAAAATGATTTTATTTGTGCTTGTCTTTCTTTACCTTTTAAACCTTCTAAATATGTTTTTGGAACTTTTCTTTTTTTTCCTTTATATGTTATTTCTACACTCATATATACTAATATATTATTTTATTCTATCACCTCGTAAATAATTTTGTATTCCTTTTATTTGTCTTTTTATATTAAAAATTGTTTCTACATCTTCTAATATTTGATTTTTTTCATTTTTTGAATATTCTCTATGTTTTTTCAATTCACTTAATAAAAAATTATATGCTCTATTATGATCTCTAAATGGTAAAAATGGTGATACTAATAATCTTACATTAGTTCTTGTTTTTATTCCATTTATTCCTTTATTATATAATGATTTTTCTAAATTACCCATTTTTATTTGTAATTTTCTTAAATCACTTATTTCACTCTTTTTATCAAACTTAAATTTATTAAGGAATTTATTTGTTGGTATTGGTTCTCTTCCTTGTCCAAAATGTCTTATTGTCGCCATATATATATATATATTAATTATTTTTTCTTTTTGACACTTTTATTCTTTCTTCTTGTATTAATTGTTTTAATTTTATCAAGTAGTTCTTTTAAAATTTCAATAGACCTTGTAAATTGTGGATTATTTTCATAATTTTTAATTATTTGTAATACTTCACTCTCTTTTGGTATTTTTATTTCTCCTTTATATTTACCTCTTTCAATTGATCTAAATGGTTCTGGTGGTAATATTGTTTCTGGTCTTTCTGGAATATCACCAATTATAGTTCCAATTGCTTGTTGTGATGGAACACCACTTCTACCACCTCTACCACTTCTACCACCACTACCACCACTACCTCCTACTGGTGGTGGAGACCTTGCTTCTTCAATAACAACTCTGTTATATTCTTGTATTAAATTATCCCTTCTTGCTATATTTTCTTGTAATTCTTTTTCTTCTTGTTCTGGTGTTTTTTGTGGTCTTTGAATTAAATTTCCTCCTCTTCTTGATATTTCTCTTTGTTCTCTTACATTTAATGCTCTATCATATGCTCCACTTATAATACCACCCATTACATCTTTAATATCTGTTCTTTTTCTTGATTGTCTTCCTCTTACAGAAGATTGTATTTTAGATGCTGCTTTATCTTGTCTTGCTTTAAAAATTTCACCTATTTTTTCTTCTAATTCTTTTTTTTGTCTTTCAATTTCTTCTTTTTCTCTATCTTGTCTTTCTTTTTCATCTAATGATTTTCTTACATCACTTTGTCTATTAGATGTTGTTTGTTCTTGTTGTGCTTGTTGATGTGATTGTCGTCTAATTAAATCTTGTGTATCTAATTCTAATTGAGTAATTGGTCTATCTTTTGGAATTTCTGGTACTTCATCTACAAATTGTCTTATTGTTTCTTGAACTAATGGTGGTTTTTCTTGTGGTGGTTGTTGTGGTAGTAATGTAGATGGTGGTTTATCTGGGTCAAATTCACTAACATCTTCAAATTCCTTATCATCCTCATCATCTTGTGGTTGTAATAAATCTAATACTGGTGTTTGATTTTCTTGTTCTAATATTTCTCTTTCCTCTCTAATTTGTCTATCTCTATCAGTTTCAGTTAATTGAATTTCTGGAATTTCTTGAACATCTTCAAATTCAACATCTTGTGGTGTTGGTTCTGGTATTGGTTGTGGTCTTGGTTCTCGTCTATTAGATGTTGTTTGTTCTTGTTGTGCTTGTTGATGTGATTGTCTTCTTTGTCTATCTCTTTCTTCAAACTCACTTATAACTTGTTGTGGTGATAATTGTGGTCTAATAAATCCTTCTACTGGTCTAACTTCTTCTTCTTTTGCCGCTTTTTGTTTTTCTCTTCTTTGTCTATCTCTTTCTTCAATCTCACTTATAACTTGTTGTGGTGATAATTGTGGTCTAATAAATCCTTCTACTGGTCTAACTTCTTCTTCTTTTGCCGCTTTTTGTTTTTCTCTTTTACTAATTTCTTCTAATTCTCTTTTACTTTTTTCAAATCTTTCTTGTCTTTCTTTTTCATCTAATCGTTGTTCTCTAATATTTATTTGTTTTCTTATTTCTTTTTTCCTTTCTTCTTCTATTTTTCTTTCTCTCTCTTCTCTTGCCTCTTGTGCTTGTTGGAATGCTGTTTTTTCTCTTCTTAATGTTCTTGTTGCTACTCTTATTCTACTCTGTTCTATTCTTTCTTTTTCTTCTTTTCTTTTTTGTTGTTCTTCTAATTGTTTTTGTCTTTGTATTTCATCTCTTTGTGCTATTTTTCTTTTTATACCTTCTTGTAAAATTGTATCTCTTGTTTGTTGTAATTCACTTTTTGGTTTTTCTTTTGGTTCTTCTTCTTTTGGTTCTTCTTTTGGTTGTCCTTTTTCTAAACTTTTTAATCTTTCATTTGTTTTTTTTAATTGGTCTGTTAATGCTTTTATTTCTGCTTGTGCTACACTTGATGATTGTGCTGGTGCTTGTGATGTAAATGCAACATTTTCTCCTCTTGTTGCTACTGGTCTTATTGTTCTACTTTGTGATTGTTCTTTTAAAGATTGTATTTCTCTTTCTAATTCTTTTTTTTCTACTAATGTTTTTTGATATAATGGACTTTGTCTAACTTTTTTATCTTGTTCTGCTTTTCTTTCTGCTGGTGTTCTTTTTTTATATTTAATACCTCTTGATGTATCTCTTATAGTTTCTACAACTTCTTTAACAACTTCAACTTTATCACCACTTTTTGTTGTAGCTTTTGCCCCAACTTTTGCTGGTATTCTTTTAGTTGTAGTAGATTTAGTTGTAGTAGATTTAGTTGTAGTAGATTTCTTTTTAGCTTTTTCTGGTCTTCTTGGTGTCTTATTTGGATTTCTACTTGCTCTTGATTTTATCACCATGATAAATTATTATTATATATATATTATAAATATATAATAGTAATATTTTAATTTTCTTAATTATAGATATAGTAAAATGTCATATTTATCACAAGAAGAAAAGAATATAATGATTGCTTCTGTTATGGGTCCAAAAATAAAGACACAAGCAGAACTAAATAATGAATTATTATTAGATTTAATGAATATTATGGAAAAATTGAATGATAGAATAAATGATATTGAATTAAATGTAAGATATATTCATAATGCTATTAAAGCACAAGAAAATAGAAGTGATGCTTCAAAGAATGGTTGGTTTATCTTCTAATTTAAGATTTTCTATATTATTTATATATTTTAGTTTTATATTTACTAATTGCCTTCTTTCATCTTTTCCTCTATCTGTTCTACCATTTAATCGCATAAAATATTCTTTTTCATTATATTCCCAATAATATACACCATTATTACACTCCCAAATAAAAAATACTCTTAATTTTGGATTTTCATTCATTAGTTTTATTGCTTCTTTTACTTTTACATATTCAAAAAATAAGGTATCATATTGACCAAAATTTATAAATCTTCTTTTATATTCAACTGCATAATTATCATTCTTAAAATCTATATGACTAAACATATTTTTTTTATTATTATTTTTTATCTTACCAAAATACTTCTCTAATGTTTTATGGATATTGTTTTCTGCTTTTCTACCTTCTTTAAGGTTTTTTTGTTTAACTGGATGGAATTTACTTTCATCATACATATATATATATTATAGTAAGAAAAAAAATTTCTATAATATATTTTTTATTTACCAAATAATATAAAATCTTCTGGTTTATATTCTTTTTTAATTGGTTGTTGTTTTAATTTTGGTTCAACATATGTTCTTTTACCGAAAGAAGAACTTTTGTTCTTCTTATTGTCTGCGGATAATTTATAATCCGTTCCATAATTTACTGGTTTTTTACCATATCGTTTTATATTAAGTTCATCTCTATTATTATTATACCATTCTTTATAATATTGTGATGTTTCATATTTTTTTGCTCTTTGTCGCTCTAATACATATTCTCTATTTTTCCAATAATATTGTCTCGCATATTCTTTTTGTTTTTCATAATTTTTTTTGTGATATTCTTTATCTTTATATTTTAAATATCTTTCTCTATTCTTCTTCTTTTTCTCCTCTTCTTCTTTTAATTTTTGTTTCTCTAAAAATGTTTGATAATAACCCATATATATCTATATATAATATTTTATTTTTAAATTACAAACCATTTACATTTTCACTCTTAAAATCTAATTGATTAAAATTTTTATGGAACATTTTATCGTGTGCAGAATTAACATTTATATAAATAAAGTTATGTGATTTATCAAAACAATATTGTAATATTTGGTAAAAGTCATCCTTTGGTATTAAAATCAATTCTTCAAAGATGGTATCAAGTTCTTTTTTATTTTTAGTTGAATAAATCACAATCTGTGTTGCTGTCTTTCTTATCGGTGCTGGAATTTTATTATATACTTGTGTAGTAATTATAAAAGCAGAAGAACCACCAGCACCAGCAAGATGTCGTCTATTCATTAACATTTTTGATAATTCAGTTTGAACTCCTTGTTTTTTCATATCATTTACAACATCATCTAATATAAATAATACTTTTTCACCACTATCTTTTATTTTTTGTTGTGCTTCAAATAAGTTATCTGTTGTTATTTCACTAAATATTTGGTCTTTTGGTAAGTCGTCAAATGGACTATCTTTTATTGTTGTTAGACTTGGACTAAAAACAAATATTGTATCAAATTTTTGGTTATAGACTTTGTTCTGTTTTGCTATTAAATTTAACAATAATGTCGTCTTTCCAGACCCCGGTTTTCCACATATTAACATAAAAAAATTTAAGGTCTGTGGTAATGGTTTTGGAATGCTACTATCAATATCATCACAACTAAATTCAAATTTAGACAATACTATTTTCTTTTCATTTTCTATTTCCTTTATATTCATTATATATAACTATATAATATTATTTTTATTGAAATCTAAATACATCACTATATCTTAAAGGTCTTGAAGGTTGTTGATATGTGTAATTAGTGTATTCTTCTTCACTTTCTTCTTCTTCACTTGATGATGAAGGTTCTTGAACTACTACTTTCTTTTTCTTTTTCTTTTTTGTTTTCTTCGGTGCTTTTACATATATAATTTCTTCTTCACTTGATGAACTTTCTGGTTCTTGAACTACCACTTTTGTAGTTTTCTTTTTTCTTGGTTTTGGTGTTGGTTTTACTTCTTCAACTTCTTCTATTTCATTCTGCTGTTGTAATCTTAATTGGTCATTTTTCTTCTTTTGTTCTCTTGCTTTTATTAATGATTCTTGCTGTTTTTTAGTCCTTGGTTTTTTGGGTTTTTGTAGTGTATTAACAAGTTTTTCATTATTATCTATTATAGAATTGTCAAAAGCGGAACCAGTTCCGTTTTTATTTTTACTTGCCTCGCAAGGAAAATCTATAATATCTTTATTTTCTTCAATGTTTTCAGTGTTTTCAGTAATTTCTTCAGTATCTTCAATGATTTCTTCAGTGTTATTTTTTTCCATATATTAATATATAATATATTATTTTATAATGTTATATGTTATTTTATAATATTATATATTATATATATGAATAATCCAAGAACTTTAAGCGGAGTAAATGGTAATACAATAGAACAAATTAATTTACCTTCTACAATAGATGCTATTTTAATTAATGGTAATCCGGGGGAGAGAGGACAAGTCCTTGCTAAAAATGAAACTACTAATAAATTAGAATGGGATTATGTAGATGATATTACAATACCAGATAATAGTATAAGCGGTGATAAGTTGAAAACAGATATAACTTTTTCAACAACTGGATTAATAAGAGCACACGAGTTTTTTAGTAATTATTTTATTGTTCCTCAAAATGGAACACAACAAGTTATTTTAGATAGTGATGGTATTACAATGGTTGGTAATTTAGAAATTGATGCTCCAAGTTCATATCTTAAAATAAATAATATATTATGTAAAGGTAGTGGTGGTGTAAGTCCAGTTGTTGATATTGAAACTGGAAATTTAAGATTACAAAATGGTATAATTCAAACTTATGGAAATATTGAACTTTATGATTCTAATGAAGTAAAAAATATAGAATTAGATGGTTCTAATGGTGTTATTGATTGTATAGATATAAATATATCATCACATAGTGGATTAATTACATTTGATAGTGTGCGATGTGATACATTTAATGCTAATACAATCTCTATTCCAGAAGACCCAGTAAATAGTGGTGGAGTTGATTTTTTATTAACTGATAGTGTAATGACTTTTAGTAATGCTTATACAATTAGTGGTGTAAGTTCTAATGCTACTTTTAAAACTTTAACATTGAATGGAGGTGTAAGTCCAAGTTTAATATGTCTTGGAGGATTAACAACTGGAAGTGATACTAATGGTAATGAAGGTAATATAATAATGAATACTGGTGATATATCATTAACAAATGGTAATTTTTTACAAAGTTCATTAACATCTACATTTATAACAAGTGCTGAAACTACATTTAAAAATGATGTTGAATTTCAAGGTGATAATCATATAGATTTTGTTAATAAATTAAATAATCTTACATTAAGAATAAATAACTTAAATGGAGATATATCAAGTGCAAGTGGTGATATAACATTAGGAAAATCTGGTTCTACACCTCCACCAACAGACGGAACATATACAGACTGGGCATTAAATATATCAAATAATAATGGACACGGATATATTGGTGGTAATCTTATTGTTAATGGAACAATTTATGGTAGTGTTGAAGGTTCAATAACAGAAGAAGTTGTGGATTGTCAAAGATTAAATATAAGAAATGGTGGTGTAAGTGGTAATACTGAAATAAATATGAATAATAATAATATTATTGTTGGTAATGGTAAAATAAAAACTGATAATGGTTCATATTCATATCTTGAATTAGATTTTAGTTCTACACCAAAAATTAGTTTTAAAAATAATAATTATATTACACAAAATGCAATTAATTTAGAACATGATTTTATAGAAATTTATTCAACTGGTTCTGTTAATCAAAAAAGAATTATTTTGAATAATTCAAATGGAATTGAAATGTATAGTGAAAATTCTTCCAGTAATACTAATCAATTAAATACACAATTGACAAAAGATGGAGATTTAGAGTATTTAACTGATAGTGGTTTAATATCTGGTTATTTTGATAAAAGTGGAAGTGGAACAACATACACATCATATTCAACTCCAATGAAACATATGAGATTAGACAATACTAATTATAAATATCATACATATGAAATAGGTGTTAATATTCCACTTCAAACATATTATGAAAGAACATTTTCTTCAACTTCAACTTCGTGGGTTGATTTAAATGACCAATTAACTATAAAACTAATTTCTAATGGTGAGAGTTTAAGTTATTTTGTTGTAGATTTTAGTTTTTATGCTGTTATAACTTCTGGTAGTAGATTATGGTTCAAATTATTTTCAAGTGCTTTATCACCTCAAAATTCTTCTCAACCATCATATTTAAATAATACAATGTGTCAGTGTTATTTAGATACTAATGGTGCGAGTGATTTTGCTGGTGTTCATAATGTTCGTTTTTTTGTTAGAGGACTTCCAGCAAATATAACAGTAAATACTCGTGTTGCTGTATGGGTTATAGCAAATTCTGGTCATAAAGTTATATTTAAAAATGGTCCATTAACTCTTGGTTCTAATTCACTTAATCCAAGCACTACTTATAATAAATTTCCTCCAATGATACTACAAGCACATAAATTACTTGATTCTACTAATCTTTCAATTAATACACCAACTGGATGGACAAATCCAAGTGCTGGTGATGATTATTAAAATATAATGTAATAATATATAATGGGTAATAAAAAAGATTTAGTTTGGTATCTTATAGTATTTACTAATATAGAAAAAACAGAAGTATTTAAGATTATTCCTTGTAATACTATAAAAGAAATGAGTTATTATTTAGATATATCTCCATCGGTTATTTCAAATTATTATCATAAACAAATAAAAGCAAGAGGTGCCTTGCATTA
>Ga0208161_1001096_pt1 | contig 14732 bp, 18 predicted proteins | sample CB_VirMetaG_3_FD_184538 | JGI IMG/M metagenome (GOLD analysis project Ga0208161, IMG submission 184538) | Freshwater to marine saline gradient viral communities from Chesapeake Bay - CB_1508_1S Viral MetaG (SPAdes) (version 4) | ecosystem: Environmental > Aquatic > Marine > Coastal | place: USA...
TAAGGATCATTACCCATATCAATAATGGTAATGTCTTTTCCAGGGAAACCATTGTCAACTAATTTGGTTGCAGCATTGACACCTGCTACACCTGCTCCTACAATTACGATTTTCTTTGCCATATTTTTAACACGTTAATATAAATAAAAAAAGTGACGTCTCCAAATTTGGTGACGCCACAGCTGTCATTTTTTTAAAGTTTTGTCGACGGGCTATGAATCCGTCTATAAATTTATTTTTAACCTAAGTTTTCCCTTGCCTTTCCAAACTCGGTGCCACTCATGTCTTAATATACATATTGACATGTTTGGTTCTAGTTCCCAAGGGAGGTCATTATCTAATTGAATTTGCCATCCTTTCCCTGCTTCAAGAACTTCTATAATTCTATCTTCATCGTCACGATGCCATAAAAGTTCTATAGGATCGATATTTTCATCAAATTCTCTTATAACATAAGAATCAGTGACTTCTATATCTTTGTAGGGTCTCATTTACCTTTAGGCATAAACCAGTTTGAACACCATTTTGAAGGATCTTTAATAGGTTCCCCATTATTATCTACTAATTCAGCAGAATCCTCTAATTTAGGAAATTGTTCTGAAATATATTTTTGGTAATATTTGTTAGAACACATATGTTTTTCTCCCTCTATGTAATGGTATTTACAAACGTGACAACCAAATCCTACCGGAGAAAACATGTATGGAGGATACTCACTCTGAGGAGATTCGTTTAATATATCTAATAGTTTAATCATATTACCAAAATCCTGAAAATGATGATTTTAATCCTAATAATTTAGCATATCTGGGTAAACGACAGCTCCAATATGATGCCTTTGTTTTATCATTTCTTGTCGAACACTTATGACGCTTAGCAAAAGCTGCTCTTGCTTTAGGATTATTAATTTTTGCCTTCAAACCCCCTGAACCAAAACGTACTGTTTTAATTTTTTTGGTTTTAGGGTCGCGAACATATACTTTGTAAGCTTTACCGCCTGAGGATGAACGCATTGGTTTCCCAATTGGTGGATCTTTCTTTTGTGATTTCTTTTTAGCTTCATTTAAGCCATAGTAAGGTAATAATTCATTTTCTATGAAATCTTTGGCTTCTTGATGTCCTTCTCTATTACTTGAGCCTCTTACAGTTGTTGTTTCTATATCTCCTTCTCTATCCTGGATTGAGACTTGCCATACTTTTTGTCCTCTATCATTAACCATTCCTCCTGTATCTTCTACATTGTATTTGAATCCTTTATATTCAAATGGGAATTCATTTAAATCAAGGTATTCATCTTCCATAATGAAATCTAAAGGAACACGAGTACCATCTTCTAATGTACCAAATTCACCTAAATTTGTTTCGGTTAAGATAGCTAAATCATCATCGTTAGTAACTTCAATAATATTACGAGAATAAAATGAACGAGCTTCTGCCCACAAGTTAAAATATTTGTCGGATCCAGCGCGATATAAGTGCTCAGTAAGCGGCTTATTATTGTCTATATGATATTTAAGACCCTCAGACAATATCTCACGTGGAGCAGCGCTTTCATTTAATATAAACGACTTTTTTGGTTTTGTGGCTTGACAACAATTTCTGTTATCTAAAGCTTCTTTAACTAACTTTTTTAAGTCCATAGTTATAAATATTAATTGAAAGATGAATAAGGTATTCTAACATTACTACCTTTTATGTTTCCATCTTTAAAAACTGATTTTTGTGTTTGTAATAAAGCTCTTAAACCTCGAGTTATTCTTCTTGTTTTATCATGTCGAATATTTAATACTGGTAAAGCATTATCTTTTTCAACATCATCTAATGTTTTATAGATTTTAGTAGCGTTAACTACAATAGTATCTCCTTCAAGTTTAAAATCACTTGGTCTGTAAGTTTTTATAACAACAGGAACATTATCATTTCCAAAAATAACCTGCTCAACTTCTGTTTCAGGAAGATCATCTACTATAACTCCTGCTATAGGTTTATCTTCTTTTTTATTATACATTTTTATAACAACAGGATCAGGATTACCTTTAGCATCTTTTAAAGGAACATATGATACTTCATCGCCTAATTTACCACTTATAATAGCATCAACTAGATTTTTTACTTCATCTTTAAATCTAACATCAGCTGATTCCCAGTAAATAGCATTGTCTTTTTTTAGAGATACTCCACCTAAATCTTTATTTCCATCATAAAAATTAGCATCTGATTTAGAGTAGTCACCAGTAGATAATCCAGTTCCCATTACTTGAGTAACGTCCTTGAAAACTAAAGTTTTATCTCCAGCTACTATTTTAACATCTTTAGGACCATCTTCTAAAAATTTATTAATCTCATTAACAAATACATCTTCATTACCAAGTCCAGGGGCACCTGTGCCTTGTTTTTCTCCTGGTTTAATTCCAAACTTGGATTGACCATAATTAAAGTATCCAATTGAAGAAAAAGCGGTTGGGGTTGAAATATACTCAAACTTTTTATCTGTTCCTGTATCTATATTTTCTATTTTATCAACAAATGCTAGACGTTCTCTTCCAGGAACCAAAACATAAAAATTTAACCCAGAATCTTTAAAATCAGAATCAGATAAGTTTAATTCTCTTTTTAAAATTTCTTTTGCTTCTACTTTATCTTCGGCTTTTCCTTCTTTTAAATTTATTCCTAATTTATTTAACAACGATTCAAGCAACAAAATATCCTGCTCATTATTCATGTCAGGATATCCCTTATCAAATTTATAAGAGAACTTTTTAAAAAATATATCTAGTACGTCCATTTATTTGGCTTCGATTTGTTTTAAGTTAGAAAATATTTGATTTAACAAGTTATCATCACTTGTTTTAATCATAGCAATCATAACATCTGCTAATACTTTATTAGCGGCTGTATTTAATGATTTATTTTGTTTTACTAAATTAATTGTTGTAGAAAATTTACCAGGATCAAAATCTGCTACTCCTAATTTTTTAAATAATTCGGTTTTTATCTGACCTTGAACAGTAGGAGTGGCTTCAGCTTCTTCTAAAATTTGTTCTCTAATTAATTTTTTTAAGTCTGATTTTTTCATTTTGTTTTCTTTTATACCAGCAACTGTTCTACCGTCATATGTTTTTTTAAGATAGTCAACCATTTTAGCATTCATGTTAAAATCATCTTCTAATGCTTTATCATCAGGTTCTGATTCTATTGATTTGGCCATAGATTGCATAAAACCATTTTCTACAGTATCATCTACAATAGCTGACATTTCATCGTCAACATCTAGTTTGTCTAACCAAGTGTTTGTCTTTTTAGTATCTGGTTTTCCTACTGCTGTTTTAATAAAATCAAAAGCTGTTTTAGCATTTGAAGCTCCTGGAATTAATCCTAATACTTGGTCTAAAGCAAATTCTTTTCCTTTAGAAAGTATTTTTTCACCTTTTTGACGCTTACTAATACCATTAATAAGTTTTTTTAAATCACCATATGTATTTAGTTCGGCCATGATTTATTAAGCTTCTGCTGGTACTTCTTCAGCGGCTGCTGGTTCTTCTTCTGTAGCAGATGTTTCAGCGGCTGCTATTTCGCCTCCTTCAGCTTCTGCTCCTGCTTCTTCTTGCATTCCATAAGATAAAATACGAGCGATAGCTTCTGTGGCTGATTCTTCTTCACTCAAATTTAATAAGTAATATTTTTTACCTTCAATTTGAGCAATCCAACTTCGTGGGGAGTAAGTTAACATAAAAGTTTCACCATTCCCAAGTATAACACGAAAAGTGGTTGGTTTTGGAGCCACCCACTGAATATCTGTTATAAATAATTCGTATTGGTCTGTTAATAAGTTAACAATAATTTCTTTTAAAGTTGGAAATTTTTCTAACACAGGGAATTTAGGAGCATCTAAGGTTACTGTATCCTGAGTCTGTGTGTCTACAGGCTTGTATACTTTTTTAACAAGTATCTTGATTTTCTCTTTTAATTCGTCTTGCGTCATTATTTACGTTGTTTAGCAGTTGGACCTTTTCCACCGCCTTTTGCTTTGTATGAAGCAACAGCTCCAGCAATTGCTTTAGCTGCTTTTTCTGATTTGCCTTGGGACTTAATTTTTTTAACTAAAGTTTCGTATGATTCGTCTAAACCACCAGGAATCTTTTTAGCCCAAAAGCCTTTAGGTAAGCCTTCATCAATTACATCTTCTTCAGCCGCAATGTCTACCATAGCATCGATTTGAGGTTCTTTTAATTCAAAATCAAGGTAATGTTTAGCACCTACTAAACAAGATTTAGCATTGATAATTTTAGCTTGCCACCAATGAGGAAAATCAACCTCACCTTTACCTTCAAACTGGTCTACCATTTGGTATAATTCCATAGCGTATTTTCCAATACGATAAAGGTCTGCTTTAAGCATATGTGGCTCGTTGTCTTCGTGGCCTAAGTCTAGATCTTCTTTCATTTCTTTTTTTGCTTTTGCTTTTTTAATGGCCGCGTCACGAGCAGCTAAATAATCGTCTGAATCAATATCGCCATCACCATCTAAGTCTTTGCCTTTTTTCTCTTTAATTCTAAAAGAAGGACCGCCTTCTCTATGAGGGGCGTATTGGTTGTATAAGTCTTTACCTTCTTGACCATAGCCAATAGCTTCAAGTTGTTTTAGAATATCTCTAATTTCACCTTGTTCACCTACACCATTCATGTATACTCTGTTATCATCTGACATCATGTAGTACCAGTCATGAGTTTTTAATTTGGTTTTAAGAGCATCTAACATTGGTGATGCTTGAGATAAGTCTTTTTCACCTTGGTATTTATCAGCATCTACTTCAAGATCTGCTTCTTGCATTAAAGATGTTCTAACGAGTTCTTTTAATTTTTCTTTGTTCATTGATTCGGCTTGTTTTTTAGCTATATTTGTTGCACGACCATACATAACCTTTTCTGCGTCCTTACCATAACGTTTTACTAAAGACTTTTTTTGTTTTTTAAGGTCTTTAATAATTTCTTCTCTTTTATTGAGTTCGGCTTTGGTAAGTTCACGTTCGTTAATCATAGTTTCCTTCGCGATATAATTCTTGTAATTTGGATTTAGCCCATTTTTTCATAAGCTTCATAGCTTCTTCTTCTGTATAAACTCCTTGTTCTATAGCGTTTTTTACCTCATAGTAGCCGTCTAAGTCAATTTCATAATATGGAATATCGGCAATATCTCTAAGATAGCTTTCTTTTGACTGAGTAGAAGCTAACATAGCACCTTCAAGCTCATCTTCCATTTCTGGGAAGTCAATGGCTTCTTTTAACAAGCGGCCTTCAGCAAGGTATTTTTTTAAATCAAAGTTGTTTTTCATTTTATTTTTGTTATTTAATCCTCAGGCCAATTATCTTCATAATCATCAAGTATTGCCTTTGCTGTTGGTTCATCTATAATTCTTTTACGCCCACTATCATCAATTATATATCCATTTTTACTAGCTTGTTTAAATTGATCAAGGTCAACATCAAAGTATCCGAAATTTACAGATTCATCATCAGAAAAATCCCAATTTAATTTGTACCAGTTTGTTACGCGGGGTGCGTCATCTTCTTTTAATAAGCGACCTTCAGCTAGATTATCAAAATTATCAACTTCATTAAAATCAAAGTCTCTTAAATCTACATGAAGGCCAGTTTCATCGCTAATTCTACGTTTTTTAACTTTTTCCCTAAAAGCATCTACATAAGGAGAATAACCATCAGGGAGTTGGTTTGGATGGGTAACCGGTGGAGTGTTTTTATATACAAGGTTACCACGTATAATTGGGAGTTCTAAACCATTATCTTTAACAGTAAGGGTTGACACTGGTTGTTTTCTAAAACTTCTATATGATCCACCACCATAAAATCCACTTACTATTAATGGATATTCTCCAGGAGGAAGAAAAAGTACTTGGTTTTCACCATCCTGAATATATGAAATGGTTTTACCTGTGTTTTCTTTTAATAAGCGACCTTCAGCAAGGTATTTTCTCAAATCGAAGTTGTCTTTCATTTTATTTTTATTTTTTATCTTCAGCAACTGATGCTTGACGATATTCGGTGATCAATTTTTTGATTTCACCTAAAGCTTTACGAGCGCGGCCGTGAGCAGCTTTAGATTTACCAGCGTGTTCAGCTTTAAATGTTTCGTATAAAGCGTCAATTTTGTCAAATAATTCTTGTGTGTTCATATACTTTTATTTTAAAATTTTCTTTAATATTGGGAACATTGCTTCTTGTAATTTTTCAGAAGATTTTTTATCATCTTTCATATCTTTTTCTAAAGCTTTGATGTGTTCAGCATCATCAGCTTCAGCATCTTTGTAGTATTTTTTGTTGTTTTCTTTAACAACATGCTGACGAGTAAAGAATGTTAATGAATTACCAATTTGTTGTTGTAATTTTTCGTCGTTCAATTTTTTAGCTGCTTCCATAGCTGCCTCTAAGTTATCTTGAACTTCTTTTTCAACACCAGTTAAGTCAGCATCAGCATTTTGTGTTACGTCAATGCCACCTTTTGGTTCGTCTGATGGAGTTGGTTCTTCAACGTCTACGTCTACTTCTTCTTCTGTTTCTACTTCTTCTTCAGCTTCTCTTAAAGAACTATAATCTTCTAAATCATACATTTGGATAATGTGCTCTAAATTATCTTTAGCTTCGTTTGTGGACATTGCTAAGATTAACTCTTCAACAAATTTTTCAGCCCCCAAAGCATCCATGATCATATCAGCCATAGCTAATACTTCTCTGTTTTGGGTTTCTGATAAGAAATCAACTTCAGATTCTGGAGCGTCTTCCATTTTATCGATATCAAGATCAATCTCATTCATTAGAGCTGATTTGATAATTTCTTTTAATTCTTTTTTAGTCATTTTATTTGATTTATTTTCTTTGATACCACTAATTTCTTTTGCTTTAGCAATAACGGCATCATTATATTTAGTAGCTTGACCTAAAGCTTCAATAGCATCAATATCATCACCTGTAATATCAATAGTCTTTTTAACAAAATCAAGTGCATCTTTTACACTCATTTTACCTGATAATTTTGATTTAAGGCCTTTTAATGATTTAATAATAGCTGGAGTGTAATCCATATCATCTGCTAAAGAAATCATTTCGTCAATATATGAAGATAACAATTTAGCATCAACCATTACTTCGCCTTTAGCTTCTCTAACGAATACGTTAGCTTTTTCTTCAGCGCTCATTTCGTCTTTACCTTCGTCAATTTCTTCGTCATCACCATATTCATCTTCCCAAGAATAATTATCATCTTCATCTTCCTCTTCTTCAGGAGCATACCAAGATTGATTTGGATCGTTTTCTGCTTCTTGAGTAAAGTCATGGGTTTTATAGTTAAACATACTTGGGTCAGCGACCAAAGCAGGAAATAATACTGGTCCACCATTTTTTGGTTCTAGATCACCAAAAGCTAATTTAATACCAATACCTCTTAAATCTTTAAAAGTACCACCCAATTCATAAGCATCATCTTTTGTGTAGCCATTCATTTCAGCTACTAATTCGTAGTAATCTTTACCACCAAATTCACCATACCCACTATACTCTTTTTCATAATAAGATTTACCTTTATTATCAAACATGTATACAGGGATTGTATTTTGTGGTTCTGAACCGATTTGTTGTTCAGTGTCTTGTGTCATCCAAGAAAATTGACCTTCAGTCAATGATGAGAAGAAAGTTGATTTATTTTTCTTCAAAGCTTTTCTATAGTCGAAATTTGCCATAATAATATGTTATAAATATGTTATTTTTTCTTTTGATATGTGCCTTTTTTGTATTCTGCTTTTTCTGTGTTCTTTACAAACTGTTTGCCTTTTTTAGAACCAGCAACTTTTTTACGAGATGTTTTTGCTCGTTCTGATTTAGATAATGATTGGGCTTTTTTACGAGGTAAGCAACGAGTAGTAGCTTGTCCTTTTTTCATTGTTCCACAAGGTCCAGTAATGTTACCTTGAGTATCAATACGCACCCAGTCCTCTTTTTTGAACCAGTCGCGTAATGACTCACTAATGATTTCTTGTAAACGCTCTTGTGTTATCATCCTTTCATTTGTCCTTTACATACCTTTACAGCACGACCTGAAAGATAAGCAGATGATTTTTCTCCAGCTGCTTGTCTTTTCTTAATATATGCTTTACCAGCAGGGCAAAGTTCTTCGTTAATTTTATCTAATGCTTCAGCAATTCTTTCTTCTAAACCACGCTCACGACGTAATTGTTCTTCATCGTGTTCCATTTGTTGGCGGGTTACTTCTTCCATAAACACATTTTTGAAATCAGCAAAGCTGTAGATTGGCTCGTCGTATAATTCGATTGTTTCTTCTTCAACATCAATACGAATATCAGCTGTTTGGTATCCTAAATCGAGGATTAATGTATTGTATCCTTTACCAATTGCTGTTCCTCCAGTAATGCGAGCGCCTACTTTTTCAGCCCAACCTGCTACTTTATTAACTAAAGATGAAATACCTCTTCTTTTAGCAAATTCTTTAATGTTTGAAGGAACATATGCTTCGGTTAATTCACCTTCTTCCATTTCACCTTTTCTTTTACCAAAGGTATCGTGAACTAATTTATCTAATTTTTTATGGAATGTAGTTTCTTCGTCTTTTGTAGCTTCACGTATTCCTGTTTTCTTGTAATTTTCGTAATTTCGTTTTAAATCTTCAAATGCTTCTTCTTCAGTTTTACCTGTTCCTTTTATTTGAATATCATCTTCGAATGTTGGGTTTTCACTAGGTATTTCTATATTAGCATAAACATTAGCTTTAGTATGAAAAAAATCAACTTCATATTTATCTAACATCAAAGCTTCATTCATTACTGTTTTTACAACACCTCCAAGATTATATCTAAATACAATATCATCAAAGTCCTTATACCATCTATCATCTTTGTTTACTGGTTTGTAAACAGCTTTAAATGGTTTATATGGATTGCCTGACATTTCGTATTTAACACCCATTTGTTGTAATTGGATTTGGATAGCTTTGATGTGGTTGTTAACATTAAATGCAGGTTTATTTTCTTCTAAACCCATCATAGCTTTTTCTTTAGCAATTTCTGCATCAACAGCATTAAGCATATCACCGTAACGGTTAGCAATTGGGCCACCTTCTGGTTCTGCTTCTTGTTCCATATCACGCATAATTTGAGCACGTTTAGATTTTAAAGCACGTAGTTTAGCGGCATCAAAAAATTTATCGTTATCATCATCTCCAGCATTAGCTGCTCTCATTTTGGCTAACTTATCTTTAGCTGCTCTCATTCTCACCATTACTGGATCGTTAATATCCTGATCTTCTTTTACATCAGTACGAGATAAATCTTTAAGTTTTTGAGAGCGTTTATGTAATTCTTTAGCTGCTTCTTTATCTTTAGTGTTTTTAACGTAAGCGGCTAATTCTTGGTTTGTATAGTCTGCAAAGGATTTTTCTTTCATTTCGTATATGTCTCTATTATTTAAAAAAGTAAAGCTACTACCACCACTTCTATATAGTTTTTCTAAGCCAGCTTCTTTAAATTCTTGTTCAATTTGGTCTATAATTTTAGAATCAATACCATGTAGAGATAACCAAGCATGGCCTGGGTATGTTCTATTGTAAGCATATCCTTGGCTTGAACCTACGTTTTGACGAAAACCGCGAACAGCAGTTGCTACAGTTTTTAAAGGCTTAATACCATATTTTCTTAAAATACGATTTGCAATGATTTTATTTTCATTGAGTTCATTTTCATTTAAAGACTCATCTAAGCCAGCAAAATAAGCTTTTAATTTTTGTTGTAAGGCATCAGCTTCTTTAACGTCTAATCCCTTCATTATATCTTTAAATTTGTCTAATACAGCTCTGTATTCAAAGTCAATATCTTCATCTTCATTTAAGCTAGCAATTGAGTCCATAGGAGGCATTCCAGCATCGTATCTCATTTTATCAATGTCCATTTTAGCTTTAGCTCTTTTTAAGACATCCAAATCAACATCTTTATCCATAATTGGCTCCATAAGAGTAATGTTGTAATCGTCTAAATAAAGATCAGCCTCTCCACTATCCATAAAGTCAGATAATTTATCTCCAGGAAAATACTCTTCTAAATCATTTAAAAGATTAGCCCAATCAGACTCCATATCTTCAAAGTCCATTTCAATAGTTTTTCCAGCGTATTTTCTAAATACAGCATCTACTGGATCTCCAAATTCCATTTCGTTTAATGATTCTTCAAAATAATCTTTGTGACCACCGTTTACTCTTTCAATCTTACTATATCTACCTCTACCAAAGCTTGAAGAATCACCAGATATAGAAAGTCTTTCTCTAGAAGGAAGAGATTTGATTGCGTTGTCGATATCCTTACTTATTTCATAAGGAGCATCCATACCTATAATAATGTCAATTTCGTTAAATTCTGGGTCTAGTCCTATAGTAGCAGGATGACCTGTTGATTTTACCTTCTGAACTACTTCTTCAAAGTCTTCAACAGCTACTTGGTAGGTTTGTTTTGGGTCTTCATTTAAAGGTTTAGAAAAGAATTCTTGTATTTTTTTAATATCCTTCATCGGTTTTTTTCTTACGGGTTGATTTTGGTTTTTTTACTTCTATTGGAGTTTTTTCCTGAATTGGTTCAGGAATTATTTCTTCCGGAGCAACCATCTCAACTTTTGGTTCTGGTTGAGTTGGTGGTACTGGATCAATTTGATTAACAACCGTATCCCTAGTAACTGTTACTGGGGTATTAAAATTTCTTCTATCTTTTAAAAACTTAAACATTATTTTTTCTTATTTAAATATTCGTCTAACAGTACGCCAATAGCGCCTGCTTTCTGTCTTATAAATATCCAATCTTCCTTGGTAAATTTATATTCACCATTATATGAGATAGCTAAAACACCAATAAAACGATCGTGTAAATCGCTTAAAGCTATCATATAAAGTGATTTTGTACCAAATGGTTTTGAAAATGATTCTAAATCATAATCTTTACCTTCTTCAAAAGTAGAAATACTAATCTCTCCTTCTTTGTATAATTGAGCCATTGCTTTAGGAAACAATGATACAGGGATATTTTGAAAAGTATGTTGAATTGATTTTACATCAAAAGCTAATTTTTCATAAAAAACAGAAAACTTTTGGATTGATTTTCCTGTTGGATAAAAATGTCCTCCGTTATGGAATTGGGCAATCCATACTCTATCACATTCCATCTCTTCTAACAAACCATCTAATTGTTCATCAATTAAAGAATTCATTTCAATAGCCTCATCTACTGGATTAGAAGGGATAGTTGTATCAAATTTTTTTCTAGCCCAAGCAACAGCTATTGGTCCAAATACAGCAGTAATTAGAGCAACAAGAATTGTTGTCAACATAGTTATTATTTCCATTATTTTCTTTGTTTTTTAAGATATTCTAATGCTTCTTCTTTATATTTTAATAATTGTGTTTTACCAGAACCATCCCACTTTTCAATATCACCTGCTTCAGTAATAAAGGATTCTTTTTCATTTATAAGTTCGTCAAACCAAACTTCAAAATCTTTAATAGTTCCTTCTAAACGGTCATTAATTACTTGTTTTTCTGTTTCTTCAAGTTTACCTTCTTTACGTAATTCATGTTCATGATCTACTTGACAATTAAAACAATGACCATACATTACATACCATCTTTTATCTAAATGTGGTTTCATTGTACGAGAACAAGAAGGGCAAAAAACAGGTAATACAATACCTTCTTTTGCCTTATCCAATTTAGTTATATTTTGTTTAACACCGTTTTTAATTGTCCATGTGCGACCGTCTTCTTCCCAAACATCGCCTTCATTATGAAACTCTTTTGCTTTAGTATAACCAACACCAACAGTAGACTTATCTCCGTATTTACCTTGAATTAGGTTACGAAGACGTTGGACGTCTTTCTGTTTGAATTCTTTTTTTAAAACCGAATCGTTTTTCATTTATTTACTGAATTTTTTGACAAGTTCTTTTAATTCGGACTTAGTCATTTTTGTATTAGGAGGTAATTCTTGTCCTGAAGACATTGGTTTACCTTTTTTACCTCCTGAAACTTGAAAAGCTAAAGATGATTTAATTCTTTTCATAATATCATCTTCGTTTTCTTTAATAGATTTTAACGTAGGTTTATCTTTAGTAACAACAGTTACTTTATTACGGGTAGCAATATCTTTGATTTTAGAAGCTAACGAAGCGGCTGATGAATCTTTAGTTTTTACATCGATTACCATTTTGCCTTCTACACCAGCTTTAATATCTAATTTACCATCAGGAAAATCTTTTTTCCATTCTTTAGACATTTTGGATTTAACCTCATCGGCTGTGTCTTTTGCTTTATCTCCAGATAAAACTAATCTTTTGTATGTTATTGGTGATGCCATTATAGTCCTATATTTTGTAATTGTTTAATTGTATCTGCGGCACTTGTATGTAAAATACCTATACCACCTTTTGATCTCCATTGTTCGATGTTATCTGGACGATCATCGATAAGTATTTTATCTCTTCCAGAATAATTCTGTTTTTTGGAAGCAGATGCTAAAATTAATTTAGTTCCTGGGATATTATTTTTAACCCATAAACGTTTTCCTAAACGTGATTCATTTTGTTTAGAAGGGGCTGATAAAAGTGATGGGTTGTATTTTGAAATATAGTCCCATAATTCTTTACCATCCTTCATCCAAGGAATACCTACCCAAAACTTAACACCATTTTCTTCATCAATAAAATTCCAAAATTTTTCTGTACCATACTTGGCACTATATTGGCTTGGGGAAAGATGTTCTGGATTTAGAGAAGTAAAACGCTTATCAAAGTCACAAAGTACGCCATCCATGTCACAATAGATTTTGTATCTTTGTTCTTCAGCTTGTTCGTCTTCTTTAAGCTGCTTATATACATCTGTTAATTTTAATTTATACATTTTTTATACTATCTTCCCAGTTACGTAACATAATGTTACCTTTTAAATATGCTTCTTTTTCTAACTTTTCTAAATGACCATCTTCATTTGTATTAGTTGTGCTAATATTTCCTAATGTATCATTTAAGTTTTGTTCATGGTGAACCATCTCATGGGCAAAAGAACGTAGAACGTCTTTTGGGTGCCTTCCAAAGGTGTAAAGAGTAATTGACTTGTCAGCTGGATTGTAATAAGCTGTCTTACCCAAAAGACGAGACGCGTTTTCTTTATCGTCCGATATAACCTTAATTTTAGGCAATGGGAGTATGTTCATTCCATTGTCTTTCATAAATACGGATAAAGATAAGAAAGCTTCTTCGGGATTCCAACTCTCTTCAAAAACTTCTTCAACAAAATTTCTAGCTAATTCATTTAAACCAAATGGATCTTTTTCTTTAATAGGGGCAAATCCTGAACCATAAGGTAAAGCTGTACCTGCTTGTGGATCAGATGCTTCTTTCATTTTACGCAAACGCTCTGTTTTCTTTTTAGATGCTTCTTTACGTGATTCAATATAATCTAAACCACGCTTTAATCTTGCTTTTACCTCAGGATCTTTTGCTTTACCATAGGCAGCTCTAACTCGTTGATGAATTAAATTAATAATTTGAGATTGACGAGCATGAGATTTTGATTTAAAAGATGCTTTATTTAAAGTATCAACAATATCTTCTTTTGTTTTAAAAGAAATACCTACTGTATCTTTGGGATTTTCATCTGTGTATAATCTACGACCAGATCCTTTTGGTTTTTTACCTGTTCCTTTTTTAGGGTCAGCCTCATTTAAAGGTAAAGATAAAGCTTTTGCTCTTTGTCTCCATAGATCTAAAATATCTTGTCTATCTTTTTTACTCACTCTTGCTTTATCAAAATAATCATTAATTACCTCTATAAAAGGTGTTTTAGATTTTTTAGCTTTCAAGTACATACCTTGAAGCATAGCATCTACTTCTTGCTCTAATTTATAATAATCTGATTTAGGTAAGAATTTTAATTTGATTAAGTTTCTTAGTAGCTCATCATCAGCCATTTCTTTAGAGGCAATAACGTTAGTACCTTGTTGAGTCATATGTTCTAACTCGTGTCTAACAACATCAGTTAAATCCATGTAAATATCTTCCCATTTTTGAGGTAAATCTCTTGGGTCAACTTGGAATTTAATTTCTAAATAAGCTGGTTTTCTTAATGGGTCAGCCCCACCATCAACTTTATATAATCCATACTTAGTTTCTTTAACAGTTAGTACAGCATAAAGTTCAAAATCAATAACTCCACTCTCGTAATCTTCATTAAACTCTAATTTACCATTTGAACCATCAAATTGAGATTTCCAATCGTCCATAATATCTCTAACAACATTTCTGGTTAAAGAATCATAACGACCTTCATTAATTAAATCATCTGTAGGTTCAAAATCAATTGTCTTTTCCCAACCAGGTAAAATAGCAATATCTGTTTCACCAGCTATAACTTTAAATTTAACACCAGGAAATTGTTTTTGGATAAATGTTCTATAAAGTTTACCTCTTTGGTTTGTAGCTTCATCTGATGATTTTTTATGAGGAGAATAAATTAAAACTTTAACTCCTGCTTCATCAGTATAGTGTTTTACAATATCAGTAATGGTAGCCATTACTTTAAATAATTCACCTTTATTAGTCATTCTTTTAGAAGAAAAACCACCATCATTTTTAAGTCTAGCAGAAAATTCTATATCAATTGCTGGTATATTTCTCCAG
>Ga0208161_1001097_pt1 | contig 14726 bp, 14 predicted proteins | sample CB_VirMetaG_3_FD_184538 | JGI IMG/M metagenome (GOLD analysis project Ga0208161, IMG submission 184538) | Freshwater to marine saline gradient viral communities from Chesapeake Bay - CB_1508_1S Viral MetaG (SPAdes) (version 4) | ecosystem: Environmental > Aquatic > Marine > Coastal | place: USA...
TAGAGTCTAAATAAATACCATTCTGTAACTCTAATTCCTCTATTTGTTTTTCTAAGCTTTTTATCTCTTGTTCTTTTTCAAAGATTTTTTTATCTAAAGTATCAGTCATCTTATCTGCCAAATACGCCAAAACAAATACTACTCCAAAGAATAGTATAATGTGATAATGTTTGCTTAAAAAATCAGAAACTTTTTTCATTAGTTAACTTGTAACTTTCCAGAAAATCTTATATCTACTACTGTGTTATCTTTATCAGTTGTTGCAGTAAAATATAAAACACTGCCTTCTGGTACAACAAAAGGTTCACTAGGAGTTAGTTCAACATTAATTGCAACAGATGTATCTAGGTTTTTTCTTACTACAAGATACTTAGTATTTGTAGAAGGATTAAATACATATCCTCTTACAGTAACAAGAGGGCTAGAACCTTGTCCAGTTGCTCTAGCAGCATTTACAACCAACCAAGTTGCCACAAAAGTATAATTAGCAGGTACATGAAAAATACCTTGTTGAGTAACACCTACTCCTGCAGGTATATGTCCAAGTGGAACCCCTCCTACTGTAGCTAAAGCAACTATATCTCCTGCATTAACTTGTCCAGATCCAGAAGAAATCACTTCTATTCTATTTATTCCTAACCAAGTAGTTGTAGTTACTACAGAAGATAATCCTTCTAAAGGTATAGTCTGTGTTTGAATATTTCTATTTCCGTCTATACCTATTATTTGTATACTCCTTGCGCCAGTACCACCTGCTCCTACACTAGTATCATTACCACTAGTAGAAGTTATAATTAAGGTAGTAGGAGTTGTAGGGGGAGTATAAGTACCACCAAAGGAAGCAATAACTTCTTCTGCTGCTGTATCTATATCTGAATTATATCCCCATTTATTCCAAGTAGTGACACCTGTTCTTTTACCTATAGCTACCTCATGGTCAAATGAAGTAGGTCTAGTTGATAAAGCTTTATCATCTTCTCTTAAAGAGTCTTCAATAGGACTAATTACTTCTTCTAAAGATGTGGCTGTCTTTTCTTCTCTTACAACTTTAAGAATCTCATCTATCTTGTACCAGATTTTTTGTTGTAAACTTTCACTGTTGGTATTCCAACTTGGATTTGTAATATTCTTAGCCATTTTCTTTTTTTAACAAGTACAAGTAATTCTTCCTAAATATTTTTCAAGTTCTCTTACTAAATTACCAATGCTTGTATCATCACTACATCTTAGTTGAACTTCTCCTTCTTCTTCTCCACTATCAAATCTTATCAGACACAAAATCTCAAAGAGACTAGCAGACATAATTAAATCTTCTAGTCTGCAATCTCCTTTGCCTAAAAACATATCATTAGTGTATTTATTACCTAATGTAGCAAGTTTACAGCTAAGTTTTGTCTTAGCACATTCTATGTATTCTGGAGTTATCAACCTTTTGTAATTTTTAAGTATAGTAATGCAGTTCCGCCAGGGGTACTTTTTTTAGTTTCTACATAAATATAAGCAGGCTCTGCCTGATTTGTATTACTAGTAAAAACATCTCCCCCCACATCTGTAGTAGAAGTTGCACCTGCTGCAATAGTATAAGTACCTGTGGCAATTGTCATAACTGTTGTAGCATCATTTCTGTAAAATTTTAGTTCAGCATCATCTGAAGCCTCAATAGTTTTTACAACAGATACTTTGAAACTATCAATAGAGTAATTACCTGTAAAAGGGAAATATATTTTATTCTTTACCAAATAATCAGTTTCAAAAGAAATTGGAATAGTTATCATTTCCTGTTTATCTGCAACATTGTATTCAGATATTATTTCTTTAGGTAAAGATCCATTCTCATCTACATCTGCTGAAAAGTTAACTTCCCAATTTGAACCATTATAATATGCATTTATTTGATGAGTTTTATCTACTAAAGTTTCAGGAATAGCAGTGCCAAAAACAGTAATAGTATTTCCGTTAAGGTTTATATCTGCTTCATATCTAAATCTATATTCTGTTCCTTTTACAGAAGTACCAGATGATTGAATAGTCCAGCTAGATGTCAAAGTTGATGAACCTTTAACTATATACAATGTTACAGGAGATATAATAGGTAAATTTACTGTACCACCACCAGATGTTAAAAGTATTTCTTGTATAGTATTTATATTAGGCATTATTATTAATTTTTAATATGTAGAATTTTTATATCATGTATTTTAATACTGTATTCAACAGAGTTTCCTATTTTAAAATCTATATTAAAATCAGAAGTAAAATCTATTGCTACTGGTTGTAAATCCATCATGCCATTACCACCAAACGTATGAGGATTATTAGTAGTAAAAACTGTTCCGATAATATTCATAGAAGTAGATGATGTTCTAAATATCTTAATATTAACAACGTAGTATCCACCATGAAAGTCAACAAAATTTGTTTTATATAAAGTTAAAGTAGGATTAAAAAAGTTTGCAGTATAGTTATTAGTTATATTATTAGAATTTACAGTCAACATAAAATCATCCGAATTTATATTACTAGGATCATAAGGACTTTCTGAAGATAGTTTTACTGTAATATCTAAATATTCACCATCGGAGTCTAATGTATTTGCAAGTATAGTAACGCTATCTACTGGAATATATTGATTTAAATCATCTGTGGAAAGAGTATTATGATTAGAATGAATAATAGAGATATTATCCTCTCCACCAGCACTGTTCTTTACAAAGATAAAACTTACTCCTATGATATTTGCTGATGTAGCCCAAGAATTATTTCCACCTATTCTTGTCATATCCACTCTTAAATCTCCTGTATTTTCTATGGTAGGATTATTAGCTACATAGATTTGCATATTTGAAGAGTCTGCAGTGTCAAATATTTGAATATAAATAGTATCAAAATTTTCATTCACTATAGTATCATAAAAGTTATTAGTATAACTTATATCATTACTATTGAAATCATAGTCACTAAACCACCATTCATTCGAACCTGCTGAATTATATGCAGATGCAGTTGTTTGTATGATTCTGTTTTCATTGTCATAAGGCGTAGCATTAAAATCTGTTCTTAGATATTGTATTGTGAAGCCCCCTGTTTGTCCATTTGCTCCTGCAGGACCTTGAATACCTTGGATTCCTTGTGGCCCCTGTGGGCCTTCAGGTCCTGTGTCACCTTTAGGTCCTTGTGGACCTTGTGCACCATTTTGGATAGATGGAGGAATTACAGAACAAGCATAACAAGAAGTTGAGCTATTATTTGAGTTACAATTACACATATTTTTAACAAGTTTTACAGTTATAATTTTTTAAAAGTTTAGTTATGTTAGTGTAGATTTTGTTGAAAGAACAAAGGTCTAAACATTGGTAACTAAATACCAAAGCTTTGTATAAAGCCATTACTTCTAAGAAAAGAAGTTTTAATTCATTTTTATTGCAGTCTCTACAGTCTGCATCTATATAAGCAAAAGTTAAAGCTTTCATCTGACACTCTAGCTCACATAGAGATAAAAAGTAAAAAGATGAAGTAACAATTTCTCCATCTTTTAAAAGTACGGTGTATTTAAAATTATAAACACCATCTATAATTTTTAAAGTCCCAATATTTTCTGTACCTGTAGATAGGATTAAATCAGCAAATATAATATCAGTGCTGTCATTTTCAGAAGGAGTTATTTCAATATCTTGGTAGGCTATACCAGTTGTAGTATTAGAAATAGTAACATAACTATCTAATGTATTATCTGCTCCTGAATTGGGTGAACCCCATCCACCTAAATTATCTAGAGAATAGGCTCCAGTTGTCTCTGTAAAAATAAACTTTTCACAATCTTGTGAAGTTACTATGAAAGAAGTTTGTACCATTAATTTAAGTCTTTTTTGATTGTGTTATAAGAATTGATAAAATCTTTTATTCCTCTTATGATACTCTTATTATGTACTATTTCAAATTTCTCATTAATAGAGACAAGTTCAATAGAAATTAAAGCAAGTGCTACTACCTTAGTAGCTATAAAAGGTATACTATTAAATAAAGCCAATACTTCTCCAAGTATTAATTTATCTATAAGATATATTGTAAACACACTAGTTTGGTAAAAAAACAATTTAGTAACTAAGCCTTTTCTAAGTATTGTACTTTTAAATTGTTTTGGATTTGTTTTTCTTACAGCCCATATACCAAATACTGTATCTGTAAAAATAGCTATTCCTACTGCGATAATAATTGGTATAACGGGTGATATAAATGCTAAAACAGCTACTGGTATATATGCCATAGTTTTTGATAAAAAGGTTGAAGAAGATGATATAGTTAATTCAGTTTTCATAAACAGTTCAATGATTCTATTAATTTTTCCTTGTTAAATAGTTTGCAATCACTTTCACTATCTCCGAAAAAAGGTTCTACTAAAATAGCAGGAGCTTTTGGGTTAAATATTTCCTCAAAACCTCTGCCACCTTTTTCTACCTTTTTAGCTCCCCTGTTTTTAGCACCAGTGGATTCTGTATAATAGTGACAAAAATTACTTCCAAAAACTCTACCTTTTTCAGAAATAAATAATGCTTCACATCCTGAAGCTTTTCCGTTAAACATATTAAAATGCAAAGCCACAACTAAATCATAATCTTGTGAATTAATTTTACTAGCTGTGTCTTTCATTCTTGCAGTATAGCCTCCTATTGAAGCATCATGTATATAAACATCTCCTAATTCTGAAAGTTCAGGAGTAAGGGACTTATACAATCCCCACTCCGTTACTTTTAAAATCTCAGAGTAAGCACCCTGGGCTTTTTCATTATGACCTATTATAAAAGCTTTTTTCATTTAAGCCTTATTTTTTGTCTTTATTTTTAAAAAACTCTTTAAGTTTTTCAAAGTAGTCAATCTTTACAATTGGTTTATCATTTTTCATAGTTATAGATTTATAGGTTGAGTTAATTGAGACGGGCTAAAGTTAAAATAAACTTCACTGTAAATATCACTACTAAAATATGGACATCCCTCAAAGCCATAAATACCAAAAGTTCCACCAAGTCTAATTTGAATAACTCTTTGTAGGCTAACTGGACCTCCTACATTTACAGGATTAATTATCAATTGATTTCCATAGTAAGATTTATCTGTACCACTTTGATCTGTTGAAACATAATACATAAATATATCTTGTTGGCCTGCTACGCTTAAGTAACTACCCATTGAAAATATGTCTACTCCCAAGTTATTATTAAAACTAGACATATCTACACCTGTTCCTGAGTTAGCAATAGTGCCAAAATTAGGGATATAAGTATTTATACCTGTACCATTACCAAAAGGAAAATCAGACCTTACAGAAAAAGTAACAGCTACTCCATCGTTAGTTAAATTTGTTTTAAATGCAACTTTAGATGTTATAAAATCAGTATTTAAATCTGGAGAATCTATATTATTTCTATCAGCTAAGTTTGATAATCTAATTTCAACCATATACCAACTATCTGCTACTAAAGATGTAAAAGGAATTATAGCTTGTCCAGTATTTGCACCACCTGCAGGATCTAAAGTATGAGTACCTGGAAAAGAAAGTCCTGATTGTGGGAATACTTCTACACTAATATCTCCTGATTGAAATTGATTTTGCCAACAACTTATATTTATCCTTACTTCTGAACCTATTGTATATGCTCCAGTTCCTACATCTATACTCATATTATATCCAGCTAAAAGATGAGTAATCTGAGAAGAACCTCCTCCACCTCCAGGAGATGAAATTTCTGTACCATTTCCTGCTTCATCAATTACATAATATTGGTTTGAACTTCCATCAGGTCTAAGTAAACTACCTTCAGCATAGAAATGTCTTTCACTTGGATCTCCAAATCCGTCAAATGCATAAGAATCTATTTGATTAGCTCCAAGCTGTATACTCCATTGAGCATTTATTGTAAGATCAAAAGTGATATAATAAGCTTCAAAATAATAAATAGATACAGGACTCCAAAGCTCTAAACCCTCTCCAAGTCCTTCTAATAAAGCAATATCTGCCATACCATCAATAGCAACTCCTCTTAAGATTACATCATTTGGAGCTGCGCCTGGGTTACCAAAAATTGAACTACTTACTAGTTCTTCTATTTTATTATAATTACCTTTAAATGGTAATTTAATTCCAAATGCTTCAAATGACTCACCTATTAAAGGTTTTGTATAATCAACATTAGGGTCTGCAGTAAAAGGGTCTTCAGGTAAAAATACAGGAGCTGAGATTTCATCTTCTATATAAAACTCCTGTCCTTTTATCTTGTTATCCTTTAACCAGTCTTGTAGAGAAAAGGAAGGGCTAGGAATACTAGATCCTAAACCTCTTTTAGTTTTACTTGTATTTAAAGGAAAAAATATATCTTTAGGTATTCTCATTTTTATTAAAATTTAAAAGTTGTTATTTCATTTTAAGGTTATTGTAGTAATTTAATAACTCATGTAATTTAGGAACTTTGATAAAAGGCTTACTTTTATGGTAGAAGCTCCACTCCTCTTCCACTTGCAGATTCACGTGAAACTTGACCAGACTCAGCAAAGAAAAATAAATCAGATGTTTTCTTAATTAAAGATATAAAATTAATATTTATAAATGTTTCTACTGTTATATCTGAAATTAATCTTGATGATTTATTACAAGTTATTGTAAAATAAATATCTCTTTCAACATTTGGTATTGAAACATCTGAAAATCCTTCTGACGTTAGACTTCTTAAGATAGTAGGAGTTTCTATTTTTGTAAATAGTTCTAAACTAGTTTCCTTTATTCCAAAAAAATCAGGACTAATAGAAAAGCTAAAAATAGAAGCAAAAGAAGGTCCTCCTACCGTAGTTTCTTGTACAAGATTATCTTTACCATTTTTATTATATGACCAATAACATTTCACTACAGTTGGCTCTCCTGAAGAAATGTAAACACTATTCCAGAGAGTATTTGCTGGTGATTCATAAGACATGTAATTAAAACCTTGTTCTAATGCTGCATTGTAGATTCCTCCTTGTTGATCACCCCTAGCTATTTCTAGAACTTGAGGAATTATAACATCTATAGCATATTCGTAATCCTCTTTAGTAAAAGTAACAGTTGCTCCTAAATCTTGTCCTGTATTAGGATCTATTTCAGTTCTTTGGTATGAAAACCCTCCACCATTTCCATCTTGAGTCCAAGAACTGAATTTTATTCTCCAATATCTACCAGAAGTTGTCTCAGACATAACAAGCTCAGTTCCTACAACATTATTAGAACCAAAATTTAATGCATTTGTTGCATTGGAAAAATTAGAATAATTTCTTGTAAGAACATTAGACAAATTACTCCAGCCAGAAAGGTCATTTTTAGCATTTCCAGATAAATATATAGCTGGTCCAAATGTAAAAGAATCACCTTGTTTATATGTATTAGCATTTATTCTAAATGATTGTAATACTTGCTCAGTTTCTGATAAAAGAATAGGTTCATCTCTATAAAACATAGCTTCTCCTGCTGTATTCCGAGGAGAAGGTTGAAAATTATTTTCACCTAACCAACTTTTTAAAGAAAAAGATGGAGTAGTACTGCCTGTTACTGCAGTCACATTACCTTTTTTAGTTTTAACTATATTAGGTGGTAAATATAAATCTTTAGGATTATTAGCCATTTTTATTATTTTTTATTAGTTTTTAAATTATACTACTGTTGTAATAGGCATAGATACCCAAACATTACTTGCTACTTTTATATAAACTAATCCTCCTCCTACAATATTTGGACAATAAAGTTTAGCTCCAACTATTAATCCAGCATACACTGAATTTAAATTAGCAAGAGATTTAGGAGTAGCAGTAGAAGGACTGTAAAGAGTTTCACTTATATTATTATACCCAACAGCAGTTAATGTTGGACTATTATTAAATGTAATATTTGTACCAGACATGTGCTCAGCAATCCAGTAATCATTACCTCTAGATATAAATCTAACAGTTTCCCATGCTCTTATATTATAAGAGGATGTGCCACTATTGGCATTATTTACAGATATAGTTGATCCTAAGTTATAAGGTTTTACATAGATAACAGAATTACTGTTATAAGCACTAAATCTAACTATAATTTCTTTACCTACTGGAGCATTTTCTGGTAATCTAACATTTATACCGCTAACAGTAATAACAGTAACAATGTCAAAAAGAATTACATTATTTGGGTCACTATCAGACGAAGTTGCACTTAATGATCCACTGGTTTTAACAGGCTCTTCTCCCTGAATACCTTGAGGTCCTTGAGCTCCTTGAGCTCCTTGAGCAGCTAGTAAAGCCCAACTTACTGTATCTCCTTGTGGGTCATCATTTAATGGATCTCCTGCTATATCAGCTATACAAAACCAAGATGCTCCATTATAACCTACAGCATCATCTTCTACATAAGAAGTTGTCGGATCCCACTCACCTCTCCATGTTAAACCAGCAGGACCTACTGGTCCAGCTACACCTTGAGGTCCAGCAGGACCCTGTACTCCAATAGGACCTTGAGGCCCTGGAACTGAAGGCGGCATAACCTCTTTAATTATTTTTTGTAAATCTAAAGAGTCGTTAGGATGAGAATAAGTAGCTGAAGAATTACTCAAAGAATTAACTTGTACTTTTTTACTGATGTTAATTTTGTTATTTGCCATTTTATATATGTATTTATTAGTTTTTAAATTAATGACTCCAAAAGGAGTCCTAAGACTCCTTTCAGATTAAAGCTTATTTTTCAATTAAGCGTCATAAGTAACTTGGATGTGAACATCATTAATTTCTGCCCAAGTTTCAATAGCAGTTGGTACTACCAAAGTTTGAGAAGCAACTGTACCAGTAGGCAAACCTCCTGAAAGGTCAGCTGGAGTAACAATTACTGTACTTTGTAGATTTACATCTCTAGTTCCAATTGCACCCTGCTTAGTAGTAGAATGAGTAATAATTACTACATCATAATAGTCAGCAGGAAGAGATAACATATCGTGAGGGTATTCAATTTTTTGAACACCTACACCTCTAAATTGAATATCATTATCTCTTCTTTGTTGTGTCTCAATGTACCAATCTTGGATTTGTTTTACAGTACCTCTACCTTCAAAAGCATTAGATAACTTAGCAGTTGTAGCAGTAGTGAAGCCAGAAGTTAATCCTACTTCAATTCTTACTTTGAAACCTTTAAGTCTGTCTTCAGCTTGGAATTCAGGTCTATCTAATCCAATAAGAGCAATTTTATCTGCATCAGCTACATCTGCAATAGAAGTAACATCAGCTAAAATAATTGCTTCAGTACCTGCAGAATAAGCAGCTTGTAAAGAAGCAACTTGCTCTGCATTAAAAGTATAAGACTTAGTTACAGTACCATTAGGACCTGTGTAAGCAAATACTGGAACAGCTACACCTGCAGTTAAAGTAGAAACACCTACACCAGCACCACCTGTTAAAGTAGCACCTGAAAGAGAAGCACCACCACCAGTAGTTGCTAAAGTAACAGAGTTACCTGCATCACCAGGAGCAGTAACAGTTACTACAGCACCTGCAGCAGTTGCACTAATTCCAGCAGCAGCTAAAGTAGCATTTCCTGTAATAGCAGCAGCAATTGTACTTGCTGCTAATGCATCTAGTCCAGTAGTATCATAATCTACCCCTTCTGTAAAAGTTACACCGTTAACAGTAACAGTATCTACATCAGCTGCAATATTTACAGTTATAGTACCAGAAGCAGTACCATCAGTTGCAATAGCTAAAGCCATTACTAATTGCTGTCCGCCTCTGTTAATTTGAGGCAAGCTAAATGCAGCTGAACTTCTGTTAGTTTCTGCTACTAAGTTTTTCACTAAGTGGTCTAAAGCTTCGCCAGTTCCACTCAAATCACCTGCAGTAATTAATGCAGAGTAATCAGGAGAAACATAGTAAGGAGTGTAAACAGGAGTAGAAGTAGTTCCACCAGAATACATAATGTCATGGTATTTTCCGAAGAAACCAATTCTAAGTCTGTATTCAGCTTCATCACTTACATTAATATTGTCAACTCCTACAATTGAATAAGAACCTGCTTTTGCAGATTTAATATTCATCCACACTTTCTCATCAGCTTGAATTGTAGCTGAACTTTCGTAAGCTCTTTTAATACCTGGTCTATTATCTACTGGAGGATTAGCTGAGTTTTCAGTTCCTTGTACCAACTTAATTTGTGGAAAAGAAGAGCTAGCGAAAGCTAAAGAACCTGTATCTAAAAAAGTATTTAAAGCTACTTTTGCACCTGTATTGTCAGAAGCAGCAGTAGACATGTTAATAATGCCTATTTCTTTTACTCCTAAGTTTACAGCTCCTGTTGAGTCATCAGTAAGACTTCCAGTAGTTTGTAAATCACCTATTCTGTTAAACAAGAAAGTGAATTTTGGTTTAGTTAAATTTTTATCAAACATTTTTTATAAATTTTAATTATTATTAATTATTCTCCTTCCATGTACTGTTGCTTCAACTGTACATAGTTAGGGTCGGAGATTATCCCTAATGCTAAAGAAGATGCCAAAGTAGTAATTTCTTCATGTGTACTATCTGGTAAATCACAGTCTACTGGAGCATCTACACCTGTAGATAAACTCCCGTCTAATGTGTCATAAGTACCAATCCAGACCTTATTAGGCCTTTTAATATAGTCAATATAAAGGGTTACTACCTCGAAATCTTTTGTATATAAAAATATAGAAGAATCAGATGCATCAGAAGATAAATTAAATGTTCCTAGAACTTTTCCCCAATTAAAATTAGGAGCATAAAATTTATACTTTAAAGCATTGTTTAAATCATCTGTTTGTACCTGAGTTATTCCTACATTCTTAATACAATCTCCCTTCTTTATATCAGCTCTCAACCTCGTACTAAACCAATAATCATCTGTTATTTGACTGGTTAGAGGATTAGTTATTTGGTCTAATTTTGCCTCGTATAAATCAGGTTTAAAAAGAGTAGTGATTATCTCATACTCTTTTTTGTGTAAAGTCCTTAAATCATCTATTCTTTTTTGACTAGCTTCAAAACCATACTGCTTGTTATTAGTCAAGCTGTATCTTTGCTTAACAAATACATCAATAGTATAATTTAGAAGCCAGTCTTTTTCTACATCATTAAAACTGTCTACGTCTAAAGAGTCTACTTTGTCTATCTTTAAGTCTAGACTATAATGAAGTTCTTGAATATTCATTTATTACTTTTTACTTTCTAATTCTCTAATAAGCTCTTCTTGCTCATCTTGTTTGTGTGGGCTTAACAAGTAATCCAAAGCAGCAGCTTTATTCATACCAATGTTAATACCTTTAGATTTCCATTCATAGATGTCAGAAGCACTTGTAACTACTCTATAAGAGATTAAATCTTCTAATAAAGCCTTAGCCTCAAGTCTTTCTTTATTCTTAGGCTCAGATAAGCCTTCTACTAACTCTATAAACTCTTTTACTCTTTCTAGTTGATTCTTATGTTTTTCAACTACATAGTTTCTAAGAGCCATGTGTGCTTTCTTAGCATTAACTTCTTTCTTAGTTAATCCTAGCACTTTAGAAATCTTAATTTTGTAATCATCAGAAATTACACCTGTAACTAATAAAGCAGTAGCCTTATCAATCAATTCAGTCTTGCTGAATAGTTTTTCTTCTGATTCATTTTCTGCCCCTATGTAAAACTCGTGAATAGAAGGATTAGCCTTCTCTCCTGATGGAGCACATTTGTTAGAAGCTTTTAGAAAATAATATTTTAGTTCATCCATGTGATTATCTGTGTCTAGCATTAAGCCAGAGTCAGATAATTTTACTTTAAATTCTCCTCTTTGGAAAAAAGGAATTTCTTTGTTTCTTGCCAACAACTCTTTAGTATACACTTCATTTGTAATAGGCATATCTGTATAAAAATCTACAGGTACTCCATGTTTGTATTCTAAGATGTGTTGTAATTTTACTTTTTCTTTGTTAAATATAACTGGCTCAAATCCACCTTTTACTTGCTCTTTGTCAAGTGATTTATAAGGGTTATCAACCATTATATCTAATCCAGTTTTCAATCTACCAGTAGATCCAGAAGTAAGTACTCTGTACACATTCCCAGTTTTATTTCCTATCTTAGTTTTTAATAGGGGTTCTCCATTGTCACCTGCAAATGCATCTACCTTTGTAGCTGTTTCTCTTGGTACTAAATAAAAAAATACTTTCATAAATTAGTTTTAAAAAAAGGAAGGTGTTTAAGGTACACCTTCCAAAACCTTTTCAATAGTGTTAATTATACTTCAAAGTCAAGAATAAGTTCTCCACCTCTAGTAGGGTCAACCAAGTTAACACCTGCAGAATCATCCACAAAGAATGATACACCTGCAAATCTAGAGTTAGAAACTACTTCTCCTTGCTTAGGAAGTCCTGCTCTGTTGATGAGACCTTCTTCATAACCATAGCCAGAATAGTTTTTCAACTTCAACATTCTTACGTTGTCAGCTGGCATGTTATTTACAGTAGTGTTTCCAAAATCTAGGAAAGTCATTCTGTAAGAATCTAGAGGTCTATCTGGATACTGAGGGTGTCTTCTCTTAGAGAATTTCAAGCTGTCATACAAAGGATTGTACCACAATTCTACTTCTACACCTTCAAGTCCAACATACTTAGTAAACTGAGCACCATATCTTAACTCATTAGTCATTCCTTTTGAGTTAGTTTTTTGGATATAGTTGCTATCTACTGTTAAGAAAGAACTTGCAGAAGCTGCTAACAAGTCATGGAAAATCATACTTCCACCAGTACCTGACATAGCTCTTACTTTTCTATCACCTTGTGTAAGTCTAGAAAAGAAAATATCCATAAGATATTCTTGCAACATTCTCTCAGTTAAAGCACCTGAGTATCTGTGAATCCAACCATCTTGCATTTGCTGTCTAAGACCTGGACCCATTCTCTTTACATAACCATTAGCATCTAATGTAGTAAATCTGTGTCCTAACCACATAGCATACTCTTTAGAAGCAGCCAATTCTTCATGCATTTTAGCCTCAGCCATCATCATGAATTTGTTAGAAGTCTTTACAGAACCAGTAGACTTATCTCTCCATTTAAAAGGAACAGATAAAAGTTTACCATCGTTAGAAGCTACTTTGTCATAGTTCTTACCATTAATTCTAGCATCCTCTCTGAAAGCTTTGTCAGTCACCATAATTTCTTGACCAAAAGCACCAATTTGAGATTGTAGTCTAAATCTCTCATTGTAGCTCTGTCCACCTCTTTCACGAGTTAACTCTAAGTTGTTAATGTTATAGCCTTTGGTAAATTCTCTACCTGCTTCTAACAAGTGCTCAGGAAATTCAAAGTTAGTATCAGACGCAGGCTTAACTACATATTTGTAGTGTCCACCTTCATAAATAGGACCATCTACTACTAACAAAGGATAGTTCTCATCCTCACCAGTAATAACTTCTGAAACTGTAAATCTCTTTTGTGTAAAAGCAATTTCAAAAGACTCGCCATTTAATCCTGGTCTACTACCATCTTCAACCAATTTAGCTGCTACAATAACTGCTGCAGTTTCTGCACCTTCTAAGTACCATCTGTAGATCTCATTGTCCACCATTTCTACTCTACCAGAACCTTCTGTAGAACCCAAAAGAGGTTTAGCTTCCCAAAAATTACTTTTAGAAGCAAACAACTGAGTCATTTTAGTCCCCATTTCGTGAGGCTTACCGTATACTTGGTAAGCAGAGGCTAACATATCTGAGTCTACAAATTTTGGGTCCATTACGGAAGTATCCACAATGTCCAACAATATTTGTTGTTTAAAATTCATTTTTTATATATTTATTTTGTTATTAAAAAAATTCTCCTTCTGTAATATCTGGAGCTTTGTCTCTCTTGTGAGACTTGTAACTTCCCTTAGATCTGCTGATTGGGGCAGCTTTCTCCAGTTCAGTTAGTTTTTCTCTAAAGTTTCTTGCAACTTTAGTATTTTCTTTTTTACTTGCTATTGCGTCAAAGTTAAAACCTTTTTCTTCGTCATAGTCCATTATTAAGGATGCTAGTTGAAGAATGTGTTGAGGGTTAGTCTGTACTCTGTTTAGCATATAGTTAAACATAGTAGTTTCATAACCACCTTGAGTTCTAACAGGCTTCATAATAGAGTCTACTAATTGTTGACCCTTTTCTTTAGGAAGCTTTATTTGTCTAGCAGTTTCAGAGAGAATGTTGTAGTTACTTTGATAAACTTCATCTCTGTTTCTTTTTTGTTCGTGATAATCCTTTAAAAGTTCTTCTGATTGCTCCTTTTGGATTTTAGGAATGTACTTTAAAGCAATTTTAGCTTCTTTTTCTAAAGTACCAAAGTCCTCAGCATCTTCTAGTTTCTGAAGAATGTCTTCATCTTCTAAACCTTGGAATTTAAGATATTCTGAGTAGACAACTTTAGCAATCTCATTATCTGACATATCTTCTTCTTGAAATGAGGTAATGTCAGTGTTGTAAACTTTTTGCCACTTTTCAAAGTCTCCTTGACCTTCTGTCTTAATTAAAAAGTCTAAATAAGCTTTAGCCTTAGGATTACTTTCAAGTTGGCTTAGGTATTGACTATGGATGTTCCCTGCAATAGTATCTTCTACTACATTTAAAGCTTCTTCAAATCCTTTTTCTGTAGCTTTAAATTCATAGTCTTCTGGAAGATATTTAAAGATGTTTTCTTTAAAGATGTCATAGCCTTTTGCAAAG
>Ga0208161_1001103_pt1 | contig 14667 bp, 16 predicted proteins | sample CB_VirMetaG_3_FD_184538 | JGI IMG/M metagenome (GOLD analysis project Ga0208161, IMG submission 184538) | Freshwater to marine saline gradient viral communities from Chesapeake Bay - CB_1508_1S Viral MetaG (SPAdes) (version 4) | ecosystem: Environmental > Aquatic > Marine > Coastal | place: USA...
GTACTCGGATGCACCGGTGCTGTTGGCATTCTGACCCATCTTCGCGATGGGACGAAGGCCGAATGCGCCATTTGTATTGGCCATTTGTCAGCTCCTTTGGTTGCGGTTATTCGGAGTCGCGAGCGCGACCTCCGAAAGATACACGACTTTGCCGGTTCGCATGAATCGGCATTGAAGGATGTTGGTCCTTCATCAAGTCCTGATCGACAGCCTGCATCTGTTCGCGGGTCCGGAGCCCGTAATACGCGGATCTTTCTTTAGCAGTTTCGACAGGGATGCGGCACAGCATCAAACCACCTTGTCCGATGACCCCGGCATACTTGCCCTCGTCGATGACGGGAGCGTGGTAATCCGGGTACTCATCAGCTCGGACGGGTTCCCATCCCTCACGCAGCTTGGAGAAGACGTTGGTCTTATCCTCTTCGCCACGCATAGCGACTCGAATCCACCGATGCACATAGCCCTGCGGGGGCTTGGGTGCTTCAAGACGGCTGGGCGGTGCCCAAGGTTTGCGGCGCGCTTCTTTTTCACGCGTTTGGGTTTCGCGAGGTGCTCGATCAGTCATGGGTCAATCCTTTACGTACTTGGCGTATTCCTCGAGAGGAACGTTCAGCTTTTTCGCAATGGCGACCTGCGACGGCGTGAGCTTCACGGTCCTGCGCCCCTGTTTAGTGCTGCGGGATGCGGAAGAACCAGCAGAGGCGACCTGTGTTCCACCACCCGATTTTTGACTCTGGAACTTGTGCGGGAACTCCCGACGGATCCGTTTGTCAAGCTCAGTATAATACTCATCGCTCTGTGGGTCAAACCCCTCATCCTCGATGAGCCCTTGATGGATGGCAAAGGCCGCAGTCGTCATGATGCGATCTTCGCCAAACCATGTGTTTTTCTTCGCCCAGCTTTCTGCCTTGGGGTCCGGGCGAGCCGGAGGCTGTGCAGCAGCCGGCTGAGCCGGGGCCGCAGTGGCGGCCGGCGCCTGTCCCTGCTGCCGCTGAGCTTGCACTCGCTGCTGCTGCTGAAACCGGGTTTTGGCGGCGTCGTACTTCTGCTGTTCGGCGGCCAAGTTGGAAAGCTTGAGCTGGGCGTCAGCCAAGGCGTCGGCATTACCGGAGTTGTAGGCCTGCTTATAGGCCTCTTTGGCCGCCAGCAGCTGCGATTCCAGCCGGTTGCCGTACTCCGTGAGGTAGCCAGAGTCGAGCTGTTGCACTCGGCTCTTGAGCTTCTTGTTCTCCTCCAAGAGCTGCTGCGAAAGCCGGACCGCTTCGGCGCGATCGCGCTCTTCTTTGCGGTACTTCTCCGTCAGCTTCTTGATGCGGTTCTGGACGCCTTTGCTGTAATTATCGAGCTCAGCCTCTCCGTCGTCAGCCTGAAAGTCTTGTTCTGGAGCAGCCTGCTCCTCAGAGCCCGCCTCTTCAGCCTCAATCTCGAAATCCTGTTCGTCGTTTTTGTCTTCAGACATCTGTGCTCTCCTAAACCTGCTTTACGTCGTCAGGTTCCAAGATCGTAGCGATCACCTCATCATCATTGATGATGCGAACCTCGCCGCCGTCGATCTTGAACCTTGATCCAGAGTATCGGCCAATGCAGACCCACTGACCTTCTGCGCACCAAGGCGCACAGTCAGGGCCAAACTTGTTGGGGTCCTTGTAAGCTAGAGGCCCAACCCGGAGGACATAGGCAACCGTAGTTGCCACAGACTCGCGCTCACGCACTTCGTCCGGGATGTGCAGGCCGCCAGTCGTGGTCGCACGGCCTTGGTACGGCATGACCAAAACCCGCCAGCCGGTGGGCTGCGGAAGACGGTCAAGCAACGGTTTTTCGATAAGAGAGGGATCTAAGACCCGATCCTTGGGTTCCACATACGCGCCATCCAAAGAGACGCCGGGGGCGTCTGCCCCTTGTCGTTCCTTTTTGATTTTCTGCGCGAGATGTTCAGGAAGATATAAAGTCTTCGACATCGTCTGCGTTTTTCTCCAGCAGGGCTCTAAATTCTTCCCGCGCGTAAGTGAGGCCCCGTATCTCACCTACCAAGGATTGGTACTGCTCCCAGTCTTTGGCAGAACCACTTGCGAGAGCGTCTGCGATATCTTGCTCGCGCTCTCGCAATCTTTTGTACACGACCCGGGCGAAGTCAACAACATCCATCAGAAGTTGTCCCGGTACTTTTCCTGCGTCTCAGAAACCATCGGACCACCTTCTGCCCAAGAGTCGCAGGTGTACGCAGCCTCGCAGACGAACTTGAAGATCTGGCAGTACCCCAATGGGGGACTTTCCATGTCATCGTCCAGACCGAGGCACTCAAGGATGTCGTCGGTCTGGTTGTACGCGGCACAGTTGCCGCATACCTGATCCGAACGGAAAGCCACACCGGAGTTGGGTTCCCGGTAATTAGCCTCGTCAATGGCGAACTGACGGTTCTCGGCGTTCAGCTCTTCGTCCTGCGTCGGAAGAGGGCAGCTGCTTTCCTCGTCGTATTCATCGACGGGAATAGCGCCGTCCGGGAGCAGGCTGATAACGATCGTTGCCATCAGTACTCTCCGCGGAAGCCTTTACCGCTCATCTGCGAGTCGCTGCAGCCGCGGACCATGCCGCCTTTGGCGAACATCTGAGCCTCACGCTTCGACGCACGGTTGCCGCGCTCGATAGCTTGACCGCCTAGAAATTCTTCGGCTTTGTCTTCAGGGCGCATGCGAGGACGAGGCATTACCTCTTTTAGCGCACGGCTGGTGTTCTCGTCTGCTTCAGGGCGCATGCGAGGACGCATCGAACGAATAGGTCTATTGGGCATAGCAATTCTCCTTTTGTGCGAATGTACAGCAAGAAGATCGTTAAAACCAGTAACGAGTGTAGGACCGGTAGCAGTGTACGCGGCCAAAGACATACGTCCAAAACCTCCAGAACCGGCTTTTGTGCTGCAAACGCCATGCGCGAGAACAAAAGGATTCCGAGGTGTCCTTGTAGATCAGGTCGTGGATAGCGCGGCTCAGCCGAGTGATGTCCCACATATCCGTCTCGTTGTCTCATTGTGCACGATAATGTCTACCAACAGACTACGGTCATTCTGCAACAGCCAAGAGACGGTGTTATCCGTGTCAAAATACATGGGCGCTGCGATGTCGCAGTAGCTGTCAGCGCTTACGCACCCACTTACTAGCGCGGTCGACAAGACCGCCATCATCCAAGCTCTTAACTTCATTTTCGACCTCCGTGGCCGTTTGAAAGTTGTCTAAACGCTTGCCGTCGATCCGGCGCTGAGCGCGATCTATCCCCCGCTGTACGCCACTGGCGTATATGCCAACGGCGCCGAGAACGAACGCGGCGCCGATAAGCAGATAGAGCTGAATGCGGGTGAGCATCAGCGCACCCCGTCAGCCCATTTGCGGATGCGTTCTTTGAGTATCCAGAGCGCGGCCAGAATGATCAGCGCGGCAAAGCCGAGCGCCACCAGCTGCGCTGTGCCGTCGAGCATGGCAACCGAGCTGACGGCAGCGCCTGCGCCGGACGCGATCTGCACAGCCGAAGCCTGCACCGTGGTGGATTGAGCCACAGAAGTGCGGGGTTCGGGCGGCTCGTCCCCGGTCATCCAGTCGGTCTGGGGATACGATCCGCGATCAAGCTCGAAGTGCGGCCCATCGCGAAAACTTTTCCAATCTCCGCCCCAGTCGAGCGCGACGCCTTCTTTCTCGGCTGCCTCTTTGACCGCCGGGCCAAGCTTGTCGTACAGCGGCCAGTCGAAGGCCGGGCCGTTGGGGCCGATTGGCATCAGGTCAACTGCGTGGCCAGTCAAATGCCGGCTGTTCATCGTGCGCGATGCGCCGCTGGCCACCATCTGGCGCTGGCGCTCCTCGGAGCGAAGCCCTTCGATTACGACAAAATCAAGCGGGCTATCCTGCAGCGCGCGATCGATTACCCGACGAAGATCAGGGTGGATGCCCTTGAGGTTGTTTAAGCTACGTTGGGAATACTTACGCATCAGAAAGTTCCTCTAAAAGTGTTGGCCCGAGGGGAGGAGCTGAAACGAGATTTCACCTCGCCGCCCTTGGCCATCTTTTTCTTGCCAGCCTTTGACAACGCTATTGCGACAGCCTGATCGCGCGGCTTGCCCGCTTTCATCTCGGTGCGAATGTTACTGCTTATAACATCCTGCGACTTACCTTCCCGGAGCGGCATTTTGCATCCTCATAATGGCGTTCTGGCGCTGCACTTCGATACGTTCGCGGTTGACCGTGTTGCGGTCGTCGGCGATCTCTTCTTGGCTCTCGATCCGGGCGGCGTCGGTGGCAGCCCGTTGACGCATTTTCTCCAGTTCGAGCTGGATCTGGCCCGCATCGTCCATGGCCTTGCGCTGGAGGTCCTGCTGTTTGATGTTCAGCTCCTGCATCCGGATCTTGACCAGCGGGTCGGCCATCGGATCGTTGCCTGCAGGCATGAGCTGCGGGATCACTTGAGCCATGATGCGAGCCTGCTCCATGGTGACGAGCTTCTCGAGCTCCTCCGGCTTCTGCATCTCCATCTGCACCTGTGCGATCCGCTGCTGGGCGGCTATCGGATCGATGCCACCGGCCTGCGCAAGAACCTCAATCTGACCAACCAGAGATTGGATCTGCTGGATCACGGACTGGCGGGCCTTCTGCGACACGTGCTCCATAATGTGGGCATAGAACGTGCCCATGACCTGCGGTGACGTAGACACCAGCGGTGTCTTCATGAACATCAGGTGCATCTCAATGTGCAGATCGTGATCCTGTTCCGGGAACGTCTGCAGCAGCTCGCCCATCAGAGCCCGGGCGTTTTCGATCGCCGGATCGAGGGGCTGCGGCTCAGGAGGAGGCGGTAGGATCTCGTCGATGTTCTGAACCTCGAGGGCCTGATACATCCGGCGGTACGCTGCATGCAGGTTGTGCATCTGCGGGTTCGACTGGGCCAACTGCAGCTGCGTTTGAGCAAGCGTGACGCGCTGGGCCATCGAAAAGATGTTCGGATCAGAGACTGGGACGACATCCACGCGGTCGTCAAAGTCCTGCGCCATAATCGTGCGTTCGGCGCCCGCGACGTCGTACGGGTACTCGGGCGGCAGATTGTCCCGGAAGATGCGCGCCAGAATCCGGAACTCGGTTTTCTGTGCGTAGTGCAGGCGCTTGTGGATAGCGGACATGACTTTCATGCCGCGCTCAAGCAAAGCAACCGTGGTGCCCACCGGGGCCTCTTGGTTCATGTTGCTGGTCTGCTGGTCAGCCAGCGACACAAACCGGCGGCCGCCGTCAATCAGTACTCCAAGCAACTGAGCCAAGGTTGCCGAAGGTTCCTTGTACGGCAACGGGATAATCGAATCCCTGATGCTGCCGCCCGGAGTGTCAATGTCCCGCCACTCGCCCGGCTGTATCGGTTCGTCGTTATTACGAACGCGTACGCCACGGGCCTTGAAGCCTGCGGGCAAGTTAGACAGCGTCCCGGCGTCAATAAGCTGACGCAGGATGCTGGTTGCCGCGCGGCCAAGGCCCCCAATCATGTGGATCAGGCCAAAACCGTAGAAGCCTAGACCCGGCATGAACTTGTAGTGAACGAAGTATTGACGCTTGCGAGCAAGATCAGAGCCTTCGTCAAAATTCCGACGGATCGACAGGACCTGTCCGGAGCCCTCATCGATCGTTACGATATAAGGCAGCTGGATACCCGTGGGGTTGCCCTCGGGATCGAGGTCCTCGAAGCCTTCGAGGTCCAGATCAACATGCATCTCCAGCAGCGTGTAGATGCCGTCGTCGTACGTTTTTGACGTACCTTGGATCTCGTCGACCTTCTGCCGGACCGTGTCGTTATCTTCTTCGTACTGGGATAGCTCTACGTCCCGGTAGAACCCCGCGACCTGCATTTTGCGGATGTCGTTGCTGTCCATCCGAAGCACATGCGTAACCCGCGGAGAGGTCTGCAGGTCCGAGGCCGCATATGGAACCACAAGATCCTGCGCCGGAACAAACTTCGATACCGCTCGCTGCTTGGCCTCGTCGAAATAGACCTTCTTGAAGGTGGAGCCAGACAGCGGCAGATAGAACAGGAGCTGGTCCATGTCCGGGTCATACTCTTCCATGACCTCGGTAATCTGGTAGTTCATGAAGTGCTTGACACGTGACGCCTGCTCTTCGCGGGCGCTGTCCTGCAGACCGAGAACCTGTGTCTGCACCGGGCCGCCGGCAGGAAGCAGTTCCTTGTAGGCCTGCGCTTGAAACTGCGTGACACTCTCCGCAATCAACGGATGGGTCACACCAGAGGCGCCCTCAAACGGCATCGTACGATCCTCGTACTTGACGCCAAGCTGATCGAGACCCTTGGTATAGGCCTCTTCCCACTCGGACCTTGAGCTCAAGTCCTCCTTGTACGATGCGCGGAGATCTGACGACAGCTCGCCAAGATACCCGTCATCCAAGTACTCCGCCAAGTTGTCGTCATGCGCAATTAGGTCTTCGCCGCTAGCCTCGAGCTGCTCGACAAGGGCTTGGATAACGGCACCGCCTTCGCCGTCCTCGGTAACAGAAGCGCCGCCCTCAAAAGTCTCCGGTTCAGGCAGTTCGATGTCAACCGCGGACGGATCCATTTGACCTCCGCTAGGAGCCATCGCTGAGTCAACCAAGGAGCCCATGGGGCGGGGCGGCATAGCCATCAGTAGTACTCCCGTTTACGGGGCAGATATTCCTCCCCGTCATCTTCGCCCTCAAGGGCAATCAAGCCGCCCTGTCGAAAACGCATGAGGGCCAATGTCATGCTATCACAAAAGTCATCATGTTCACCATTCGGAAACGAAGCGACTTCTTCCATGACCTCATCAGAAAACTTCTTATCTGCGGGCGCCCAGACAACCCCTGCCTCAAACAGCGGCGACACCATGTGCATTCTTGTGGTCTTATCTACACCACCACCGCCCGCGCGTCTACCGGGCGAGAAACCAAGCACCGGGATTCCCCGTGCTCGCATCTCGTCCATAAGCGGGCCACCAGTGGCTTTCTTCTCGATGATCACCATGTCCGGGTCCCAGTACTCGCACTCTTCATACGCAACCTCTTTGAGTTCCGGAAAACTCCACCGTCCGCGCCGCGCATCGAGCAGGATGATGTTGTCCGAGCCGCCCTCTTCCGGCTCGAATATCCCCCACGTCGTGATGGCCGAGTAGTCCGCTGTCTCTTTCTTTGAGAACGCGGTATCGTAAGCTTGAAGCACGTACTTTAGTGGGGGAATATCTTCCTTCTCCCACATCTTCCACCATTCGCGCTTAACGATGGCCGACTCGGTAGCCGTGGGTAGCTGCTGCCACTGCGCCGACCACTTCTGGACAGGCAGTGAAGCTTTGATCGAGAGCAGTGCATCTTTGTCCCAGAACTCCGGCCAGAGCGGTTCGCCGCTTGGCATGATTGCCGGGAACTCCACGACTTCCCACTGGTCCGCCATGCTGTCGCTTGTTTGCGCCTGCAGTAAGCGGCCCGTCAGGTCTTTTTTGCCCCAACGGGTCATGACGACGATGATCGCGCCGCCGGGCTGCAGACGCTGGCGCGGACCAGAAGTGTACCACTCATAGGCGTGATCGAACGCCGTCTCCGAAAGCGCATCTTGTTCCGAATGCGGATCGTCGATGATGAACAGGTCGGCGCCGCGGCCTGTTACGGCAGCGCCAACGCCGGCCGCGAAGTATTCCCCGCCCTTGTCAGTACCCCACTTCCCAGCGCCCTTGTTGTCTTCCTTCAAAATCGTGTTCGGGAAGATCTCTCTGTACGCCGGGTTGTCGATCAGATCTCGGACCTTGCGGCCGAAGCGGACTGCCAGTTCGGTATTGTGTGTGGCTTGGATGATCTTGAGCTTCGGATTTCGGCCCAAGAACCACGCCGGCATCAAAAACGACGCGAACTCCGACTTGGAGTGACGAGGCGGCATGTTGATGATTAGGCGCTTTAGCTCGCCGCGAGCCACGCGCTCAAGCTTCTCGGCGATGATCCTGTGGTGCCGACCCTCGATGAAGTTCTCGTAGACGTGATGGGCGAATGGCATGAAGCGGTTCTGGGCCTGCTCGCGCAGGTCCAGCCGTTTCTTCGCTTCTGTCAGCGCCAAGATCTCCTTGAGCGCTTCTTCAGGTAACGCTTGTAGGTTCATCTACCACCGGGCCGGAATGGGGTGTACCCCGGGGCCGGGAGAGGCCGCGAGGGATCTTGATATGGCACGGCAGCATACGGAGACGGATTGTACGCGGGGCCGGGGCCAGTCTGCAGGTACGGAGCGATTTTCGGTCGCATGACATCGGTCATCGGCTGGCAGGCCATCTGGCCATTGGGCAGCGTGACTTTTTGGTAGCCCGGGGGGCATTCGATGTCGATCGGAGGCGGGGGCGCAATGGCGCTCGGACCTTCGATTTCAACCTCCACGCCACCAGTCCCAGTCCCAGTCCCAGTTCCAGCTCCTGCTCCTGCTCCTGCTCCTGCTCCTGCTCCTGCTCCTGCTCCTGCTCCTGCTCCAGTTCCAGTTCCAAAACCGGGGAGAGTCCCTATACCGCCACCGCCGGGACGAGAACCTCCGCCCAAGCCGGGGATGCCGGGCAGAGGTGTGCCGACGTAACCCGGCGCCGACTCGCCAGTTTGATTGCGGGACAGGATCTGCCCGGACCAAATGCCTGTTCCCGAACCGAAAGCGGAAGACGGTGCAAGCGAGACATCCTCGCCGGCGGCAAACCGGGTCATGATATCCAAATCGTTGGCCGTAACTTGGCCATCGCCATCGACGTCGTATCCGCGCTGCTGCGTGGTCGGCGTGTTGATGTCACCCGCGGCAAGCATCGCAGTCAGCTCGTCAATGTCCGTCTGCGTGACGTCACGCGCCGGGCGGCCGATCGTTTCCGCGACAGCGCCAATTTCTCCGCGCAAGGAGCTCTCGACATCCGTAATCCGGGTGCCAAGCTCTTGCTCCGTGGTACCCAGCTCCGCAAGGAGCTGCTCGCGAGTTTGACCAAGGTCTCCTGCGACAGAGTTGATGGCCTCGTTCAAAGCCTCCTCGGTGCTGGCGCCAGCTTGGACAAGCTCTTGGAACCGTGCATCGACCTCCGTCTGGAGATCCCCAATGCGGGTTTCAAGGCCGGTCTGAACCCCGGTGATTTCGGACAGCAGGCGCTGCTCGGTGGTGCCGATCGTCCCGAGCAAGTCCTGACGGGTCACCCCAAGCTGGGTCTCCAACTCGCCCAACGCAGTGTTCAACGCCTGATCTGCCGTCTGGCCAGCAGACTGGAGCTCCTGAATACGGTTGAGCAGAGTCGTCTCAACGCCGGAAATCTGCTGACCAACCTGATCCAGAATAGACTGCTCAGTCTCACCAATCGTCCCGAGCAAGTCCTGACGGGTCACCCCAAGCTGGGTCTCCAATTCGCCCAACGCAGTGTTCAACGCCTGATCTGCCGTCTGGCCAGCAGACTGGAGCTCCTGAATACGGTTGAGCAGAGTCGTCTCAACGCCGGAAATCTGAGTGCCAACCTGAGACAGGATCGACTGCTCAGTCTCACCAATCGTCCCGAGCAAGTCCTGACGGGTCACCCCAAGTTGGGTCTCCAGCTCGCCCAACGCAGTGTTCAACGCCTGATCAGCCGTCTGGCCAGCAGACTGGAGCTCCTGAATACGGTTGAGCAGAGACTGTTCAACGCCGGAAATCTGAGTGCCAACCTGAGACAGGATCGACTGCTCAGTCTCGCCAATCGTCCCAAGCAAGTCCTGACGGGTCACCCCAAGTTGGGTCTCCAGCTCGCCCAACGCAGTGTTCAACGCCTGATCAGCCGTCTGGCCAGCAAACTGGAGCTCCTGAATACGGTTGAGAAGAGACGTCTCAACGCCGGAAATCTGGGTGCCAACCTGAGACAGGATCGACTGCTCAGTCTCACCAATCGTCCCGAGCAAGTCCTGACGGGTCACCCCAAGCTGGGTCTCCAGCTCGCCCAACGCAGTGTTCAACGCCTGATCAGCCGTCTGGCCAGCAGACTGGAGCTCCTGAATACGGTTGAGCAGAGACTGTTCGACGCCGGAAATCTGAGTGCCAACCTGAGACAGGATCGACTGCTCCGTCTCGCCAATCGTCCCGAGCAAGTCCTGACGGGTCACCCCAAGCTGGGTCTCCAACTCGCCCAACGCAGTGTTTAACGCCTGATCTGCCGTCTGGCCAGCAGACTGGAGTTCCTGAATACGGTTGAGAAGAGACGTCTCAACGCCGGAGACTTGCGTACCAACGAGGTCGATGAGGCTCTGTTCTGTGGCGCCAATCTGGTCGAGCAGATCCTGCCGCGTGGTTCCCAGCTCAGTCGACAGCTCACCAAGCGCGGTGTTGAGCGCCTGATCTGCCGTTTGGCCGGTGTCCTGCAGCTGTTCAATCCGGTCGAGCAAGTCCTGCCGTACTCCGGAAATCTGTTGCCCAACATCCGTTAGGATGGACTGCTCCGTGGCGCCAATCTGGTCGAGCAGGTTTTGGTTGGTTGTCCCAAGCTCTTGCGCCAGAGCATCCAGCGCCGAAGTGGTTGCTTCCTGCGCGCTGGCGCCTGCGTTGATCAGCTCTTGGATCCGGGTGTCCAGCTCCGTGCGAATGTCCGCAAACTGCGGCGCCTGTCCGGCAACAGCGTCGTTGACGATCTGGGTGACATCGTCCTGTGTTATGTTCGGCAAATCTGAGACAGCGTCATTGACGATCTGTTGGACCTGCTCCGGGGTAAGGTTCTGCTGACCGGCCAAGGCATCATTAACGATTTGACCAACCTGTTCCGGAGTTGCAAAATCTATCGTCGCAAGTTGGTCCTCGATGGCTGTGGTTACATCTTTTGGCGTCAACAGGTCCAAACCGCCAACAGCATTGTCAACAATCCTTTCAACGTCGTCAGCAGTAATTCTAGGATCGCTCATGACAGCGTTGGTCACGATCGATTGCACCTCATCCGCAGTCAAAAACGGCTCAGAAGCTAGAACATCTGACACGACCTTGGAAACATCCTCGGTAGTAAGTCCGGGATTTGCGGCAAAAGCCTCGTCAATCGCCTTTGAAACGTCTTCTGAAGTCACTGGAGGCAGCAGGTTCTCGATGCCACCAGAGGTATCAAGATCCGTGCGCGGGGTCATGCCCGGGGCGCCATCGCCATCGCCAGTGTCATCCGGAACTACCGTAACGGGGGTAGCTACATCAACAGGTTGAAGCCGGACGTCTTCAACTACGCCGGGAGGAGTAACATCAACCGGGGCGACCACCGTGGTGCCACCCGGAATTGTTACCGTGGAGGCGCCGGAAAGTAGCTCGGCTGCCTCGTTCTCCGAGTAAATATTGCCCTGAGCATCTCGGTAGTTGGTAACAGGAGTGCCACTAATAGTACCAACATAAATAGGCTCAAGACCCAACGTCTGATACGCTGTCCTAGCCTCAGGAGAGGCTTCAATCAGCGTCTCAACTTCGTTGGCCATGTAGATGTCTTCAGGCACCGTGATCGCAGCCCCTGCCGGGACGTCTCCAACAGCGGTTGCTGTGTCGGGAGTTTCCGGCGCCAGAACCAAGTCCGGGCGGTTCTTTAAAAGGGTCTGAATGGTGTCAGTGTCACCCGTCGCCAAGGCTACATCAGCCGCGTTCTCCGGCGTTACATCACTAGGCCCAAAGTCGGTTCCATAAAGCTGCTCCAAGGTGCTCGTGCCGGTGGTCTGCCCCGGCTTAGTAAGGCCCGCCGCTTCAGCCTCTGCCTCAAACGATGCAGCTACCCGCTCACGCTCTCGGGCCTCGGCCCGCGCCAACATGTCCTGATACGCTTGCTGCTGAGCCTCAATGCCCTCCTGCTGTGCTGCAAGCTGCTCGGCCGTCAACTCTCCAGTCGGCGGTCCGATGACCTCGGGCAACGGAGCTTCTTCCTCAACAGGCTGAGGCGCAACATAGTACTGATCCGTCATCGAAGGAGGCAGGCCAGTAAACTCGTCAACAGCCACTTCCGGTTCTACGGCCGGGGGCGTGGCAGAAAAAAGACCGCCCCTTTCGCCGTCGTAGCTTGTGAAACCGTCGGGATCAGTGACCGTGCCGTCGCCGTTGTCGGTCCAGCCGTGGTTGGCAACAAGAAGTTTCTCCACGCCGTCTAACTCAACAGCGGGCGGAATGTAATACTGATCCGTCATCGACGGGGGCAAGCCAGTGAACTCGTCGATAGGAACCTCGGGTTCTGGCGGCGGTGGAGGCGGCAGCAAATCAGCAATACCGCCAGATGTATCCAAAGGCGTACCCGTGGTGATGCGCGTGGCATCATCCGCCATCGCCTCTTCCTCAAACGAAGCAGCTACGTCGCCGATGTCAAATGCAGGTTCCGCTGGACCAGCAAGATCAGGGCGTTCCTCAGCCGTGGCCGTAGAGTAGCGCTCACCGTTCCAAGTGAACTCCTGACCCGGGCCAAGAGTCGACCGAGCTTGCGCAAAGGCGTTGTCAAACGACAGGCCGCTGTAGTCGGTCCTCGGTCCTCTGTCGTCGCGGTCAGAACCGCCGCCGCCGGTGTCCGGGGCGTTGGTATCAGCCCAACCAACCCCGTCGTCAAAGTCGAAGATGTTAGCCACGCCGTCGTTGTCGCGATCTTCGAAGTAGTTGGATGGGTTGTTGCTGTCGTCGGAACCGCCACCGCCGCTGGACGTGCCGCCGCCACCGCCGCTGGACGTGCCACCGCCACTACGAGCCTCCTCACGCTCAGCAACCAAGTCGTTTAGCTCAGAGGTCCATTGACCGCCGCTCTCTTTAAGAGCGTTGTTGATATCGTTTTGGATTTCCTCCTCGGAGCGGCTGTCATCGGATCCACCGCCGCCACCGCCGCCACCGCCGCCACCAAAGCACATCAGACGCATTCCTTCCTGTAGACACCGCCCATGCAACTATAGCCGCGATGTTCAAAAAGCTTCCCAGTCCGGGCTACATCGACACCCGATGAAACCGCGATGATCACGGCGCGGGCTCCTTGGTCCTTGGCCCAAGTCTCAAACAAGGAGATGAAGCGCACTCCTAGCATTTTCCCGCGATGTTGAGGATAAACATACAGGATTCTGTCCCACGCGCAAAGCTCTTCCGAAAACCAAAGCGGCCCGACGTCTCCTGCAAAAAAGCCACGCCCGGGAGACACAAGCACGAAAGCGTTCTGCAAAAGGTTCCGCAGGTAATCCGCTAACTTGTCGTCGTGCAAGTTAAAGACCGAGAACTCCGTTGTCCGGTGCATGTCACGGGCCATGTTCATAAGCTCGGGAAGATCCTCGAGCGTGGCCTGACGTATCACCGCATCAACCCCGCAATACCCTCCGGCCGCATCTGAGGCTGAAGCGCCTGCCGCACCCGCATGTTCTGTGGCCGAGACATGATATCCAAAGAGTTCGGATCGGGCCGAGGTTCGGGGCGCATGGGCTCCCCCTCCTGCCGTCCGAGGTTCATGGGCCGAGGTTCAGGCCGCAGCTGCCCGCCCATGATTTTGGCAATGTAGTTCTGCGTCTCCTCAATGCCCGGGACCCCACCAGCTTGGTCCACGCGCCCCGGCCCTGCGTTGTACGCCGCCAGCGCCAGCCGGTAGTCCCCGTCGTACTTGTCCAACAGCGCCCGCATGTACTCCGCACTGAATCGCAGGTTCTCCACCGGGTCCAGCCGATCCCGCAACGGAGTCACCCCGTATCCGGGGTCTTGTGCCGTGGCCGCCATGACCTGACCCAACCCCGTTGCCCCCGTCCTCCGGTTGCGCGCCGCCGGGTTGAAGCTGCTTTCCGTCTGGATCTGCTGGATGAAGATTTCCGGATCCAAGCCATACCGCTCAGCCATCTGCCGAGCCAGCGCCCGGAGCTCTCGTTCCCGCATGGATCATTTCCTCAATAGTACGCCGCTGGTTGGCCTCGTTGAACTCCAACGGAGATATCCGAAGGGTCCTGCCCATAATAACGGACACAGGCCGCATGATCAACAATTCGCGGTCCAAAGCCACAAAGCAGTACCAATCCACGTCTTTGGTCTGCGCTAAATACGAGTAATACCCCACACTGGACGACTTCCGCGTGGGCTTGGGCCTCTGGCAGGTCTTGACCTGCACCGTGGTGATCGAACCTTGGACCTTGCACCATAGATCCGCACCCGCCCGATCGACGTGATGAACCTCAACACCATGGGTCTCTAGGACATAGGCGGCCAAGAACTCTCCTGCCCGCCCGATGTCGGTGTTCTGCCGATTCATGGTCTGGCTTTCGGCAACCTCTGTTGCCAGACCCTAACACGAATTGTGTAACAGAAAAACCCTGCGCTAAATCAATAGGTCACGGTACATTTCGGCAAATTCCTTCTCCTCCTGAAGGTCCGCCGCGTCCCGCTTGCGCTCGGCCAGCAGCCGGCGCAGCGCCTTCATGTTGAAGCCCTTCGACTTCATCACCGTCATCAGGTCTTTCTGGTCACGCCGCAGGTCGGCGACTTGTGAATCTAACGATTCAAATTCTCCGACAAAGTTGCGGAGTTCAGGGGCGATCGATTCTTCAGCATGCTGATTGTGCTTCTTGAAGTCTTCGTCTTCTTTGAACGGTAGTACGGACATAACGTCCTCCTTGTTGCTGATACACATGGCTAACAAGGAGGTTTTAATGGGTCAACCTATTCTTCGGGTTGCTGCATTGCAGCACCGGCCGCCGCACCGCC
>Ga0208161_1001104_pt1 | contig 14639 bp, 16 predicted proteins | sample CB_VirMetaG_3_FD_184538 | JGI IMG/M metagenome (GOLD analysis project Ga0208161, IMG submission 184538) | Freshwater to marine saline gradient viral communities from Chesapeake Bay - CB_1508_1S Viral MetaG (SPAdes) (version 4) | ecosystem: Environmental > Aquatic > Marine > Coastal | place: USA...
ATGACAGGTATAGCTAAACAAGTATGGAAAAAAGAAGATGGTTCTGTAGATAAAGAAAAACTTCACGATACTGCTGAAGTAATATTTGCTGTAATATTAACAGTAGCTGCCGCAGCTGCTGGGGGAACCGCTATTAGTGCCCTTAAAAGCGGATCAGGTATTATGGCTGCTATAGAAGGTGGACTTACAGGTATCAAAAGCAGTGAAATTTTAGCTATAGTCCAAAAAATAGGTCCTAAATTAGCGGCATGAACCCCTATACTAACTTAACAGAAGGTAAAGAAATAATTAGAGAATTTTCTGCTGATGTAGATCCTATGGAACTAATTTGGCATGAAGATCAAGAAGATAGAATAATAGAAGTTTTAACAGGAAATGGTTGGGAATTTCAGTTTGATGAATCAATTCCATTTGAAATGATTACTGGCGATAGATTTGAAGTTCCTAAAGGTTTTTTACATAGAGTTATAAAAGGAAAAGGTAATTTAAAAATTAAAATTTATAAACAATGAACACTCAAGAGTTATTTGAACAAATCGATGCTTTGTACGAAACGTTTAAAGCTGAACACGAAGGTAAATCTAAAGCAGCTCACGGAAGAGCTAGAAAGTCATTAGGCGAAATTAAAAAACTAGTAACTGAATACAGAAAAGCTTCCGTAGCTGAAGATAAGGCATAACTTACAGGTGGATTCATAGCCCACCGACTTTATTGAAATTAGACAGCTGTGGCGTCACCAAATTTGGAGACGCCACATTTTTTTTGTATATTTACACAACCTAAAATTCAAAATGGAAAAAATAGTAATAATCGGAGCAGGTGTAGCAGGTGTTAATGCTGCTACAAAATTAGTAGATAATGGTTATCCTGGTGATCATATCACTATTATTGATATGGGTAACGATCCTTACAAGCGTAAACCTGAAGAAGTAATGACAGGTTTTATGGGTGCCGGAGGTTGGAGTGATGGTAAACTTACTTACCACACAGCAATTGGAGGACATATGTCTAAGTATTGTGGTGAGGAAAAGGCAATGGAGTTAATGGATGAAGTAATTACTAACTTCAAACGTTTCCACCCAAAACCTGAAGAGGTACAATGTTCAAATCCTGAAGCAGAACCTGATTTTATCAAACCATATTTTGGACTCCGCTTATTCCCAGTTTGGCACGTAGGTACAGATTATCTACACGAAATTGGTAAAAATTGGTATAATTTCCTTTGTGATAAAGGTGTTAAATTTCATTGGAATAGAAAAGTAACTGAAATTGATTTTGCTAATAACAAAGCTATTTCAAAGTATGATGGAGGAATTTTATCACTACCCTATGATCGCTTGATTTTTGCAGTTGGTAAATCAGGCATTGATTTCGGTAAACACCTTATTGAAACAAATGGTTGTGCAACTGAACCCAAACCAGTACAAATTGGTGTTCGCTTTGAAGCACCACAAAAACACTTCCAAAAACTTATTGATGTAAGTTACGATTTTAAACTGTATCGTAAGTTTGAAGATGAAGGTGTATCACTTCGTTCATTCTGCACTAACAACAATGCAGCATACGTAGCACTAGAAGAAACGTATGGTGATTATAGTTACAATGGACACGCTAAAAAAGACGAAGCATATCGTAATGATATGACTAATTTTGGTATTTTGATGGAAGTTCAAGGAATTGACAAACCATTTGATTGGTCCCGTGAATTAGTTTCTAAAGTTCAAAAACACGATATTGTAAATGGTGAAGGTGGTAGTGGTAAAAAAGCCCAAGGCCGTCATCAATCAAAATACAAAGCAGGTTTATATTATTCCCCATCTCGAATTAAAACCAAGACTTCAGAAGGTGATTGGGTAAAAGCACATTACATTAATGAAAACGGACTTCAACAAGTACGAGACGCTTTCCAAGGATATTTTACCTATATTGAAGATTTTATTGAGGATATGAAAAAAGTATTCCCATCACTTGGTGATGATTGGGGTATGTACATTCCTGAAGTAAAATATCTTTCACCTGAACCACTTGTAAATTACGATGATTTATCACTTAACAGTGTATCAAATGTACACTTTGTAGGTGATGCTTTGAGTGCAAGAGGAATCACAGTATCAGGTGCACAAGGAACTTATGTAGCAGAAAATATTATAGATTATAATAGAGACGAATTATTTTTTCACTTAGAGGATGCCAATTACATTGGTGGACTTACAATGCCTAAAGAAAATGGACAAAGACAACAAATGGCCTAAACCAAGAAAAATCAAAACAGAAGACGGAACCATTATGCGAGTTTGGGATGGTAAACTCCACAGCTGGGATGAACCAGCCCTTATACCTCAGGGTGATAAACGATTAAGAGAATATTATCTTTACGGTATTCAACATACTGAAGATGAATGGAAAGAAAAACGTCGAGACAGAACTGGATTACCTTGGTACAAAAACCCTGCGATGAGAGAATCATCACGAAATGCTGGATAAAATGAAAATTGGACTTTGTGGAACAATGAGTGTTGGTAAAACAACACTAGTTAAAGCTCTATCTGAAATAGAGCAATTTAAAGGTTATACTTGTACTACTGAACGTAGTAAATATTTGAATTCACTTGGTATTCCTTTAAATCACGAAACAACCATTGAAGGACAAACTATATTTCTTGCAGAACGTGTAACTGAGTTAATGCAAGATAAACTTATTACTGATAGAACTGTTCTTGATGTAATGGCATTTACAAATTGTGCTAAAAAGGTAAGCTATATAGATAGTGATGCGTTTGCTGATTATGCCTCACGATTTGTAAAACAATATGATTATATTTTCTATATCTCACCAGATGGAATGGATATTGAGGATAATGGAATTCGTGATACAGATGCTGGTTATAGAAAAGAAATAGATGAGGAAATTCAAAAACTTTTGCTTAAATATCGTCCTGTTTACTTTGAACTTAAGGGAACAACTGAGGAGCGTATTAAACAAATTATGAAAACTATTCAATTTTAATATTTATTGACATGAAATTGTGGAAAGTTATTTTAGGAATTCTAGGTTTTATTGGAGGTTTGTTTGCAGTTAAATCTCTCAAAAATCAAGATAAAAAAGAATTTGACAATAAAGTCAAAGAAAACGAAGAACAAGTTAAAGCCGTTCAAGAAAAAGCAGCACAAGCTGAAGCCGAAAGAATTAGACTTAAAAAAGAAAAGTCTAAAGCTAAAAAGAAAACAGCTGCTACTAAAGCACAAGTTAAAGACATTACAAGTGCTAAACAAACTGCTGAAAACTTTGAACAAAAGTATAGAAAAAAGCCTGGACGTCCTAAAAAGAACACATGAAGCAATTACTAGCAGCCATACTATTAGGAGTATCTAGTATTTGTTATTCTCAAGATACTCTTCGAATTCCTCAAACGGAACTCGAAGAGTTTTTCTTGGCTTTAGATACTTTACGGTATCAAGACTCAATTAAAACTATTCTAATTTCGGATTTAGAAGCTGAAATTATTTTATACGAAAAAATATCTCAACAAGATAGCTTAATTATAGCGTATAAAAACCAAGAAATCGAGTTATTGAACGAACGCATTGATTTATATGATAAGCGTTTAAATCAAGTTGACAAATGGTATAACAAACCAGCAATTGGTGTTACTGGGGGATTTTTAGGAACATTGATATTATTACATACAATAGATTACGCACTTCCTAAATGAGTGATTTAAAACAAATAATAAGGCAAGAATATTTAAAGTGTGCTCAAGATCCTGTACACTTTATGAAAAAGTACTGCATGATTCAACACCCACAAAGGGGTAGAATCAACTTTCACTTATATCCTTTCCAAGAAAAAGTTTTACACTTATTCCAAGATAATCCTTATTCAATTATCTTAAAATCCCGCCAGCTAGGTATTTCTACTTTATCAGCAGGATATTCTTTATGGATGATGATTTTTCATAAGGACAAAAATATTCTTTGTATAGCTACAAAGCAGGAAACTGCTAAAAACATGGTTACAAAGGTTAAATTTATGTATGAAAATTTACCTTCGTGGCTTAAAATAGATTACGAAGAAAATAACAAACTGACACTTCGATTAGCAAACGGCTCCCAAATTAAAGCCACTTCAGCATCAAGCGATGCAGGTCGTTCAGAAGCAGTTTCTCTTCTACTAATTGATGAGGCGGCATTTATTGATAATATTGGTGAAATATGGGCTTCAGCCCAACAAACACTTGCCACTGGTGGTGGGTGTATAGCATTATCCACTCCTTATGGTACTGGTAATTGGTTCCACCAAACGTGGGTTAGAGCAGAAGCCAAAGAAAACGAATTTTTACCTATTAAACTCCCTTGGTATGTTCATCCAGAACGAGATCAAGCATGGAGAGATAGACAAGATGAATTACTAGGCGATCCTAGAATGGCAGCACAAGAATGTGATTGTGATTTTAGTACCTCTGGTGACATAGTATTTTATCCCGAATATCTTGAATTTATAGAAAAATCTACAGTTAGGGAACCACTTGAAAGACGTGGTGTAGACCAAAATCTATGGATTTGGGAATCAGCTGATTATACAAGACAATATTTAATATCAGCTGACGTAGCTAGAGGTGATGGTAAAGACTATTCTGCATTTCATATTTTTGATGTTGAAAATGCAGTTCAAGTAGGTGAATACAAAGGACAAGTATCCACTAAAGATTTTGGACACATACTTACAGCAATAGCAACAGAATATAATAATGCTTTGTTGGTAGTAGAAAATGCTAACATAGGGTGGAGTACAATTCAAACTATTATTGAGCGAGGGTATCAAAATCTATATTACTCACCAAAATCCGATAATTTAGATGTTAATGCTTATCTACAGAATTATGAAAATAATTCAAGTATGACAGCGGGGTTTACAATGTCATCTAGAACCCGCCCTATGGTTATTGGTAAATTTCAAGAATATGTTGCTGATAAAGGAGTTACTATACAATCAAAACGTTTAATAGAGGAAATGAAAACGTTTATTTGGAAGTATGGTAGAGCAGAAGCACAACAGGGTTATAACGATGATTTAATAATGAGTTTTGGTATAGGTTTATATGTTAGAGATACCGCACTCAAATTTAGACAACATGGAGTAGATGTTACTAGAGCAGCTTTAGGTTCATTCCACAAATCCACTACATCTTACCAAGGGGCTTATTTTTCCACAGGGCAAGATAACCCATATCACATGGATAACGGGAAAGGTGGAACTGAGGACTTTAGTTGGATTCTATAATATTTATTCATATATTAATATATTATGGCTGATACAACCGTATTTACAAGATTAAAAAGACTATTTTCCACAGACGTACTAGTTCGTAACGTAGGAGGAAATAAGCTAAAAGTACTAGATTTTAGCAACTACCAACAAACAGGACAAGTTGAAACCAACTCAATGATTGATAGATACAATCGTTTGTATACTACCAACCAAATGCCTGTTTATAACCCTGCTCTTAATTATCAAACGTTAAGAACCCAATTATATTCCGATTATGAAGCTATGGATACTGATGCTATCATCGCTTCTGCTCTTGATATATTAGCGGATGAATCCACCCTTAAAAATGCAATGGGTGAGGTACTTCAAATTAAATCATCCGATGAGGCACTACAGAAAATTCTATATAACCTCTTTTATGATGTTTTAAATATAGAATTTAATTTATGGATGTGGATTCGTCAAATGTGTAAATACGGTGATTTCTTCCTTAAATTAGAAATTGCTGAGCAATTTGGTGTTTACAACGTAATTCCTTACACAGCATATAATATTATTAGAGAAGAAAAAATTAATGAAACTAATAATCACCAAGTAGAAGTCAAATTTAGATTTGACCCTGATGGATTAAGTGGCGGTGGTGAATATGGCGGTTACTTTGGTGGTTTGCAAAGCGCAGGTGGAAAATCAACTAACAGTAGAGCTATTTACTTTGACAACTACGAAATTGCCCACTTTAGACTCTTATCAGATGTAAACTATCTTCCATACGGTAGAAGTTACATAGAACCAGCTCGTAAACTCTTTAAGCAATATACCTTGATGGAGGATGCGATGTTGGTACATAGAATTGTCCGCGCTCCTGAAAAGCGTATCTTCTATATAAATGTAGGTGCTATTCCACCTGCTGAGATAGAAAACTTTATGCAAAAGACTATCTCTAAAATGAAGCGCACCCCATATATTGATCAAACTACAGGAGACTATAACTTAAAATATAATATGCAAAACCTCCTAGAGGATTTCTACATCCCAGTCAGAGGTAATGACGCTTCAACCAAAATTGAAACTACTCCTGGTTTGAATTATGATGGTATTACTGACGTAGAATACCTAAGAGATAAATTATTTGCTGCACTTAAAGTACCTAAAGCATTCTTAGGATATGATGAAAATACTGATGGTAAAGCTACATTAGCAGCAGAAGATATTAGATTTGCTCGTACAGTAGAAAGAATCCAAAGAATCATCCTTTCAGAATTATATAAAATTGCTGTTGTACACCTTTATACACAAGGATATGACGGTGATGATTTAGTTAATTTTGAACTCAACTTAACTACACCTTCAATCATTTATGATCAAGAAAGAGTAGCATTAATGAAGGAAAAAATGGATTTGGCTACCCAAATGATGGAATCCAAATTATTCCCCTCAGACTTTATTTATGATCATCTCTTCCACTTTAGTGAAGATGAATATACTGAATTTAGAGACTTAGTTAGAGAAGATTCAAAACGTGCTTTCCGCAATACACAAATTGAAGCTGAAGGAAATGACCCAGTAGAAACAGGACAGTCATATGGTACTCCACACGATTTAGCTTCGTTGTACGGTAAAGGTAGATACTATGACGAACCAGATAACGTTCCTGCGGGGTATAACGAAAAAGAATTAGGTCGTCCTGAAGAAAAAGTTTCAAATATTAATACACAAGACGGTAATTTTGGTAAAGATAGGTTAGGTGTAAAAAGAATGAAAGGTGATGAAAATTCATCTGATTCTATAAAACCTACATATAAAGGTGGTTCTCCGTTAGCTTTAGAAGCTAAAACAGCTTATTTACAAAATAGAGATATGCTTAAAAGAATTCCGGTTAATCGAAAACAGTTAGTTTTTGAGCAAGATGAGTCACTACTTGATGAAAGTAATTTGAAGGAGTAAGGATCTTTATATATTTATAAAAAAGCCTATCGATGAAAATTAAACATTCTAAGTATAAAAATACGGGCCTTTTATTTGAACTTTTAGTAAGGCAAATAACTGCCGATACCCTTAACGGCGGTTCTTCTCCTTCTCTCAATATATTAAAAAAATCATTCGCTAAAACTGAATTAGGTAAGGAATACAAATTATATGAAACCTTATTTAAAAATAAAAATTTAAGCGAAGGAAAAGCAGAAGTAACATTAAATACTGTACTAGAGGCAACCCGTAAATTAAATAGAAGTGCTTTAAGAAGAGAAAAATATAATCTCATTAATGAAATAAGCAAGCACTATAACATAAATGAATTCTTCAGACACCAGGTACCTAATTATAAAGGGTATGCTGCTTTCTATAAATTAGTAGAAATCTATAATTCAGATAAATTATCTGAAACAAACGAAATTATCGATAATAAAATTACTATTTTAGAATGTTTAACAGAAAAACCTGTTAATGAAAAGAAAGTTAAACAAGATTTAGTAGAAGAATTTGCTAAATACGATAAGGACTTAAGAGTACTTACCTACAAAGTAATGCTTGAAAAATTTAATGGTAAATATTCTAATTTAAATAAGGGGCAAAAAGAAGTACTTAAGGAATTTATCAACTCAATAGATAATACACCTCGTTTAAAGGAAATTTATAACACTAAAATTAACGAGATTAAAAAAGTCCTCAAGCTCCAAGCCAGAAAAGTAAAAGACGATACTACTAAAATCAAATTATTAGAAGTAGTAAAATTACTTAAAGAAATAGATAAAGGTTCTAAAATTAACAACGATGACTTAATCAACCTCCTCCAGTACTATGAATTAACTGAGGAATTATCTAAAGTATCTAAATAATGGCTATCAAACCATCAGATCTTAGCCCTACATTCCTTAAAAAAATTGAGGATAAATATGGTCCTACAAGTTCGGATGATTTTTTTACTGATGATTTAAAAACTTATATGAAGGCTGATAAGCCTGAAGATAGAAGAGAAGGTGGAGGTATAACTCATACTGTTATTAATCTCCCTAGTTTTGTTACCTTATATAAATCTTTAGAAACAGCTAGAGATGATGCTATGCAACTTACTAAAGATAAAGAACTCAAAGGTGATCCTAGTTACAGACAACAAGCTTCTGATATTAGGGATACTTATAATAATTTTAGAACTTGGTTTAGAAATAACTACCCAGATCAATACGCTCTAGCATCTGGTAAAGTCCAAGAAATAGTAAAAGAAATATCTACATCAGGAGCTACTCCGGGTTATAATACACCTTATGCTTTTGGTAAAGCTCCAATTTCACAATACACAAAAATTGGTTACAAACCAGTTAATCAAAAAGCACTTAGAAAAAAATCTAAGGGCATAGATTATGTAGATTTAAATAAATAATAATATTTATTAACATGAAGACACTTCAAGAACAATATAATTTAATTAAAGAAGGAAAGGGACACAAAGACGTGTTTATGAAGGAAGCAAAACGTTTGTTTCCTAATATTGTTCCTAATGCTGCTACTTTTAATGAAACCACTAAATTATTAAAGCAACGTAGCGTAATTAGCGAAAATATTTTTCCTTTAATGCCTTCTGCTGGTTTAAATCCTTTTACTAATTTTGATAAGTTTATTAATGAAGAAGCCAAAGCTACTGAATCAAAAACTACAAAAGAAGTAAACGAAAAAGAAACAGCTGGGTACGATTATAAAAATAATAAAAACTTAAATAACCAAATCTTTGATCAATACATTAATGGTTTAAGATTTGAAATGGAACAAAATCCTGAATTATTAGCTGATAATCCTTCTGAAGCTTTACTAAAAGCTAAAGAAATAGTAACTAAAAATCTTGAAAAAGATCCTTTATATTATATGAAAAATGCCGCATTTGGTATTAAAGATTTGGGATATACTGAATTAGAAAACGGTAAAGAACCAACTGGAAAATACAAATCCTCCGGCTACGGAGACTTAAAAGAAAATAAAATGAACAAATCTGACAAACTAAAAGAATTATTAGAAGAAGCCGTAGCTGGTGTTCCCTCTTTAGGTAACCCTTTTGCTGATCGTCCAAAACAAGCTTACGAAAATAAATTCTTGTCTTTTTTAAACGAAGAAGAAGATGTAAAAGAAGGTGAAGCTGCTTATGAATACGAAGAAGGTAAAAAAGCAGGTGAAGCTGAGGAAAAGAAAAAAATGAAAAAAGAAGGCAGAATGAAAATGTCTGAAGTTCTTAAAGAAGCTGAACGTTTAGGTGAATTAGCTAAGAAAAAAGTTGAAGCTAAAATCTACGAAAAAGCTATCGCTGAAAGAAAAGCAGCAATGTCTATCAACGAAGATGAATCTCTCTCAGAATTCATTAATCAAGAAGCTATCAAAGAAGTCGAAAAAGAAATCAAGGAATTAGAAAAAAAGTTGATGGAAGTAACGGCTGATAAGAACACTATGACTGGAGGAAAATGAGACAAACTCTTATAGAAACTCAACTTTTTAGACTTTCACCTCAATCACTTACCGAGGCAGTTAAAACTGAAAACGGTAATTTATTGGTTGAGGGTAGATTACAAGCCGCTGAAACCAAAAATGGTAACGGTAGATCTTATCCTAAAGAAATTTTAGCTAGAGAGGTTGAGAACTATAAAAAAGGCCCAATAGCAGAAAATAGAGCATTAGGTGAATTAGATCACCCAGATTCTTCTGTTATTAACCTTAAAAATGTTTCGCATAATATTAAAGATATTTGGTGGGATGGGGATGATGTAATGGGTAAAATAGAAATTTTACCTACCCCCTCAGGCAACATATTAACACAGTTATTTAAAAACGGAATTACAGTAGGTGTATCTTCAAGAGGAATGGGTAGTTTAAAGCCGGGCCCTAACGGAGTACAAGAAGTACAAGATGATTTCGAATTGTTATGTTGGGATTTTGTTTCAACACCATCCACTCCCGGAGCTTATGTATCCCCTATTAGAGAAGGTTTAGAACCAACACTTTTTAAACCTAACGAATATAGTAGGATAAATGAAATAATAACCGAAATATTATGTAATAACGGGCAATGTCCCATAATTTAAAAGAAAGCGACTGAAAAGTCGCTTTCCCTTTTCTTTCGCATATTTATCCTTAGAATATACCGTCAGTCTATACGGTATTTTATTATTATTAATCACTATTACGCTTCCACAGAATAAGCGTACTTTCCCAACAAAAATTTAGGAACAATGGCAAACAGAGATTTGTTAGCAGACGCTATTGCTGACGCAAAAGCAGTCAAAGAAGTTGCTATCGCTAATGCGAAAGCCGCTTTGGAAGAAGCTTTCACTCCTCATCTCAAAGACATGCTTGCTCAAAAAATCAACGAAATGGAGGACATGGATGAAGAAATGGACCTCGCTGAAGTTGATAAAGAGAAGATGGACGAAGAAATGGAGACTGAAGGTTACGGTAAAAAAGACATGGACGAAGCTGAAGAAGCTGAGGACATGGATGAAGAACTCGATTTAGAAGAAATTCTAGCCGAGTTAGAACTCGACGAGGAAGAAGAACTCAAAGAAGAAACTTCTAAACCACACGGAAACATCGGAGCCCAAACTCCTGAAGGTGAACCATTAGGGTTCCTTGAAGAAGAAGAAGCAGAAGAAGTTGAAACTGATGATTCTGAAGAAGAAATTAACCTCGAAGAGATGAGTGAAGAAGAGTTAAAGGATCTTATCGAAGATGTTATCGAAGATATGATTTCTGCAGGTGAACTTGAAGCTGGTGGAGACAAAGTTGAAATGGCAGACGAAGAAGGCGAAGCCGAAGAAGTCGACATGGAAATGGATGTTGATGCTGATCTTCAAGAAGGTAAAGAAAAAATGACCGAAGTTGACCTTAGTGGCTCAGTTGAAGCATTACCTGATGTAGCAGCTATGATTGCTTTCTTAGCTGGTGCTCTTGGTGTTCCTGCTGCTGTTTTAGCTTCTATGAGTTTAAGTAAGCTTAAAAGTTTGCTTAAAGGTAAAAAGATGGAAGAAGAACTTAATGAAGCAAAATCTGCTATTAAGTACTTACGTTCTGAACTCAACGAAGTTAACTTACTTAACTCTAAACTACTCTACACTAACAAGATTTTCAGAGGCAAAAACCTCACAGAAAATCAGAAAATTAAGGTTCTTAAGGCTTTTGATAAAGCCGAAACAGTAAAAGAAGCAAAAGCTATCTTTGAAACTCTAAACGAAAACTTAGTTGCTAAAACTACTAAGTCTAACATTAGAGAATCTTTAGGTGCTGCTTCTAAGCCTGCGGGTGTTGCTCCTAAGCGTCCTTTGAATGAAGGTATTATTCAAGAAGATGCTATGGTAAAACGTTTTAAACAACTTGCAGGTCTAAAATAATTTTAACCTAATTTAAAAAACAAAAAAATGTCAAATTTAAATTCTCTTTTAGAGAGCTCTAATCAGTGGAAGTCGATGCAAAGCGACGCCGCTAGATTGGCTTCTAAGTGGAACAAGACAGGTTTGTTGGAAGGTCTCGGTAGCGAAACCGAAAGAAACAACATGTCTTTGATCCTCGAAAACCAAGCTAAACAGCTTGTTGTTGAATCATCACAAACTGGTGCTGGTACTACTGGTGCTACTTTTGCAGGTGGTCAAGGTGAACAGTGGGCTGGTATCGCTCTTCCTCTCGTAAGAAAGGTATTTGGTCAAATCGCAGCGAAGGATTTCGTTAGCGTTCAACCAATGAGCTTACCTTCAGGCCTCGTATTCTTCCTCGATTTCCAGTATGGTGGTACTAATGCTGCTAACGACCAGAATGTTAAGTTCGCAACTGGATCTAACGTATTTGGTAACTCTTCACTCTATGGTCAAACTGATCAAGATCCTGTTACTAATGGTTTGTACGGTGCTGGTAAGTGGACTTACTCTACCCAAGTAACCAAATCTGCAGACGTAGTAGTTGCTGTTACTTCTGCTTCTTGGGCTGAAGTTGGCTACGATTCAGCTTATTCTGCATCTGCTGCTGCTGAAAAAATTGCTAAAGTAAGCGTTTCAGCTTCTGCATTGGCGGGTGTTGATGTTGATGGTGTTAGAGGTATTATAATGGATGACCTAGAAGGTGAAACCATTACTGCTGCCAACAACCTTTCACAATTCAACTCTTACAACTCTACTTCAGGTGTTATTACAGTATACGTGGTTTCAGCAGCTACTGTTACTACTAGCGATAATGACGGTAACTTTATTTACCCATTACAAACAACTGCCGCTAACAGAGGTGATTTCGAAGATGGTAATACTCAATTAAACGGCTTTAACGCTGCTCCAATCGATATCCCAGAAATCAATGTTAAGATGAAGTCTGAAGCAATCGTTGCCAAGACTAAGAAACTTAAGGCTGTATGGACTCCTGAATTTGCTCAAGACTTGAACGCTTACCACAGCTTGGATGCTGAGGCTGAGTTGACTTCAATCATGAGTGAATACATCTCTCTTGAGATTGACTTGGAAATCCTCGGTATGTTGATTGAGAATGCACTTACTACTGAGTACTGGTCAGCTATTAATAACACAACTGCTACTTCGACATCTGTCCCAACAGCTGCTTCAGGAACCCAAGGTTTCTACAACACTCAAGGTCAGTGGTTCCAAACTCTCGGCACTAAGATCAATAAGGTTAGCAACAAGATCCACCAAGCTACTTTGAGAGGTGGTGCTAACTTCATGGTTTGCTCTCCAACTGTAGCTACTATCTTGGAATCAATCCCAGGTTTCGCTGCTGCTGATGGTGCAGGTGCTGATTCTATGAACTACGCATTTGGTATCCAAAAGATGGGTAGCTTGAATGCTAAGTATCAAGTTTACAAGAACCCATACATGACTGAAAATACTATCTTGTTGGGCTTCAAAGGTTCACAATTCTTGGAAACAGGTGCTACTTTCGCTCCTTACATTCCATTAATTATGACTCCTCTCGTGTACGATCCTGATACCTTCACTCCAAGAAAAGGTCTCTTGACTCGCTACGCGAAGAAGATGTTAAGACCTGAATACTACGCTAAGATTTACGTTAACGGTTTGAACACCTTGTAATCTAAGCTTTAGTTAATACACTAAAGAAAGCCCCGCTTCGGCGGGGCTTTTTGTGTTTATAGTAGTTAGTACATATTTATAGTAAAGCAATAAAGTATATATAGACATGAAAGAAACCCCATCACAATTGCCTATACCGGCATTCGTTATGAATTTCCCCTTCACTTTAGACACAGCAGTGCCAAACAATGTTTGGATGCAAGAAATGGAGGAAGAAGCGTTAAAAATAAACAAAGGAAACGCTTACAGACAATTTTTAGATTTATATCAATTTGTAGCAGGTAATAGCTTGGTTCATTTGTTACCTTCTTACGGTAATTATCAGGATTTAGTTTATGTTGCTAATATGGGTATTTATTTACCCCACATTAAAAATTCAAATCACATAGTATTATCTAATTTTACCTCTGAACCTAGACAAGGTGAAGAAAAAGTTGGTTTACCATTCTTTGAATTGATGGATTACCAAGTACACATGTGTCCATTTAAGTGGGAAGGTGAAGCTGATTTAAAATACTTATACGACAACATCTACATTGGAGGATATGGAATCCGCTCAGACATCCAAGCCTATGAATGGATGGAAGAAGAATTTGATATGAAGATTATTAAGGTTGAAATGGTAGATGATTATCTTTATCACCTTGATTGTTCTATCTTCCCGTTAACTAAAAACAAAACATTAGTTTGCACGGAACTCTTCACACCTGAAGAATTAGCTGAAATATCACAATATACTGAAATAATAGACGTTAGTGTAGACGATGCTTTTAATGGTATTACCAACTCAGTACGTTTGGGCAACATGGTTTTATGTGCTTCTAACATTTCTGAAATGACTATGGCAGATGAAAATTATGACGGTGAAAAAGCTAAAATTAATACCTTAGAAAGAATTTGCTTTAACGAAGGTCTAGAACCAGTATTCTTTAACCTATCAGAATATATGAAGTCAGGTGCTATGTTGAGCTGTATGATGATGCACCTAAATTACGTTGATTACAACAAATCACTACTCTAATGGCTCAATATTTAGAAGATTGGTTAGAAGGAGAGGTTGCTGAACTCTCAAAATTAGAGGTAGGTGAATTATCAAATACATTCTTTTTTAGGGACCCAATGCGTCCCAACTATATAGACCACAAACATTTCTACTCTCCCGCAGACGGTACTATTTTATATCAAAAATTTGTCCGTGATGCTACCGAACCTATCGTAGAAATAAAAGGCATAGATTACACATTACAAGATGTGTTGGGAAATAAACATTATAACCAACCATCTCTTGTGATTGGTATATTCATGTCATTCTA
>Ga0208161_1001106_pt1 | contig 14634 bp, 16 predicted proteins | sample CB_VirMetaG_3_FD_184538 | JGI IMG/M metagenome (GOLD analysis project Ga0208161, IMG submission 184538) | Freshwater to marine saline gradient viral communities from Chesapeake Bay - CB_1508_1S Viral MetaG (SPAdes) (version 4) | ecosystem: Environmental > Aquatic > Marine > Coastal | place: USA...
AGTTTTTTCACACCCGCAAGAGTGTATAAAAAAGCAATTGTTAGAGTACTCTAACTTTTTATAAAGACAAAAAAGACATGGAAGCACAGAAAACCAACGAGTTACCGCAGCCACCGATTGAATTAACTGGCCGCGCTTACGAAATTTACTGCGTAACAGTCGAAGAGCTACGCAAGAGCGGGGCCCTTTATTCGACGGACCTTAACCTTTTGTCAAGCTATTGTAAGGAGCTGGCAAATTACGAACACGCTTGCAAGCAATGCGAGATTCACGGCGAAGTAATGGAAGGCGTACACGGGCCGACCTTGAGCCCTTGGCACACCATTAAGCACAAAAGTTTAAAAGCCGCCTGCGATATTGGCCGCTTGTTTGGCGTAACGCCTAACGCTCGCCAGGCTTTGAAACCCGAAAAAAAGGAGCCGATTAAAAAGCTCGGCATTTTAACCCAAAAACCTAAGATTGCATAAAATGGCAAAGAAGAAGAAAACCCCAGGCATCGACCGAGTAGGCACGCACTACGAGCTTACTATTAACGGCAAAAGCATAGACGGCAAAAAGTACCGCAACCTTTACCTAGCTCAGCAGGCTCTTATTTACTGGGCCTCTAACAATACAGCGCCAGTAAAGTTTGAAGCGACAGACATAACCGCCGCGCAGCTGGCAGATGACGAACAGCCAGGCAATAGCGAATAAATACGCCGAGCAGGTAATTAGCGGCAAGGTAAGCGCTGGGCAACTAGTGAGGGAAGCTTGCGCTCGTTATTTATCAGACCTTAATACCTTTCGCTTTGTTCCTGAGCTTGCCGATCATGCGCTAGAGTTTATTCAAAACCTAACGCACACAACAGGCGAAGCCGCGGGCCGTAAGTTTATTCTAGAGCCTTGGCAGGTTTTTATTATTACAAACCTTTTTGGCTTTGTTGGCCCTGATGGCGCTCGCAGGTTTTCGCGTGCTTATATTGAAGTGCCGCGCAAAAACGGGAAAAGTACCTTTGCTAGCGCTATAATGCTTTACGGGCTACTAGCCGACGGCGAAGCGGGGGCGCAGGTTTATAGTGCTGCAACTAAGTTAGACCAAGCAATGATGGTTTTCGGCGAAAGCGTTAGAGCGTGCCAAGCGCAGGACTGGTTAAAAGATGAGCTAGTAATTCAGAACTCAATACATAACAGGCGCATAGTCTACGGCGATAACCTTTACAAGCCGCTAGAATGGAACCCAGGAAAGCAGGACGGCCTAAATACGCACTTTTGCGTAATTGACGAATACCACGCGCACCCGAACGACGAACTTTATAACGTTATTTACAACTCAATGGGCGCAAGGCGGCAGCCGCTGCTTTTTACCATTACCACGGCAGGATTTAACCGCGAAGGGCCTTGCTATAAGCATAGGCAGTACTGTTCCCAAGTTTTAGCGGGGGCGCTTAAGGATGACAGCCTTTTTACTGTAATTTACTCGCTTGATCTTGGCGACGACTGGACAGACCCGAAAACCTGGGCAAAAGCTAATCCAAACTGGGGCGTATCGGTATACCCTAAGAAATTGGAGCAAAGTATTAACGAAGCCAAGGAACTAACGCACAAAGAGGTAGAATTTAAGACTAAGCTGCTAAACGTCTGGACCGACACGGCGCAAACTTGGATAGCTGACGCGGTTTGGAGCAAAGACCAGCCAGAGCTGAGTTATTCGAGCCTTGCGGGCCTAGAATGCTACGGGGGGCTTGACCTTGCTAGTACGGGCGACTTCTGCGCCTTCTCTTTGTTTTTCCCAGAAGCCGACAGCGTTATAACTCGGTATTACCTACCCGAAGAGGCGGTAAAGAAAAGAAACGACACAGCGGGCGCAAATATCAGAGACTGGGTGCGTCAGGGCTTAATTATTGAAACCGAGGGCAACGTAACCGATTACAACTATATCAAAGCCGATATTTTAGACCTAGCCGAGCAGTTCGAAATTAAAGAGATAGCTTTTGACCGCTTTAACTCTTCTCAGTTAATTATTGAGTTGCAGAACGAAGGGCTAACGCTTTACCCGTTTGGCCAGGGCTTTGTATCTATGAGCGCCCCAACTAAAGAGCTGGAGCGACTTGTAAGAGTTGGTAGGCTTAAGCACGGCAACAACCCAGTAACGCGCTGGCAAATGGGCAACATACTTTTAAGAAGAGACCCAGCCGATAATATCAAAATAGACAAAGCTAAGAGCGGCGACAAAGTAGACGGACCTGTGTCTATTGTAATGGCTCTAGGAACTTATATGCAAGAGGCCGCTAAAGGTGAGGGCGATTTTTGGTTTATATCAATATAGGAATTAAAAAAAGGGGGATAAAATGAAACGTACAGACGCTTGGCTAACCTTTAAGGATGACTTTATAAAGGAATTCTATAAGGAGCTGCCGACTAGCAAGACTTACGCCGAAGCTTATGAGAAAATCGAGGAGCGCTACGCTGCTATTTTCAACCGCAGACGCTTCAAGGATTACGGGGTATTTCGCTCAACTTTGAGCAGATGGCTAAAAGAAAACCGCTAACAATGGGAGAAAGTTGCACCCGTTACGCGCGCGTAGGTATAAATTCGCCCTATGCAGTTTAGCCTAAAGCGGCTTTTTAGCCCTAGCAAGATAGAACGCCGAAGCTCTTTAAGCGCTCCAGCTGACTGGCTTTTGAACGCTTTAACCAACGTATTCGGCGCTCAGACGGCTAGCGGTCAAGCGGTTAACACCCGTAGCGCTTTGTCTATTGCCTCCGTTCACGCTTGCGTGCGCGTTATATCTGACGGCCTTGCTGCCCTTGATCTTAAACTTTACGAAGAGCAGGACTACGGCAAGCGGGTAGCCCGTGCGCATTACGCTAGCGCTGTTATTAACGAGCCTAACGCTTACCAAACGAAATTTGACTTTTTGAAGTACCAGGTTGCGCAGCTCGCGCTTCGTGGTAACGCTTACGCTTTTATCAATCGAGACGCGCGTTTTATTGCTGTTGAGCTCCACCCAATTAGCGCCGACTACGTTAAGCCTCTTTTGAGCGACGGGCAGCTGTTTTACAAAGTCTCAGCGCCTGGCTACCCTACGCTGGTTCCCGCTGTGGATATGCTCCACTTTAAAGGGCTTTGCGTTGACAACGTACTAGAGGGCCGCAGCCCTGTTCAGATTCACGCAGAAACGCTAGGCGTTGACCTTGCTGCTATTCGTGCAAGCGCTGACATATACAAAAACGGAACGCTTAAATTTTTGCTTAAGTCTGAGCACCAAATTAAGCCAGAACAGGCGCAGGGCTTGAAGCTTAGCCTAGACGACGTAATTAACGGCGCTAGCCGCTCTACTGTATTGCCTGCTGGGGTTGCAATGGAGAAACTAAGCATGAGCCCAGAAGAGGCGCAGTTTCTAGAAGAGCGCCAGTTTAGCGCTGAGGAAATTGCCCGCATATTTGGTGTACCTGCCTCTATGATTGGAGCAAATAAAGACGGGGTAAAGAGTAGCGTCGAGCAAGAGTACCAAGATTTTTACAGCCGCACTTTGATGGCTTACGCTATTAACATAGAGCAAGAGATGCGCCGCAAGCTTTTGACCGAAGCCGATAAAATTAACTATTACTTCAAGTTTAATTTTAACAGCTTGCTGAGAGCAACGGCTAACGATCGCGCAGACTTTTATAACAAAGGAATACGCGGCGGCTGGCTTTCTCGTAATGAGGCCCGTCAATTTGAGGATGCAAACGGCTTTGAAGGCGGTGACTCTTATTTGATTGAGGCAAACCTTATGCCCTCTGAGCAAATTAACGCCTATATGCAGGCCAAAATTGACCAGCTGACTAGCGCCGCACTTAAAAACAATAACCCCGACGGGAATAACAATAACGTACAAGCTTAAGCAATGAGTAATAATACAGAACGCCGCGCATTTATTGGCACTATTGAGGCCCGTATGCAAGAGGGGCAAGAGATGCCCGCAGAGGTTCGCGGAGTTGCCGCCGTAGTTAATCAGGCTACTGACCTCGGGTTCGCTGAGGAAGTTATAAGCCCTGGAGCCTTTGACGAAGTGCTGAGCGACGACGTTAGAGTTCTGGGCAACCATGACCCTAATCAGGTGCTAGGCAGAACGGCAAGCGGCACGGCTAAGGTTTTTCTAACCGAAAGCGGCGAGCTGGGGTATAGCTTTACACCTGACTACGAGAACCCTACGCACGTTAGTTGGGTTCGCTCTATTATGCGCGGCGACATTACGCAAAGCTCTTTTGCTTTTACCGTTCCTAAGGGCGGCAGCGAGTGGCGCAGCTCTGACAAGTACGGCGTTAATGGCAAGCGGGTTATTAATAAAATCGAGCGCCTTTATGACGTTTCACCTGTTACCTACCCAGCCTACGAAGGCACAGCCGTAAGCGCTCGCGATTTGCAAGCCGCTAAAGACGAGCGCGAACTTATCGACGCAGAAAAGAGCGAGGCGAGCAGCGACGTTATTAAGCTGGTCCTGGCTAGATATAAGAACCTTTAAACTAGAAAACAATTAAAAACTTATAAAATGAACAAAATTAAAGCTTTGAAAGAGGAGCGCGGTCGCTTGGTAAGCGAGTTGCAGACTCTACAAAACAACATCGAGAAAGAAGCCCGCTCAATGAGCGACAGCGAGTCTGCTCGTTTGGACGAGATTGACAGCCGCTTGGATGCTATCAGCTCTGAGGTTTCTAAATTGGAAAAATTGCAGTCTCGCGCTGCCGAAGCTGCTAACTTGAGCGGCGGAGCTTCTTACTCTGAAGAAAAAGAGCGCGCTAAAATGGGCGAGCAGTTTAGCTTTAAGCGTGCCGTACAAATGGCTGCTACTGGCCGTAAGGATGGTGTAGAAGCTGAATTTAGCAAAATTGCTGCGGACGAGTTCCAACGCTCTGGCGTTTCTGTTGCTGCTCACTCTGTTTTGATTCCTTCTGAGGTTTTCAAGCGCGACATGACTGCAACTGGCGGAACTGGTGGCGACCAGGGTGGCGTTAACATCCAGACCAACGTTGGCGGAATTATTGACGTATTGTTGCCAAAGACTGTTCTTCGCGGTTTGGGCGTTCAGCAGTTGAACGGCTTGGTAGGTAACTTGGATATGCCAACCGCTTCAACTCAGCCCGCTGCTGGTTGGAATACTGAGAACGGTACAGCTTCTGAAAAGAGCCCCGCTTTCTCTAAAATTACTTTCAGCCCCAAGCGTTTGGCTGCTTTCATCCAGGTTTCTAACCAGTTAATGCTTCAGAGTTCTAACTCAATCGATCAGTATGTACGCAATTTCTTGATTACCGCTATGGCTCAAGAAATGGAAAAGGCTGCTATTAAAGGCGGTGGAACTAACGAGCCTACTGGTATTATTGCTAATAGCTCTGTAAATGTAGCTTACGCTGGTGGCGCTGCCAACAATACAGTAAACGCTAACGGTGCTGCTGCTGTTTGGGCTGACGTTGTTAACTTGATGAAGGCCGTAGAAAACGCTAACGGCGAGGGCGTTGCCTACTTGACTAACCCCTTGGTTAAAGCTGCTTTGCAAACTACTCCCCGTCAAGCTTCTGGTGTTGAGGGTAACTTTATTATGCCTTCTGGCGCTAACGAGTTGAACGGCTACTCTGCTGCCTTTACTACTAACGTTCCTAGCAACTTGTCTAAAGGTTCTGCCTCTGATTTGTCTGCTATGATTTTCGGCGACTTCTCTAAAATGGCCTTGGCCTCTTGGGGTGGTATGGAGTTGACGGTAGATCCTTACAGCGGTGCTACTGCTGGCTTGACCAACATCGTTCTTAACTCTTACCTTGACTGCAACTTGTTGCAACCTTCTGCTTTTGCAGTTATCAAGGATATTGACGCTTAATTAACAACCCGCTAGGGGGTTAAGCCTAGTGCCTTGGGGGTGGTTAAATCTCGCCCCCAGGGGCTAAGTAAAGTAATAGCTAGACAGATGCTAAAAAAAGTAAAGTTTAAGATTAACGCAAGCGGGCAGTTTAACCTTTGTTACGGCCCTGGCGACGTTGCCGAGCTAGATAGCAAACAGGCCGACCTTTTGCTAGAAGCTGGAGCCGTCGAGTTAATCGAGGAGCCTAAGCAAGAACAAAAAGAAGAGCCTAAGCCCGCTAAGAAGGTTAAAAAATGATTACAGGAAAGCGCACAATAAGCAACGTAAACACAGCTACGGACTATATTAGCCTAACAGAAGCTAAGTCTCACCTGCGCGTAACTAGCTCAGCAGACGACAGTTATATTACGGGACTTATTACTATGGCCCTAGATGCCTGCGGTAATTACTTAGGGTATAACGTTGTTAAATCTTCTGTGCGCTACGGCTTTGACGGCTATACGGGCCTTGCTGCTATTGTTAACCCTGTAAACGGGTTGCAACAGCCCAGCGGAAACTATTTGCGAATTCCTAGCCGAGTGCTTAGCCTTACCTCTGTTAACTACATAAGCGACGCGAACGCTATTACCGCTTTCGACGCTGCCGACTGGATAGACGCACCCGACCCAATGGGCAACTATGGCCGCGACATTTTCTTTAATACTGCGCCGCCTAGCTTGACGGATGCCAAGACTAAGTACCTTGTTGAACTAGTAGAAGGCTTTGAGCTTACTAGTGCTACGACTGACCAGGGCAACAAGTTCCCGACCGCTGTAAAGCACGCGGCGCTTTTGCTTATTGGTCAATATTACGACAACCGCGCAGCCATTACTAGCAGCTCAGGAATGAAGCCGCTAGACTTTGGCCTGCATTACTTACTTGATCCTTACAAGATTGATATTTTCGTATAATGGACGCAGGCAAGTTTGACGAGTTGGTAACCATTGAGAGCTACACCGAAAGCGTAAGCTCTAACACAGGGCAGCACGTGCGCAGCTGGTCAACTTATGCGCAAGTTTGGGCGCAGGTAAAAGAAAGCGACTTTGGGTCTGAGCTAGTAGGCGCAGAACGCGTAGAGCATAAAACGCGGGTTAACTTTATTACTCGCTGGGATGCTGGCTTTAACGTAAAGATGCGAATAAACTGGGGCGGCAATTATTACAACATTTTAAACATTGCCGAGAAAGAGCGCAGGCTTTACGCTAACTTGCTAACCGAATTAACAAGCTAATGAAAAAGCAAGTTGAAGGCACGGCTAGTATTATACAAAAATTGCGCTCTCTAAATTTTAGCGGCAGCAATGAATTGTACGAAGGCTTAAAACAAGCTAGCCAGCCTATTATTGACTCTGCTCAATCAAAAATAAACGTAAGGACTGGCAATCTTCGGGCTTCTATTGGCTTCATTGAGCGCAGAAAAACAGCGTACTATAAAAACGTTGTGCTAATTGGCCCGCGTACATATAACCGTTGGGCTGGATACCACGCGCATTTGGTAGAATACGGCACGGTAAAAAGAAGCATAAAAGAAACCAAGCTTAGAGGCGAAAACCCCGACCCAGAATTTGGCAATAGGGGCGCAGTAACTCCTGGTAAATTTGCCTTCATGGAGCCTGCCTTTAGAGAGACTGAGCCAATAGTGCGTAACAATATTAACCAGCTTATAAAACGGCTATTTGACGAAAGAATTAAAAAGTAAACAATTAAAATAAAATAATATGGCAACCACAGGATTAGTAAATGGTACCCTGATCGCTCTTTACAAAGACGTAAGCGGAACCTTAACCAAAATTGCGAACGCAACTGCGACCGACATGAACTTTACCAAAGACACCATTGACGCAACAAACAAAGACGGCGGCAATTACAAGGAGTTTCTGGTAGGCTTAAACTCTTGGAGCATGAGCATTGAGGGCATTTTTGAAGAAGACGCTTCAGTAGGCACAGGCTTAAGCTTTAAAGAATTGCTCGACGACGCAGTAGCTGGCGACTACATCACAGTAGTAATGACGAGCCAAGTTAGCGGCGACTTGAAAGTAAGCGGAAGCGCTTTGATTACCGACATTACTTGGAGCGCTCCAGTTAACGACGTTGCTACCTTCTCGGCTAACTTGCAAGGAAGCGGCACGTTGACAATTGCCACAGTGTAATAATTAACGCCTTTTTGCTTATTATTGCACCATGACAGAGGTAAACATAGGGGGCAAAAAGCACCCGCTGTTTTTTAACATGGTAGCAATTGAGCGCGTAATGCAAGGCGCTAATGTAGACAACTTCGACCAACTCGCACAGACGGGCCAGGGCATGGCGAACACGCTAGCCTTCGCCCGTCTTTGTGCTTTCTACGGCGTGCAAGCTGGTTATAAGAAAATCGGCGAAAAATGCCCCTATAAGGACGCTGAAGAGTTGGCCGAAGAGGTAGAGACGTTGGCCGATATTAGCCCAGCGCTAAACGCCTTTACTGAAGCCGTGCAAGCGTTTTTCTCAGCTCCCAAACAAACAGAAGCCGAAGAGTCGGGAAACTGAATAGCGGCGAGCGGCAGCCGCTAGATTTTGAGCAGTTAAAAGAGATCGCTTACGGCGAGATGCTGCTAACAGAGGAGGCTTTTAACGATATAACGCCGCGTTATTTTATGCTTCGTTTGCGCGGTATGCGCAACGCTCAGATACAACACTACAGAAATGAGTGGGAGCGCACTAGGTGGCTAGCTATGTTTTCGTTAATGCCTCACAGCAAAAAGCGCATAAAGCCAACAGATTTAGCTAGGTTCCCTTGGGAAACGGCGCAAAGCATTGCCGAGGCTGTTATTAAGCACCTACAAGCTAACAAGGAAACGCTAGCGAAACTTACGCCCGTTGTATCAGAAGAAGGCAAGCAAATTAGCCTTAGAGAATTTAAAAAACTCTTTGGCCAATAATTGCGGCAAGTGTTAAGAGCGTTTCGCTTATTTTTGACTAGCTAACCCCTGCAAAATGAGATCCGCTAAAGTAATTTACAATATACTCGCCAATAACGCGGGCGTTAGCGCGTTGGTTGGTAATAGAATTAGCCCGCTTGTTCTACCCCAAGGCTCTGCTTTTCCTGCAATTGTTTATAGCGAGATTAACATTAACCCAAACTTTACAAAGGATGCAAACAGCAGACTAGACCAAACTAGGGTACAAATTGATTGTCTTGCTTTAACTTACGAAGATGCTAGCGAACTGGCCGACGCGGTTAGGGACGCGCTAAATGTAGTAACTCCTGGCGAATACAACGGCGTTAACGTTTTCTATATACAATTCGATAACCAGCAAGAATTTTTCGACGATGCAGCAGACTACGGCGGGGTAATGCAAGTATCTCAAGATTACCTTTTAACCATTTCTTACACCTACGGCTTGCCAGCTGTTAACTATTTGCTTCTCGAAGATGGCGGCTTTTTGCTTCAAGAAGACGGCTTTAAAATTGTACTGTGATGGCTAGTAATTTAAATCTAAACGTAACAATAGGCGCAGATGTTAACAAGCTTAACAAGGGAATCTCTGATGCTGTAAACATAGTAAAAGGTGGCTCTAGCCAAATTGAAAAAATTGCAAAGGGATCTCAGAAAGCGCTAGAGGAGGCTTTAGGCGGCGGTAATTTAAGAGTAAAAAGCAAACAACTTAACGACCTAATTAAACGCGGCGAGGGCGACATGAAAGCCTTCAAGAGCGAAATTGACCGACTCAATAAAAAGCTTGCGGCCTCTTCAAAGTGGGACATTGAGACCAGAAAGCAATTAAACGCAGAAGGTAAAAAACTGGTCAAACAATACAACGAAGAGCGCAACGCTGTTCGCAATTTGACCATAGCAAGAGACGAACTTAACTACAAGATACAAGAAAGCAGCCGAAACGCCGAGGCAAACACGCAGGCCACAGAGGCTCTGAGTAGAAGCATAAATGCTGCGGCTTCCGCTGTTTTGTTATTTAGCGATGGCAATGATGAACTAAGCTCAGTAATGAAGGTTATTCGAATTGCAATGGGTGCCGCCTCCGCAGCCGTCGCTTTGTACAACCTTTCACAAAGAGATAACGCAATATTTACAGCCGTTGCCGAAAAAGCGCAGATGGCTTACGCTGCTGTAGTGGGGACTTCAACGGGCGCACTAAAGGCTTTTCGTATAGCCTTAGCAGCTTCTGGCATTGGCTTAGCTGTTGCTGTAGTGGCCTCTTTGGCTTCGTCATTTTCTGAATTGACAAGCGAAACAGACGGGCTAACAGATGCACAAAAACGGTATAGAGACACAGCTATAGATTTAGCAACTGCTGGGCAAGAGGAGGCTGCTAGTATTCAGTCCTTGGTCGAGATTATTAAAGACCAAAACGTAAGTACAAGAACAAAGCTACAGGCTTACGAGGAGCTAAAGAAAAGCGTGCCGCTACTAGAGGGTTACACCTTAGACGAAGCGCTAGCTAATGACAAGTTAACTGAAGCCACCGACAGGGCAATAGCCGCAATTATAGCAAGATCTAAGGCTGAAGTATTTGCACAGGCTAGCGCCGAAGAGCTAAAAAAGAGCCTAGAAGCGCAAAGCATGACCACAGAAGAGGCTTTGAGCTGGTGGGAAAAATTGGTGGCTAGGTCAAAAACTGCGTTTCGCCCTATTGCCCCAGCCGCTGGAGAGGCAATGGCTGCCTTTGCTAAGAAAACAGAACTAGCAAACGAGGCAATAGCCAAGTCTAACGAATACCAGGCGCAGGCAAAAGCTTTACTGCGTGAAGCTATAACCCTAGAAAGTTTCTTAGGTGAAACTAAAAAAACCGTCAGGGCTAAGGATCTAAAAGATTACGAAAAATATTTAGACGAATTGCTAAAGCTAGAAATAGCTATGCAAGAAAATCTCAATAAGCTATATGTTGACCAAGAATTAAAAAGACTAACGACGGTTAGCGCTAGACGTAAGCCTAGAGAAATGACCGAGGCCGACCTAGCGCCAGCGTCAGCAGCCACCGCTCCAACTGGCGGGCTATTGATGCAAATGGCACAAGAAAACCAAGACGCAGCAAGCCTAGATCTTGAAGCATTAGCTGAGTGGCGAAAAAATAATGAGGCTCTTTTTTTAGCAATGGAGATAAGAGCGCGCAAAATGGAGCAATTTAAGGACCGCATGAAAGTAGCTGCAGAGCAAGCAAGCGCAGCTCTTGAGCAAATGAGCGGAGAAATGCTTTCAGCTTTTGGCGAAATGGTAGGCGATGCACTAAGCGGCAAAGCTGACGCGATGCAAACCTTCTTGCAGTCTTTTGCTAGCTCTTTGGCTGGCTTTCTAGGTACTTTTGGCCAGGCGCTGATTGCTCAAGGTATTGCTATTGATGCTTTCAAGGAATCGCTAGAAAATCTTGACCCAGTTGTAGCTATTGTGGCAGGTGTTGGCCTTGTTGCAGCGTCTAAGCTCGTTAAAAACGCAATGGCGCAAGGTGGTAGCGTTAAGGCTTTTGCGGACGGCGGTATAGTTAGCGGCCCGACTTTGGGCTTAATGGGCGAATATCCTGGCGCAAGTTCAAACCCTGAGGTAATTGCTCCGCTTGATAAATTGCAGAGTATGCTAAACGTAAGCGGGGGCGGTAACTTTGTTGCTACTACTAAATTCGACGGGCGCGACTTGTGGCTAGCTGTTAATAGATACGAAAAAGATAAGGCCAGGGGCTAACTTTGAAATATGGCTAAGCAATTCTACGGCACTTTTTACAGTATAGCGGGCGTTGAATACACCTGCGAATTATGGGACGGCCCGAGTGGAACAAGTACACCCGTAGAGCTTACCTTAGCCTCGCCTGGTTTTAAAATAGACAGGCAGGGCGAAAATGACACGTTTTTTGATAACCCGATAAGAGCTAGTCGAGTTACTGCTTTTTTTGTAGTAAATACAGACGCAGACTTAGCGGCTTTTGAAGCTATTGCTACAAACCCAGAGGGTACTTACGCCGTAAAGATATTAAAAGACGGTAGCTTGTATTATGTTGGCAGGGTTTTGGCTGATCAAATGCGATTTGAGCGGGCAGATCCAGACGGGAAACTTATTGTTGAGGTGGCCGCAGTAGATGCTTTAAACTTAATAGACGGCTTTTTTGTAGAGGAAAGTTGGTTCACAAATGACCACGCAGGCGGCATTTACTTGCTCAGAAAATGCTTAGAGCTTAGCGGGCTAGACGATTACTTTGGGGCGACTTCTGACTATATTTTTGACGGCCTCGAGCAATACGAGAGCGCTACTCAGAGCGTAAGTGATCAGAAACTTAATACTTTTTGGTTTCATCGGCTCGCCTTCGTCGACAACTTCGATATATTCGGCGGCGTTGACTTGAATTATATAAGCGCTCGCAAAGCAATAGAGTTAATACTACAAGGCTTTGGGGCTAGGATTCACTTTGATAACGGCGGCTTTTACATCACTCAAACCCCGACCTATTTAAGCTCTACGCTAACCTTTCATAAATACGATAAAAGCGGCAACTATAACGGGACTAGCACAATATCGCACGCCGTTAGCTTAGGCACTTTACCCGCTCGTCCACAATGGGCCGCAAAGCCGCAGCTTTATTACCAGCCTCCTGTGAGACTTAGCCGCTCAGCTTTGACTAAGGCTAACGGAGCCTACGCTAAAAAAATAACCTTTGGCATAGGCGCAATGCAATTGGATTTTGACAGGTTGCAAGATGGTTACCCTTTCCGCATACAGCTAAACATTGAGAGCGCAAGCGCCTCAAGCAGAAGCGTAGCTTACCAGGTTGTGAAGTGGCGCATTTATGGCGTAGACGGCTCGCCTACTTCCCTTTATTATTATTATGATGGCCTTTACTGGCAGTCTCAAACCACTATACCAAACTACAAGCTTAAAGCATTTAAGTATTATAGCACGTCTAAAAGACGCTGGCCTATAAACATAGTAGAAGACTTTAGCGCTCCTATCACCACAGGGCCAGCGGCCAATATTACCGCCTTTCATGTTGAGGCAACAGTTGAGGAGGTAGTGCTTAACTTTAGCAAAAACCCATTTTCTAGCGGTTGGAGCATAAAAAGCTCTACCCCTATTGACTTTTTAGGCAGCATAGCCGCAAGCCGAAGCTATACAACTAGCGACCCCTACGCCTTTACTAAAAACACCTGGGCGCAGAGCGGTAATAGCGCAATTCAAAATAGCATAGTAAAGGACTTGCCGCAGGTATTTTACGATGGCTTCGATAAATACGAGCTAGGCACTATAATGGTAGGCCCGACTTTTGCAACCTCAGTAAAGCCAACAGACTGGGCTAACGGCTGGGAGGCTGGCTATAGTGAAAGCTTCCAGCAGTCGCTAGTAGACCAATGTAGCGCAGTTTATGCTAGTTTTATTGGCGCTATACGCGGAACCTGGCACGATAACGGCGGGCTTACTGCTATCAAATCTTTGTACTTTGACGGCGGGGCTTGGCTCTTAAACGGCTGCACTTATTCGGCTCAGCTTGAAACTTGGGAGGGCGAGTGGCTTAAAATCAATACAACCTATAGCGATGTAATAAGCGAAGGTGAAACAGATAACCCCGTTCCCTCTGAGCGCGTTTATATTCAAGACCAAATAGACAGGCTTAGAGAGCAGGTAGGTAGAGCTGAGGATATTACAGGTGCTTTGCCCGATCAGCTTATAAACGATTTTATAGAAGTTAGCGACGGAGCGCCTACCTCAGATCCTGGCGTAGACGGCACCTATACGCTTGCGCTGCACTATGACGCGGCGGCTACTGACTTTAGCTGGCAGATGCGCAGAGTTGGCAATAGCCTAAACGTCACTAGCGACGTTACTAGCTTTCCGACTGAATACGAGATTTTCACCTGCGACACTAGCGGCGGCAGCATTACAATTAGCTTGCCAGCGCCTCCAAGCGTTACCCCTGGCTTGCGCTTTGGTTTCATTAAAACTCAAGCGGCTAACACGCTTATACTAGACGCGCAGCCTGGTTATTTCATTAACGACGCTCAGCTATTGAGTTGGGCGGGCAAATGGGAAACGCATTGGGTGCAGTCTGACGGCGTACAATGGTATGTAGTCGCCTCGCACAAATAGCCTTAAATTGTTGCTAGTGTTTGCCTCGCCTGCTTTTATTTTTGGAGTATGGCCGATAGCAAAATATCATTATTACCTTCGCTCGCAACTGCCGCAGACGATGACCTGCTGGCCATTGTTGACACCTCAGCAACCGAGACCAAGAAAATTGCAAAGAGCAATCTAGTCGCAGGTTTGCAGGCTGAGCTTGTAAGCGGCACCAACATTAAAACCATTAACAGCACTTCGCTCTTAGGTAGCGGCGATATTGCCATTTCAGCCAACCCTGCTGGAACGGCTGGGCAGATTCAGTTCAATTCCTCTTCGGCCTTTGGTGCTGATTCTAATCTTTTTTGGGATAACACGAATAAACGGCTTGGGGTTGGGACTGCTACACCAAGTACGACTATTCAAAGTTTAGGAGGGTTTAGTTTTGGAGGTCAAAATTCTCTCGTTTATGTTAAAGAGTTTGCCGATAGATTGCAATTGTCTGGGTCAACCTCTGTGCAATTGAGCCAAAATGTAGTTGTCGCACCTATTGGAAGTTTTGTAAGTCCTTTGGGTTCTTTTCATGTTCGTGGAACAGGCTCAACATCAGCCACTACCTCTTTTTTGGTTCAGAATAGTTCGGGGACGGGATTATTCACATTAAAAGATAATGGAGAATTTGTATTAGGTGGTGCGTCAGATTTTGGATGTGTACCTGTATCGGGATGCCAATTTAGATTTTCATTGGCG
>Ga0208161_1001109_pt1 | contig 14629 bp, 18 predicted proteins | sample CB_VirMetaG_3_FD_184538 | JGI IMG/M metagenome (GOLD analysis project Ga0208161, IMG submission 184538) | Freshwater to marine saline gradient viral communities from Chesapeake Bay - CB_1508_1S Viral MetaG (SPAdes) (version 4) | ecosystem: Environmental > Aquatic > Marine > Coastal | place: USA...
CAAAGCTTCTAGCCTATTTAATGGCTCAAATAAAGCAAATCAGCCGAAACTAGAGCTAACTGGTCAGGATTGTTCAGTGCATAGTTATGCAGCGCCATACATGCCACGCCTTGAAACTGGGGTATGTCGTGATGGCAAAGTTTTCGCGGATGGTGTGAATTTGTGGGCGCTCGAGCATTTAGATGTTGAGCTGATGGATTGGCAAAAGCATGTGATCAGTGGGTTTATGGCGCATGATGCCAACGGCGATCTACTTCATAGGCAGGCGCTTGTTTCAGTTGCCCGACAAAACGGGAAAAGCTTGATGTTGCAAAGCTGTTTGGGGTTTTGGCTTACCGAGATGCCAAAGTTGCGTGGGCAGCCGCAAACCGTGATCACTACCGCGCACAGGCTTGATCTTGCTATCGAGATGTTTCAAACGGTTGCACCAATTCTTGAAGAAAAGTTTGGTGCAATTCTCACTTGGGCGGTTGGGCGTAATGAAGCTAATTTGCCGGATGGCACACGCTGGCTTGTGCGCGCCGCAACCCCAAACTCGTTTCACGGTTTAACAGCTGACGCGGTATTCATTGATGAATTGTGGGCGGTTTCGCCCGATGCGGTTTCTATCGGTTTAATGCCAACTATGCGAACAAGGCGCAGCCCGCTGATGCTTATGACTTCAACTAGCGGTGATCAAAGCTCAGTAGAAATGTTGCGATGGCGAGAACAGGGTTTGCGCGCAATTGACGAAAAGAAAACAGGCAGCTTATATTTCGCGGAATTCTCGCCACAAAACTCGATTGATCCAATGAGCGCCGAAGCTTGGGTGTTGGCAAACCCCGCAATAGGGCACACATTGAGCATCGCGGTTTTGGAAAGCGAAGCACAACAACCAAACAGAAACGCATTTTTGCGCTCAAGCGTAAACCTATGGACCGCGAGCGCCAACGGTTGGCTGCAGCCCGGCATATGGGATGAGCTTAAAACATCCGAGCCAATGCCAAAAGGCGGTGTGCTTGCCATCGAGCAATCACAAGATGAGAGCCGATATGTGGGTGTGCGCGCAGCGTTAAACAGTGCCGGCAAAATCCAAGTTTGTTTAGAGTTTGTTAAAGACACTTTGCAGGATTGCTGGCAGGCAGTTGAGCAAGCATGCCAAGACCAAACCACCCGCCTACTGATCACACCCGCTTTCGAGATGAGTTTGCCACCCAAGTTTGCGCGCCGCTCATCAATGGTTGGCAATCGAGAGCTGCAACGCTGGACCGCAGCCACCCGCGCCGCCATCCTAGAAAAACGCATACAGCATGACGGATCAACACTGTTTGCACAGCATGTTGAAAGAGCGGTAGCGGTAAAAAATCAGGGTGCGGTTACTTTGTCATCAATCCGATCACCCGGACCAATTGAGCTTGCCCGCTGTTTAGTGTTCGCCACAGCGATGGTTTCGAAGCCGGCAAATGTGGGCAAGCCCACGATCATTTATTCAAACGGCTAACATCGTAAGCGGGTAGCTGCCGAGTGAAACTTTCTCGGATTACTGCGGCAGCTACCTATCACAAACAACAAAGCATTTGTAGGGCATAATTGGCGCATGGGAATTTTCAACCGCACAACACAAAAAGCGATGATCAGCGAGCAACCTAAAAAAGCGGCTGCTGCGGGTGCGATGATGCCGGCAACAAACAACTCAGGCGCGGGCATGGTTGGTGTTTACTATTCCTACTTTGAGGGCACTCAGAGACAGGTTGCGATGAGCCAACCCACCATCAGCCGCGCTCGAGACCTGCATTGCAGCACGATCAGTTGCATGAATTTGCGGATGTATAACGAAGTATGGAACAGCATCGAAGAAAAAATGCAAAAAGTTTTTATTGCGCCACGCAGCTGGCTACGCAAAATAGATCCAGCTGTGCCAAATAATTTCATACTTTCATGGACAGTTGACGATCTTTTTATATATGGAAGAAGCTTTTGGTATATAACCTCATTTTCTGCTGATGGCTATCCAGCGAGCTTCACGCGGCTACCAGCAAACCTTGTGCAAACACTCGATCAACCCGGACCAATTTTTTATGCACCATCAAAACAAATCATTTTTCAAGGCGGCGAGCTTGATGCAAAAAATGTTGTGCAATTTCTTTCACCAATTCAAGGCATCGTTTACATGTCAGAAAAAGCAATTGCAACCGCAATCAAATTAGAAAATGCTCGCTATCGAAACGCAAGCTCAGCGATCCCGGCAGGCGTTTTGCAAGTGCAACCAAATTCTGAGCCGCTTTCACCACAAGAGCTTTCAGATCTTGCTGCATCGTTTAACGCGGCGCGAGCCACAAACCAAACAGCCGCGCTTTCGCCTGAGGTGCATTACATCGAAACGGCTACTTCGCCGGACAAAATGCTTTTGATTGCAGCCAGCGAATATCAAAGCGCAGATCTGTGCAGGCTCACAAACATCCCGCCTTACTTGGCTGGCATCAGCGTTGGCTCATACAGTTACCAAAACAGCAAAGAAAGCCGCGCAGATCTTTGGTCTTTCGGCACTCGAGCATACGCAGATTGCATCGCTAGCACACTTAGCCAAGATGCCTATCTGCCACGCGGCACATTTGTCGAATTCAATACTGAAGAATACCTTGAGAGCGATTATGAGCCATCAAACGAAATGCCAAATACACAACGCAACGATGAGATAGGATCACGAACATGATCAGATTTACCCCCAAGTCATTGATCACGGTTGATGCGGCAGCGGCAGAGGGCTCGCCGCGCCGCTCAATCAGTGGTGTCGCAGTTACCTATGACGAAGTTGCAACTGTCAGCGATGGCACACAAGTTAAAATTTTGCAAGGCGCGCTGCCGGTAGATGGCAGAAACCCAAAGCTTTACATGCAGCACCAAAGCGATCTGATCATTGGGCAAGTGGTTGAGCGCGTGGACACAAACGAAGGCATGCTTTTCACAGCCAAAATCAGCGCCACAACTTTGGGCAACGATGCGATGGAAATGGTCAAAGATGGCACAATTGATGCCGTTTCGATAGGGATCAATCCAACCAAATTCAGCTATGACGATGATGGCGTGATGATCGTAGAAGCCGCTGTGTGGACCGAGCTAAGCCTTGTGTCTCAGGGCGCTTTCGAGGGCGCGGTAATAACTGAGGTTGCTGCGAGTATCCCACAAACCGAGCAAAGTTTAGATAATAATGAAAAGCAAGACACAACAAATGAGGAAAACAACATGAGCGAAAAAATTGAAAATCCAGTAGTTGAAGCAGCGCAAGCAACCACAGAAAAATTGTGGGCTCAACCAAAACGCGAATTCAAACTGCCATCAGCCGGTGAATTCATGGCTGCATATCACATTGGCGGCGACACTTTTAAAAACATGAACGCAGCTGTGCATGAATTTGCACAAACACAGCGCACACCATTGCAATTTGCAGCGGGCGATGTTTTGACCACAGACAATTTAGGGTTATTGCCCGTTCCAGTTCTCGGACCTTTGGTGCAGGATATCAACTTCCTTAGACCAGTTGTAAACGCAATTGGCGCTCGAGCATATCCGGATGGCGGACAATCAAAAACATTTGTGCGCCCAACGATCACAACGCACACAAGCGTTGCTGCACAATCGCCTGAATTGAGCGCAGCATCAGCCACAACAATGGTTATTGCTGCGAACACAATCAGCAAAACAACTCTTGCTGGACAAGTAACACTTTCAATTCAAGACATTGATTTCACAAATCCGGCAGCAATGCAACTAATCCTTAATGACTTGATGGGCGAATACATGCTTGCATCGGACAACCTTGCAGCTGACGATTTGCTGACTGCAGCAACTTCATCAGGTGTTTGGGATGGCACAGTAACAGATTTGCTCACATCGGTTTACGATGCGGCAAACGATGTTGCAAGCGGCAGAAACTGGATGCCAACACACATGTTCGTTTCAGTTGATGTTTGGGCACAGCTCGGCAAACTTGTAGATGGCAATGATCGTCCAGTGTTTCCATTTATTGCTAACGGTTTGTCAGGTCAAAACGCACTTGGCTCACAATCAGCAGTTTCATGGCAAGGCAACCCGCTTGGCTTGCAACTTGTAGTTGATAGCAATTTTGCTGCCAAAACAATGATCATTACTCGAGTAGGTCAAGGCACAGGCGATGCTTACGAATTTTATGAAAGCATCAGAGGCTTGATGAGCGTTGAAGTGCCAGCCACACTTGGGCGCACAATGAGCTTTCATGGCTATGTTTCAACCTTTGCCGCAATCAGCGGCATGATCCGTAAGATCACACAGGCTTAGCCTTAGGCGGGCAAACCGCTCATGGCTACATATAACACAGCGAGCAAGCAACTACTAGATAACTATGCGGTAGTTGCTACGCTCGAGCCATCACCCATTGAAGTAGGGCAATCAGTAACAGTTGCAAGTTTGGGTGTGCCTTTTAACGGCACTTTCACGGTGCTTGCATGCCCACAATTTTTATTTACTGGAATTGATGGCGACACAGGCGAGTTTTTGTATGACATTAACGAGCCAGTGCCCAATCAAATTCTTTACGCATGCACAGGCGATGATGTCGAATTTGTTGCAGACTATGCCGGCGTTATCACCTACACACAAACATGCACATGGATCACAGCAACGGATATTGAGGATTGGCTTGGCATAGGCACAGCAACGGCAGCTGATACAGCATTTCTGACGCAATGCGCGGCAGCCGCAAACGCATTTTGTTACAGGCGCAGACAAGAGGCAAATTATTTCGATAGCCTTACAACATCGCCCAGTGGTGATGTAACGCTGGGCACGATCATGTATGGCGGCAATCTTTACCGGCAGCGCGGCGCGGTAACAGACTTTGCAAGCTTTGATGGCATGGCGGCAGGCGGCACAAACGGGCTATCACCAATGATCAAACAGCTATTAGGCGTAAACAGGGCAACGGTTGCCTGATGCCAGTTGCCTACACAGACCTATTCAATGTCGCGCTCGACAATCTCACAACAAGCATTGGCGCAATCTTGGGCATCAGCGTGGTAAACGATCCACGAAACGCAAACCCGCCATGCGCTTTCATAGATGCACCCAGCTTTACAGGCTGGAATTACAACATAGTCAAAATGGCTTTTCCGGTGCGCCTAATAACGCTCGGACCGGGCAATCTTGACGCACAACGCAACCTTTTGAACATGATGAGCAAACTATTGCAAGCCAATCTAGGCATCACGGACGGCAGACCAACCGTAGCGATCATCGGCGGCGCAGAGTATCCCGCCTATGATGTAACTGTAAACATGCAATCACAAACGGCTTAAAGGTAAAACATGGCAACCTACATTGTTACTAGCGACAGGCTCGCAGGGTTTAAGCGCGGCGATCAAATACAAGCCAGCGACATAGATGGCAACATCGAGCATTTGCTTGAAGCCGGGCACATATCCCCACAGGCATCAAAAAAATCTGCTAAAACTAAAGACACAGACACAGCAAAGGAATAACACAACATGGCAACTACGGTTTATCTCAGCAACCCGGCACTCACAATAAACAGCGTTGATCTCACGGATCAGGCAACAAGTGCAACTTTGACATTTGCCTATGATCAACTTGAAACAACCGCATTTGGGCAAACCGCTCGAAGCTATGGTGCTTCATCAGTAACATCACTGCAAAACAACACATTTGAAGTTGAGCTTTATCAGAGCTATGCAGCGAGTGAAACAGAGGCGAGCATTTACAGCTTGGTTGGAATTCAAACAACAATCACGATTTCACCAACCGCAGCTGGACTTGCAACACCAAGCGCCACAGAACCAAAATACACTTTGACAGGCGCTTATCTTTCGAGCCACACGCCAATTTCGGCAAGCTTGGGTGAGCTAAGCACAGTAACGCTCACTTTCACGGGTGGCACACTCACCAAAGCTGTGTCATGATCTCGCGGCTTAAGCCGCTGAGAAATACAAACGCAAGACCGCGAGAGCGAAGCCTTGCCCGAGAAAAGGAAAACTAAATGCAATTAACGCTTAAAGCCGTATTCACTGACGGCACAACGCAAACCATTGAAACCAACTTGGCAACCGTAGTTGCTTGGGAAAGAAAATATAGGCGCAAAGCTTCCGAGATGGCATCCGGCATTGGTGTCGAGGATCTTGCATTTTTGTGTTACACAGCATCACAAAAAGCGGGTGTTACTGTGCCGGCAACACTCGATCTCTATATTGACAAGCTGCGAAACATTGAAGTGGTGGATCAAAACATCCCAAAAGCAGGCGAGGATCTCTGAGATATGCGCTGGCTGAAATCTTGGTTGCCACAGGGTTTTGGGGTGCTGAAACATTTGAAATTGACGATGTGAACACTGTGATTGAGATCCTTAACAAACAAAGCCGAGCAAAATAATGGCTTACACGGCGCGCATTGAGGTGCATGGCATCAAAGAAGCATTGGCTGAGCTGAACAGCTTTGATCCGAAATACCGCAGGCAAGTAACAAAAGACATTGTTACAGCCGGGCAAAAAATTATTGTTAGCGCTCGAGACATGATCAAAAACTTTGATAACAGCGAAGGCAACGGCGCGCCGCTTTCAGGCATGTATAAATCGAAGCTGGTAAAAGGGCGTGATGTGTATTGGGATAACAACACGGTGCGCGCAGGCTTCAAAGTAAAAGTGGGTGCAGCCGCACAAAAGCAAAGGCTTGTTACTTTCAAAGACAAATTTGATCCGGAAACAAACCCGCGTGAAAGCCACAATGTTTTATTCAAAGCCAAACCTTATCAACTGATGGTGATCCAACAAAAGGATGCTGCCGGCGCTATCTATGACCATGCCGGTAGGCGGACCAAAGGCATATTTGTAACAAATCTAAATGCCGAAGTTGGTTTAGAGCCACGCGCAATTGATCCAGCTGTGGACATGCACAAAGAAACAGTTGAGCGCGAAGTCTTAGCAGTATGTGAAAAAGTTATGGAAAGATTAAACAGAAATTTGCAGGTGCGCTATGGCAATTAACATCCCAATAATCTCGAGCCTTGATAGCAAAGGATTTGAAAAGGCGGCGCTCGAGTTTAAAAGCCTTGAAACAAACAGCCAAAAAGCTGGGTTTGTCATGGAAAAGGCTTTTTTGCCGGCTGTGGCTGCGCTTGCTGGGTTGGCTGCCGCTGCCGCTTTTGGTGTTAAAGCCGCAGTAGAAGATGAAGCCGCACAAGCGCGGTTGGCTAAAGCTTTGCAAAATGTTACTGGGGCAACCGATGGACAAATAGCTGCAGTTGAGGCATCAATAAAAGCTATGTCTCGGGCTACAGGTGTCTCAGATGATGAATTGCGCCCAGCTTTTGCATCATTAACTAGAGGCACAAAAAATCTCGCTGATGCAAATGATGCGCTTGCTTTGGCAATGGATATCAGCGCGGCAACCGGGCAAGATCTACAAAGCGTCAGCGATGCGTTAGCGCTCGCCTATGGCGGCAACACTAAAGCGCTTGCCAAACTTAGCCCCGAGCTGAAAGTTGCAATCAAAGAAGGTGCAAGCCTTGATCAAGTAATGGGCATGCTTACAAAAACTTTTGGCGGATCAGCTGCAGCGGCAGCAAACACAGCTGAAGGGCAATTCAGAAAATTTAATGTTGCAATCAAGGATGCCAAAGAGGCAATTGGTGTTGCATTAATGCCAGCGATTGAAGCAGTGTTGCCGTTGCTGATTAGTTTTGGTGATTGGGCTTCTGAGCATACCGGGATCATTACAGGACTGGGCGTGGCAATTGCTGCGGTTGCATCAGCCATCGTTGCTTACAAAACCGCACAAGTGCTTGCCAACGCGGTAACAGTTGTGGCAACTGCACTCAACTTTGCTAATGCGGCTTCGCTTGCTGCGGTTGCCACAGCCGGCACAGCGGGTGTTGCTGCGGCAACAATCGCAGCCGGTCTAGTTGCGGTTGGTGGCGCGCTACTCATATTCAAAAACCAAAACAAGGCTGCAGCGACAGCTACTACAGGGTTGGGCGCGTCAGCGAAAAGCACAGCTCAAGACATGGGCAGGCTGGGCTTTACGCTCGATTACATACGCAGCACAAAAATCGCTGAATACATGGCAGAAACAGAAAAAGAAACAAAAAAAATTGAGACAGGCGCAGACGATGCAGCTGACAAATTAAAAAAACTGGCAGAGAAAACAACGGAAGCCGCTAAAGCATTGCGCGAATACATGGGCGCGGCACTCGATGACGCGAAAAGCAAACTGGACAAAGCACAAAGCGCCTTTGATAGTTTCAGCGGATCAGTTGCACAAGTCATCACGGATGCACTCAACTTTGGCAAAGCATTTGAGGAAGGCGGCGAGGATGCCGGCACAACATTTTTCAGTGCGCTACAAAAACAGGCAGACAAAACAAAAGAATTTGGTGATCTTGTCGAGCAACTACTTGCAGCCGGTTTGTCTCAAGATGCGTTGCAGCAAGTCATTGATGCCGGCATTGATAGCGGCTCAGCTATCGCTAAAGAATTGCTGGCATCGTCAGAAAATGTTTTGCGGGCAAATACCCTTGTCGAGCAAACACAAGCCATTGCCGAGCGAATAGGTGAGCTATCAGCACAAAAGTTTTATGGCGCGGGCGTATCAAATGCCAAAGCATATTTGCGTGGTGTCGAGGAAGCGCTTGCCGCAGCTGAAAGCCGGCTATCTCGCAAAGGCATCAATTTCGCGGATGTTAAAGGCATCAGCACAAGCTTCACAGAGGCGATCAGCGCACCAACCGTTTCGCCGGTATTGATGCCAAACATTGATGAGCTAAATGCTCGGCGTAATGGCGGTGCGGTAACCATCAATGTGAACAGCCAGCTGGCAACAAAGTCTGAAATTGGGCGGGCTGTAATTGATGGTATGCGCGCTTATAATCGTGCAGCTGGTCCAGCAAATTTTGATGTTTGGAATTCATAATGGCAGGCGTTGCAGTAATTGGCTCAGGTAACTATGAGCTATTTATTGACACAGGCTTTTTGCAAGATGCGTTTACGCTAGATGATGCAACCAAAGCCGTTTTAGACAACACAACCTATGTTCTCGATGGCACAACAAACTTTGCTGGGGTGCTTGACGGTTGCACAAATGTTTCAGTAAGGCGCGGCAGACAAGATATAGGTGATCAATTTTCAGCCGGCACAATGAGCTTTACAATGCTCGACACATCCGGCATTTTCAATCCGTTTGATCAGCAAAGCCCATATTGGGATGAAACAACAGAGAAACCCGGTCTTGCACCATTACGCCGCGTCAAACTACAACGCTACGATGCAACCAACACAGCCCAAGACATTTTTAACGGCTACATAATTAATTACAACTACAATTTTGCGCTGGGCGGTTTGGACACAGTCACGGTTTTTTGCGCTGATCAATTTTATTTGTTGGCGCAAACCGTCATGGATCAACTTAATGTGAGCGAGGAATTATCCAGCACCCGGCTCGAAACTGTGCTTGATTTGCCTGAAGTGGCGTTTCCGGTAGCGCAACGCGATATTCAAACCGGCACAGTTACGCTTGGCGGCAGCTCGCCTTTTACAGTCCCGCAGGGCACAAATGTTTCACAATACTGCTCAGAAATAAACCAAGCCGAGCAAGGCAGATTATTTATGACAAGATCAGGCGTTTTGCGTTTTGAGCCGAGAATAGGCAACACGCTCAGCGGATCTATTGCAGATTTTCACGATGACGGCACACAAATTCAATTCAATGGTGTGGGCATAAGTTTCGAAGCTGATCAAGTTGTGAACAGAGCAACGGTAACAATTGCCGGCAGTAACAGCCCACAAACCGCAGATGATCCAGCAAGCCAAGCAACCTATTTTGTGCAAGCGGTAAACATCAGCAACAGTCTTTTGCATAACGATGCGGCAGCGCTCAAGCTTGCAGAATATCTTTTAGTGCCCGAGCCTAAGCCACGCTACACAAGCGTTGAAACCCAATTCAATATGCTCACAACCGCCCAAAAAGATGTGTTGGCAGCCATTGAGATAGGCAACACAATAACAATTGAAAAAATCATTAACACAACCCAGCTCGCTCAAGAGCTTGCCATTGAAGGCATTGAACATTATTTGAGCTTTGATAGCGGGCATAGCATCACGCTATTTACAAGCCCAACCACAGTTGTTTATCAGCTGATTTTATCGGACAGCATTTACGGGATACTAGACGCGTTAAATGTCTTAGGATAGAGTAAAAGTTAATTATGGGCGCAAATACACAGACATCAGTTCCAGCGTTTACAGCAGGTCAGATTTTAACTGCCCAGCAACAAACGGAAATCAACACGGGTGTTCCAGTTTTTGCTGACACGACCGCGCGCGATGCGGCGTTTGGTGGCACGGGTGAAAAAACTTTGGCTGAGGGTCAGTTTGCTTATCTTGAGGACAGCAACACAACGCAATACTATGACGGGTCAGCGTGGCAAACGGTAGGTATAAATCCAGGTCTCGTTTGTGTTAAAGCCGAAACCGCGTTTAGTGCTGCGTCGAGTGTTACTGCGGACAATGTTTTTACCAGCACATACACAAACTATTTAATTACTTTCAAATATCAAACCTCTACGACTAATAGCGTTGCGTTAAAAATGCGTGTAAGCGCAACAAGCGCATCAACAAATTACAACAGGCAAGATTTATTGGCGAACGATACCGCAATTTCGGGCGGCAGGGCTTTCAATCAAACATCATACGAATTTGCAACAAACACAAACGGCGCTTTTAATTCTTCGGCAATTGTTAATCTTTTCAATCCCGCTTTGGCGGAAGCAACTTTAATTCAAAGTCAAAACCAATTCAATGCTGCAGCATACACAACAACTTATTTACGAAGTTATTTCGGCAATCACTCAACAGCAACAGCCTATGACGGTATCGAATTTTTGGTTGCTACTGGCACAATCACAGGCACATACACAATTTACGGTTACTCAAAAACGGTATAACTTATGGCACTAAAAATTAACGACAACGGCACAGACCGCAACATGACCAAAGCAGAGGAAGCCGCACATTTGGCATGGGCGGAACAAGCACAAGCAGAAGCCGAAGCACAAGCCGAAGCGCTTGCAGCAAAACAAGCGGCGCGACAATCAGCGCTTGCCAAACTTGGTTTAACCGAAACCGAAATAGCAGCACTATTTGGCTAGTTATGTCAAGCAAAAAAATTAACAAAGCCAAACGACAAATAGGCGACCAAACAACCAAAGGCGGCTTAATCGGTTTGTTTATTTATTGGGCGACACAAAACAACATTGACCCAGCATTAATTGCGCTACTTGTGCCAATAATTTCAAGCGTGTTGGCTTGGCTATCAACTAAAATTGGTGATCCTGATCTAGCTTGCTTGTTTATACCTAAAGATGACAAAGACAAACCAAAATCTTGAAACCTTACATAGTTGCAAATCAGCCAGTTGTTAAAGCACCTTTGCCGGGCATGGATGAATGGATCAGGCAGGCAATCAAATATGCGGATGGCTGTTTATGGAATAACGGCAGCTGGGTAATCCGAAACATGAAAACAAAAGGCAAAGAGCATTTAGTCTCTAATCACTCGAGAGGTTTGGCGGTTGATCTTTCATACCGTTGGCAAGTTAAACGAGGACGCGGTAAACCTGATGGCGAAAAACTTGCATTGGTGTTTTTAACCAAAGTTTTGCAACACGCCGAAATTTTGGGTGTGCAACTTGTGATTGATTACAACCGAAACCGCAGCTGGAAAATTGATCGAGGCACATGGAAAGCCGGCAATTTTGGTAAAGGTGATTGGCTGCATGTCGAAGCAGACCCGGACCTAATCAAAGATGTTAAAGCCGTGAAAAGCGCTTGGGATAAGGTTTTTAGCGTAATCCCGCAAACACTCTAAAACCTTTACTAAACTGGGATCACCATCCGAGAAAGGTTAGGTGCTTATGCCCTTATTAACTAAAACCGCTATTGCAATTTTTGCTAGTCTCACTTCGCTGTTCATTTTGTCGAAGCCACCCGCGCCCACAGCTGAGGACCTACAGCCACGCCATACAAGCGTTTATGTGGGTTATGAAGCGCCTGTAGTGCCAACCACACAAGCGCCCACAACTACGCTTAAAACGGCTCTAAAAGGCTGTGATGCCGTATTTGAGATGGCTAAACATGTTGGTTGGGAAACAGATCAACTTGGCAAACTAATCGCGGTTGCCCAACGGGAAAGCCGCTGCCAAACCGATGCTTTCAACCCGGCAGACACCTATGGGCAGTCCTACGGCGTGATGCAAATCAACGATTTTTGGTGTTTGCCATCGCGCTATTTCAAACAAGGCTATTTACAAGCCTACGGTCTGCTCGATACATGCCAAGATTTGTTTGATTTGGAAACAAACATGCGGGCGGCGTTAAACATTTACCGTTATTCAAACGGGTGGCGCGCATGGGGTGGCAAATGAAACATTTGCTGATCGCATGCTCTTTACTGGCATACACGGTTGTGCTACATTTCATTATCAAGTATTAACTAGAGAAAGGGTTAATAATGTCCGAGAAATTCAATGTCGAAACAATTAATCAGCTGTGCATTGTGGTGCGTCAGCGTTACGGCGAAAACGCAGTTGAAGCGCTTGTAGGTGCTTTGGCAAGTGTTTGCAGACCGCAACAGCTCGAAGTGTTGCTTGCAAGGTGGTCTGAAAATGTCTGAGCCATTTGAAGCCGATTGGGATGCAAGCATTAAACAATTTGAAGCATTGATGGAAGTGATGAACGAAATCACTAGTAAAAAAGTGCCGTTGCATGAGCCGCATGAGTTAGCTTCTCGAGGCACATTGAGAGCTTTGCAATGGCAAATTGATGATCACAATGCTTTGGATGATGGCGAGCTGATTGATGTGCTTAATCAGGCGCGCATTGAAATTAAGTATTTGTGCAGCATCATCACGGATCTAAAGCAACAGATTGCTACTCGGGAAACAGAAATTAGAGCGCTCGAGCATATTGAAAAACATCAAGCATCCGAAATCAGCCGGCTTGAAAGATTGGCTGCCGGCAATGTCTGAACAGTTAGCAATGTTCGCACCATCAAACGGGCTTGGCGGACACAAAGAGCTTTCTATCATTGATCGCAATGTTGTGGTGATTGCGCGTAACGCCCAGCAAACCAGTGTTAAAGCGGCTTTGCGCGCCCAGCCACGATCCGGCACAAAGCGCAGATTGGTGTTTGACTATTTGCGGACACATGATGCAACTGATGAGGAAATTGAGCGCGCACTAGATATCTCAGGCAACACGGTCCGCCCAATTCGAGGCTCACTAGTTAAAGATGGGTTGATTGTTGATAGTGGCGCAAGGCGTTTAACCATCGCAGGTAATGAAGCAATTGTGTGGTCCGTCAAATGAGCGGTTTCAAGCTTGGCGATTATGTTGATGTGCCTACACGCTTGGCGATGGCGTTAAAAAAATATCCTGATTTACGGATCGCGGAAAGTCGCCCACAAATAGTTGAAGTTGATGCCCAAAAATATGTTGAAATAAGTTGCACAGTTTGGCGTGATGCAAACGATCCAGTGCCGGTTGTGGCTTACTGTTGGGAACAGATACCCGGTAAAACGCCTTACACACGCGGCAGTGAGATGATGAACAGCAGCACGAGCTGTTTGGGGCGGGCGCTCGGATTTCTCGGGCTAGGTATCGGTAAAAGTATTGCTTCGCGTGATGAAGTTGAAACCGCACAGGCTCGACAAGCACCCGCCCAACTTGCTGCGGTTGTGCCGTTGCATGATGTCGAAGTGCCATTTCCGGATGAGCCGCAACGAGATTATGCAACACCTAAGCAGCTGGGCATGATGCGCGCATTAGCTAACGGGCAAGGGCTTAAAGGTGATGATCTCAAAAGTTTCTGTAGTGCTACTGTTGGGCGCGAAATACACACAACCGGCGATCTGTTAAAAGCTGATGTAAGCAAAGTAATTGATGCGTTAAAAGCTTTAGACAACAAATAACAATTTAATAACGGGCATGGCTTGCATCAGTGCAATGATGTGTGCAACACGCGGAAAGCGCGGGTAGATGATCCATGTGGCGACACATGATCAAGCAAAAACGATATAAGAGTAGGGTGCTGCGCGAGGCTAAGCAGCGGGGGACTTAGCGCACTAGGTTTAATCACACACAAACAAACAAAAACAAAATAAAACAAACCACAAACACAAACCCGGCAACATGACCAACCAACACAAACTAGGACAAGGCGCGCAAGCGCCGCGTCAGCACAAGCGAAGCGCGTGAGCCATGAGCAACAAACGACAAACACACAAACACAAACTCGCACAACAAACCCGCTCGAGCGCAGAATACAAACACAACCGCAAACTCATACTGCAAGACAAACCCAACTGCCATTGGTGCAACCAAAGACAAGCCACAACCGCAGACCATTTGATCGAAGTAGATCGCTGGGATCACACACAACCCGGCATCAACTCACTCGACAACCTTGTGCCCGCTTGTAAACAATGCAACTCATCACGCGGCGCACGATACGGCAACCTAAAAAAATTACAAATCTACGAGCCCGCGCCCAGCGTAAACATCAACCCCAAAAAAAATTATGCAAACCAACGCATTTTTATGCACAACACAGATGAC
>Ga0208161_1001110_pt1 | contig 14629 bp, 18 predicted proteins | sample CB_VirMetaG_3_FD_184538 | JGI IMG/M metagenome (GOLD analysis project Ga0208161, IMG submission 184538) | Freshwater to marine saline gradient viral communities from Chesapeake Bay - CB_1508_1S Viral MetaG (SPAdes) (version 4) | ecosystem: Environmental > Aquatic > Marine > Coastal | place: USA...
CTTGGATTAAAAAAGAAAAAAATATGTTATAATCACAATATAATTCATATACCGCATTCCGATAAGAAAAGATTAGAAAATTTTGAATCATATCACACAGACAAAGATCTGGAAGATGATATTCGACAAATATTATCTTCTAATTTTAATTATTCTGAAGAGGAGCTTGAAGTTCAAGTTGAGTATCAATTAACTCAAAAACATATTAAGATTAATAAACAAAAATCTTTATCACAATCAATTAACTATTATCATAAGTCTAGTACTATTTGGGACATTTCGAAAATTAATGAGCAAGTTTATATGGCACAAAAAAGTAAAAATAAATTAAAAAATCTTCCTATATCTTATTATATTTCTTTAGAAGAAAGTTTAGATAGACAAAAAAATATCCAAAACGAATTTTTAAAATACGAAGTTCCTTTATATGGAATTATTTCTAAAAGATTTTCTGAATCTGATGATATAGTTACTGGTAGATATATTCACCAATTAAATGATGGTACTAAAGGATGTTGCGTTTCTCATCTAAAGGCTATCAAACATTGGTATCAAAATTCTGATGATGAATATGGATTTTTTTGCGAAGATGACTTAAGTTTAGAAACTGTTGATTACTGGGATTTTACCTGGCAAGAATTTGTGGACAGTCTTCCAAGTGATTGGGATTCTGTTCAGTTACTTACGATTCGTGAAGATTTTGGTGATTTTAAACTCAGAGAACGGCAGTGGAATGATTGGTCAGTTACAGCTTATATTTTAAAAAGAGAGTATGCTAAAAAATTAATAGATACTTATATTCAAGGTGATACCTATTGTTTAGATATACCTAATACTGATATAATGCCTCTTATAGAAAATATAATTTTTACTACACTAGGCAAAACTTATACTATCCCATTGTTTGTCGAAGAGACCAACTTCAATTCTACATATTCCACTGAACAGGATAGTGATGTGAAGGATGGACAAAAAACAAATCATTACCATTCTAAAAAAGTAGTTTTAGATTATTGGAAGAATAAAAAGAAAGAAAAAACTAGTATGAATATTTCTACTAATAAACTTGATCTGAAGGATCTTCTCACCGAATACTCTTTAGATACTGAAAATCCAATTAAAAATTTTAATCTTGGAGTTTGGTATGAAACAAACGGGCATACTGCTCCAGCACTTTCATACTATTTAAGATGCGCTGAAAGATCTGAAGATTTGGATTTGGCTTATGAGTCATTAATTCGTGGTTCTTTTTGTTATGAGAAACAGGGGACAAGAGACGGAACTTCTAAATCTTTAATGCAACAAGCACTATGTTTGTTACCGAGTAGACCTGAAGCATATTTTCTCTTAAGTAGATTTTCTGAGCGTCGTGAATGGTGGCAAGATTGTTATATCTATGCTGATTGGGGACTTAGATTTTCTGATTTTAATTCTAAACCTTTTCTTACAGATGTAGAGTATCCAGGTAGATATGGATTGCTTTTTGAGAAATCTCTCTCCGGATGGTGGTGGGGTAAGGATAAAGAATCTATAGAAATATCATTAAATCTCTATAATGATCCTGAGATATCAGATGACTACAAAAAAACAGTTAAAAATAATTTAGAAAGGATGGGAGTCGAGATCTCATCAGAACCCAAAAATGATAACTCTAAATTATCTGGCATGTTTGATTACATAAAATATCCGACAGACAAAAGTGACCTTGGATATCTTGATAATTTCTACGATAATTTTTTTGATTCACTTAGAGATAAACCCATAACCTTAATGGAAATAGGAGCATCAAATGGGGGATCTATTAAATTGTGGAGAGACTATCTACACGAAGATACTCAGATTTATGCATGTGACATTAACTATTTTGATCACATTCCAGATACTTTTTCTATTATAGGTGATATGTATTCTACTAATAGATCTTCTAAATTTGCTGATGATTATTTTGATGTCATTATTGATGATGGCCCTCATACATTTGAATCGTTTGTCTTTTTAATTCAGAAATATTTTTCTAAAATTAAGTCTGGTGGTGTATTGATTATTGAACATGTTACTAATATGCAGTGGATAGAATCCTTATCGGATTTGTGTACATTAATTGGATATTGTTCTTGTGAGCTTATTGATGTATCGGGAAAACAAAAAACACCAGAATTACTTGATCGTTATGATGACGGACTATACATTTTAAAAATTAAAAAATGAAAGAACTAGGGATTATTTCAGTAACTTATAATCAAAATTATCCATTAAAAACTTTTATTAATTCATTAAGATCCCAAACGATTCAAAATTTTGATCTTCACATTATTCATGATGGAGAATGGGATAATAATATAAAAAATAGTTTGTATGAAGAAAAATATATTTCAGAAGGTATTTTTCTTCATAACACTGATATTAGGTATAATGATTATGGACATTCTCTGAGAGAATTTGGAATCAAACGATTCTACAAAAAATACAAATATCTTTTGATAACAAATTGTGATAATTATTATTGTCCTAAATTTCTTGAATATGTTTTTTCGGTAACGGATGATGAAACTGGAGTAGTATATTTCAATATGATTCATTCTCATGATCAAGGATATGGAACTTACTCTATGTTAAATACTGATTTCATTGGATATCGTTGTGATATTGGATCTTTTATTGTTAGGAGTGATATAGCTGGAGATATTAATTTCAATAAAAAAGATTTTAATGCTGATGCTTTTTTTATTGATCAAATAAATGAATATAGAACAATGTATAAAAAATTTGAAATAAAAAAAGTAGATAAATGTTTAATGGTACACAATTAAAATATGGCACATCAAGAACAAAGAGAATTCGTAGATAGGATAAGAAAAAAGTTTTCAAAATATTTTGAACATAAAAAAGTATTGGATGTGGGAAGTCTGAATATAAACGGAACTGTTCGTGATTTTTTTCATGAGTGTGATTATATTGGGCTTGATGTTAATGTTGGTAACGGAGTTGATATTGTATGTGAGGGACAAAATTATGACGCTCCAGATGATACTTATGATGTAGTTTGTTCAACTGAATGTTTTGAACATAATCCATATTGGGCGGAAACTTTTCAAAATATGATTCGGTTGTGTAAAAATAATGGATTTATTTTTTTCTCGTGCGCTACAACCGATAGACCTGAGCACGGAACTGCAAGAACATCTCCGCAAGATTCGCCCTTAACCGTTGGTCTTGGTTGGGATTATTATAAAAATTTGATTGAAGATGATTTTAGAGAAAAAATAAATTTTGATTTATATTTTTCTGAATATGAATTTGAAGTAAATAATGAATCTCATGATTTGTATTTTTGGGGTATAGTTAGAAAAATTAATACACGCTCAATACCAGTAATAGGAGTTCCTATAGTAAATGGTGTTGATTGGTTGGTGAGATTAATTGATAGTATTGATTACCCAGTAGATGATTTATTCATTGTTAATAATAGTGGTAATGATAAAATTGCAGAGGAATTAAATCAAATTTCTAAAAAGAAATATGACTTAATTAAAAATATTAAAGTTTGTAATTTGCCATCAAATATTGGATGTTCTGGTGCTTGGAATTTAATAATAAAATGTTATTGTTTGTCTCCATATTGGATAATATCTAATCATGATATTGCTTTTGTTCCCGGTTTACTGGAAGAAATGGTAAACATAATGTTAAAAAAAGAAGTTGGAATAGTAAAAGCGGGAACTCAATGGGAACTATTTTTATTAAAAGAATTTGTTGTTCAAGAATGTGGATTATTTGATGAAAATTTTTATCCAGCTTATTTGGAGGATTGTGATTATTATGTGAGGTTATTGAATAAAAATATTATTATTGAAGATACTAAAATAAAATCAATACATGGTCTTGGAGGAGAATATTCTTCTTCCGGATCACAAACTTGGAGAACTGACCTATCACTAAAACCAAAAATAGATTTTTGTCATAATGAAAATGCTTTTTATATGACATCGAAATGGGGTCCTAATTGGAGGGATGTTTATTGGAACATGAATCCATGGCCAACTCCATATAACAACCCAGAAATACCTATAAGTTATACGAAATTTGATTTAAATTTCTGGAGAAAAAAACACATGGGATTTTAATATTATTGAATGAAGGTATTTCTTCTAATAAATAACAAAGTGTCGTAAAAGGAATATCTATGACCTTAGATCTTCATAACTTTTTTAAGTATTATGATGAAAAGAATACCAATCATGTAGCGGCTGTTCAGTGGTTAGAAGATAATCTTCCAGAAAAATTTTTAGATGACTCAGAATCTGATTGGGTAAGTATTTTCAGAACTGCTCCTCCTGTACCAGCAGTTTTAGATGTTCCCTATTTCAATCAAGTAGATAATTATAGAGATGCACATAGAACGTGCAACTCTTCTTCATGCGCTATGTGCCTTGCTTTCTTAAAGCCAGGTTCGATTAAGGGTGACGATGAATACGTCAAGAAAGTATTTGAGATTGGTGATACAACGGATCATGCTGTACAGACAAAAGTTCTTGCAGCTTATGGTGTTAAGTCCCATTTTAGTTATAATCTTTCTTTCACTGATCTTGATAAGAGCCTTGATAGGGGTAAACCAGTTGTAATTGGCATTCTTCATCGCGGTCCTATATCTGCTCCTACTGGTGGTCACATGTGTGTAGTGATTGGTAAGACTCCAGATGGTAAAGGATATTATGTTAACGATCCATATGGCTCTCTAAATGACAACTATAGTGGTCCAGTAACAAATGGCAAGAAGGCTATTTACACCAAAGCAGTACTTAAGCATCGTTGGAACCCAGGCGGCAACGATGGTTGGGGTCGTATTTTTGATTGATAGGAGAACAACCAATGGCAAGAGTAGATTTACACAACTTCTTTAAGTTCTACGACGATAGAAATCCAAATCACGTCAAAGCAGTACAGTGGATGGAAGATAACTTCCCAAATGATGTGCTAGAAGATGATGCTGAATGGGCAGATATTTACAGAGGAAAGAAATCTTCTTCTAGTTCTTCTGCCGGTTCTTCTGGTGATGTATGTCCGCATTGTGGTAAACCTCTGGGAAAGTAAGTAGCGGCGGCGGTGTTTCTGCTCCTGCTGCCGCAAGTGGTGATGATGTTCCTATGATGGGCATCAAATTAATCAAAGAATTTGAAGGGTGTCATTTGAATGCATATCCCGATCCTCTTTCTGGTGGTCTTCCAATCACTATTGGTTGGGGATCTACTCGTAAGAAAGATGGATCACCATTCCAGATGGGTGATAGTATCACTCAACAAGAAGCAGATGAATTATTAATTAGTCAGTGCAAGAATCAATTTCTTCCAGCACTGCGTAAAATCCCACATTGGGGGGAGATGTCAGATGGAAAAAGAGGAGCTTTGCTCAGCTTTGCTTATAATCTTGGTGCCGGTTTTTACGGTGGTGATAACTTTAATACTATTACTAAACGCCTGAAAAATAAAGAATGGGATTTGGTTCCCGATGCTCTTTATCTCTACCGCAATCCTGGATCTAATGTAGAAGCAGGCCTAGCTCGTAGAAGAAAAGCAGAAGGTGAAGCTTGGAAAAAAGGTTAACTTCACTAACTAACTACAATGGACAACAATAAGGCTAAAAAAAGAGAGGCATGTATGAATACTGTGATTCGTGTTGCTATTCTTGGTTGGGCTGCTGCTCTTCTTACTGCAAGTTATGCGGGTGCTCTATCTAAGATGGACCCAACGTTTATTGCTACAGTATTTACTGCGTCTGCTGCTACCTTTGGAATTAATACTATGAAGAAGGGTGGAGACGATGATGATGACAAAAAAGAAGAACCAAAGAGGGAAGAGTTTGTAGAAACTCCACCTACTCCACCAGAACCATTCGTTGAAGAATCATTCGTGGAAGAATCGGTTGCAGAAGAACCTGTTTGGGAAACAAGAGTGACTGAAACTCCTTTAGTAAACAATGATTATGGAACTGATACTTCACTTGAAGAAAGAGTTGAAGCTTTGGAAGCAAAAGTAGATGAAGAAAAACCATTCCAAAGAGGTGACCTCTGATGTCCAAGTCACCTAATAAAGGGAAGAAAGGTTCTTCTAAACAAAATCAAGGGAACGCTACTGCCAAGAAAGCAAAGAATGGAGGTAAGAAAAAGTGATACTTCTTGAAGTTATCATTGCTGGTAATGTTATGGTTGGACCTGGTTTATGCCAGGCAGATTTTATTCACAAAGGCCAACTTTATACGGTCGAATACAAATGCCAAGAGAATGGAACACTCCAAAAAGAGAGTGTTGGAACGCTCCAATCCACCAAATACTCAAAGCCATAGATAACCACACCCGTCTCTTTATAGAGACGGGTGATTTTTGGCACGAAGAACAATCACAAATATTACGAAAGTATGTAAAAGAGTTGAAAATTTGGATACATAAAGAAGAAGGATGGTGGGATGAATGAAAAAACTTTTAACAACAATTGGGCTGTCATTGGGTTTAACATTGCCCGTATTTGCTAATTCATTAGAACCAAAACAACCAACTGTAAAACCATATAGTTTAGCAGCAATGGGTTGTATGATTCTTCTAGAATGTACTGAGGGTGTAGAAAAACTCACAGCGGACTCTGAAGTTTTTAAGAAAGAAGGATTTGACCCATTCAGAGAAGAGATTCAAAGAATCTTAAATGCTCTAAATGCTTTAGAGATTGGAGTATACCTAGCACCAAGTAGATACTTCACCCCAAGAACAGTAGGACTTTACAAACCAAACTATAATCGTTTCTTCATCAACGAAAATCTTTTACAAGATGAAAGAGAGTTTTTAGGAACTCTTCGTCATGAAGGTTGGCATGTGGTTCAAGATGCTATGGGTGGTGGATTAGATACTGCTTTTATGGCACAGGTTCATCAAGATTCTGAGATTCCTTCTTGGATTATGAAAAATACTAGATTAACTTATGAATCAATTGGTCAGAGTCGTGCAGTTCCTTGGGAAGCGGATGCGAATTGGGCTGAGGAACAACTCAATCAGACTGCTAGATATCTTGAAATGATTTTGGAAGCGCCATTGTGGGAACAAGTTACACCAACTCCACTTACAAAAAATTGGTTGATTGGATGTGGATGGATGAAACCGCAAGATGGTTTGTATCCTTATTATCCAAATAAGAAAGTTCAGTACTGTACAGAAGGTAAGTATTAACATAAATATAACTATCGATATGGAATGGACTTTTATCTATATAACAATTCTTATTAGAACCATAAATATTTTTATGACGTTAAAATTATTATGAACAACTCGAAGGTAATAGACAGAACAGTTATTAATAAAGACATAACATTTTATGATATTACTGAAGAAGGTCGGCTTATAAAATATTCTTACGAAGAATTTATATCTTTAGTAGATCAAATAAAAAATTATTTTCTTTCTAACTATGAAGTAAAGTTAGGAGAAACTGTTTTAATTGGATATTATGGAACTTGTTTACGCAAATTAGCTAGTGTTTTTGCTTGTTTAGAACTAGGACTTTCAATCTCAATAATTGACTATAATATAATAGTAATTTCGCCAGATTCTGTTACCAAAACTCAACTATTATCTCCGATACATTATTTTATATGTGAGGACGATAAGTTTCCGAAGGAGCATCCTAGAAGTAAATATGCTGTACTCATAAACCATTGTTTAAATACAGTTTACTCCACGGACATTGAAACTCATCAATACGACAAAAGTATAAATCAAGACATAAAAATTGATCCAAAATCAATTGCTATGAGATGTACATCCAGTGGAACTACAGGCACTCCAAAAATTATAGAACATAGTCATGAATTTTTATTCGATTTATGTCAAAGAAATTCTAAAATGTATTATGGAAATGTTGTAAATGAAAAATGTTTAGGACATGGTAGTGGTCCAGCAACATATTTCATTCCAACATTAATGTCTAAAGATGTAGAGGCTGTATATAATTACTGGGGAGAAGGTTCGGAATTTAACGATGAAAAATATTTCATGAGGAATGAAAATATTTTTGATCACATCATGATTGCATATACACATGATATTGATGGGTATTTTGAAAATATAAACCACAATAATCCGCCATCTAGAACAACGATTTATACTTTATCTACAATAAAAAAAGAGTGGACAAAATACGTAAAAGAAGGTAAAATAAAGAATATTATAAGCTTTTTTGGAACTTCTGAAACTAGTGGGCCCATCTTTATAAATCTAGCAGATGATGAAAATTTTATTCAAAATAAATTTACTTTAATTGATGATTACTACAAAATTTCTTTTACTGAAAAAAATCTTCTAGAAGTAAATATTCCAACATACGAGTATAAAATTTGTACTAATGACGAGTTTTCAGTAAACTCAAATGAGTTTTACCATAATGGTAGAGCAGATCTCATAAGAATAAATGGACATGTTGTTGATGTTTGTAGACATAATAAAATATTAGAGGTGCTTAAACCATATCTAGATGCAAAATTTGTATATGACCCAGCAATAAATGAAATTTATTTAGCTGTATGGAGAACCGATTTAGATTTAAAAACTTTAATTCAAAAAATTAATGTCAAAATAGGGGATATGCATTGGAATCATCATATAAGTAAATATGAAATACTAGATCCTAATTTATTTTTTACCGGAATAAAAATAGATAATCAATTATTAAGAGATTATTTTAGATCTAATGTTGAAATAAAATCAAATACATCGAAGTTCATTTTTGAAAATAAAGACAAGTATCTGGAAAAGTTTGAAGGACTAGAATTATAGGAAAATTATTATGGATAAATTCAACATATTAAAAAAGAGTTCAATTCACTTAAAGTCTAGTAAAGAAACTTATACAAGTCATTTAATATGGGCTACTTATGCCGGATTTAAGATGATTTTTGTAGGCGTTTCTAGTATAATACATGGAGTTGTTCCGGCATTTTTTACTGGAACTGCTGCAAAAATGATTATAGATTTTTATCACAAAAGATTGATCAATCATCCAAATGAAGAGTATGCAGATTACATCTCCAAACAATCACATATATAATTAGTATTGACTGTCCCCATCCTTTATTAATAGATTAGTTATGACTACAACACCATCCAAGACTTTTTGCATGGCTCCATGGACTCACATGAACATCGGTCCTAATGGAGACGTTTATCCATGTTGCATGATGCCTATATGTGGTACGGAAGGCATAGAAGAAAACAAATCAGAAGTTCCCATATCTATCAATAAAGATGCTATAGACTCTGATGAAGATTATGACCTTGATGGACTAAGGGAACTTATTGGCAATATTGAACAAGGGGAACCAGTAAATCCTTTAGAAATTGTTGCTACTGAATGTGAAGGAGCTCCGAGAGACTTTAGAATGGGATCTCTTCTAAATGAATCTTTGAAAGAGATTTGGAATGGGGAGAAGATGCGAGAACTTCGCAGAAATATGATTGCAGGAGAGAAGTGTAGTTACTGCACATCATGTTATAAAGAAGAAGAAATTGGACATGGGTCTCTAAGACTTCATATGAATAAGACCTATGCAAAACATTTTGATTATGTAAAAGAAACTAAAGAAGACGGAACCTTTGATAGATTCAATCTTGTATATTGGGATTTTAGATTAAACAATATTTGTAATTTTAAATGTAGGATGTGTAGTCCTGGGTACAGTAGTACTTGGGAAATGGAGATGAGAAAAGAATTTAATATTGAAGGTGAATATCCCAAAATTGATGTGGATATGGTGTACCAAGATATTGAGCCTCTTTATGATATTGTAGAAGAAATATATTTTGCTGGAGGAGAGCCTTTAATCTCAGATCACCACTATACTATCTTACGCAAACTCATTGAAAAGAAAAGAAATAAGACAGTTAGATTGTCCTATAATACTAATTTCAGTACTCTAAAATATAAAAATAATAATGTTCTTGATTTGTGGAAAAGATTTCCAAATCTATCACTATCAGTGAGTTTTGATGGTACAGAAAAGAGGGGAGAATTAATTAGAAAAGGATTTGACTGGCAAAAATTCCTAGAGAATTTTAGAATGTTTAGGAGTAAACTACCTAATGTTGAAGTAAAAATTAATTATGTATTCCAGGCTTTAAATTGTTTTCATGCTATGGATGCCCATAGAGAACTTTACTTACGGGGTATAATCACTGACTGGAATGACTTTTCTTTGTGCATTTTACATAACCCAGATTATATGTCTGTGTTGATTCTAGATTCCGAATCTAGAAAATTGTTAGGACAAAAAATTAAATATCATATTGAAAACTATCTTGTTCCAGCAAAAGCCACAGAATCTATTAAACAATACATATCTGTTCTTAAACTTCTATCTACTGATAAGAGAGAACACCTCGTTCCATACTTCAAATCTTATATGTCTGCACTAGATTCTATAAGAAATGAAAATTCATTGGAAATTTTTCCTGAACTAGAGGGGATTTTGGGTGATGATTGATAAAGACAGAGTTAATACAGAAGGTGAAATTTTTTGTGTTGCACCTTGGATGGCTTTAGACATTAGACAAGATGGTGAAGTTAAGCCATGCTGTGTTTCCGAATACACATATGGAGATATTAAAGAAAAATCCTTATGGGAAATCTGGAATGATGAACCCATAAGGAAACTACGTGAAAATATGATCAATGAAGTACCTACAGAAAGTTGTCAGGTATGTTATAATAATCAAGCTGCAGGAAAAAGTTCTTTAAGACAGGACTTTATTAATAATTTATTTGGATATCATAAAAAAATTGTATACAATACAAATGATGATTTTAGTGTTGATAATCCTGGATTTATTTGGTGGGATTTGAAACTAAGTAATAAGTGTAACTTCAAATGTAGAATGTGTAGTTGGACTTCTAGTTCTAGTTTTGAATTAGAACAGAATGGTAAAATTTCTGGAAGATGGAATGCTTCTGAAAAAACTTATGAAGAGACTGAACCATATTTGAAAATGGTAAAACATCTATACTTCTCTGGAGGAGAATCTTTAATTATAGATGAACATTGGAAAATACTTGATAAACTCATTGAGTTGCGTAGAAATGATAATGTAACTTTAGCATACAATAGTAACTTTAGTAACCTTGTTTATAAAGGTAGACACATCTTTGATTTATGGGATCAATTTAATAGAAGTGTAGAAGTTCATATTAGTGTTGATGGTATAGGAACCAGAGGGGAATTAATCAGAAAAGGATTTAACTGGCTAAAATTTGTGTCTCATGCTAAACAATTTAGAGAAAGGTTTAAAGATAAAAAAGTTACTCACCAATTGCATTTCGATTGCACAGTTCAGGCATTGAATATTTTTGAAGTAGTTAAATTACATCAGTATTTGTATACCAGTGGATTAATGGAAGATATTGATTTCTTCTTCCTAAACTTTATGCAAACTCCAAGAGAAATGTCTGTTTGGGTATTGGATAAAAGAACCAAAGAGGCCGCGAAGGAAAATATAAGAAATCATATTGACAATTTCTTAATTCCAAATAAATCAAAAAGATCTGTAGTTTTCTATGAAAGTTTAATCAACTATATTGATCTATATCAGGAACAAACTTTAATTCCTGAGTTTATAAGGTCAATGAGAAAGTTTGATAAAATAAGAAATGAAAATGTTATAGAAACGTTTCCAGAACTTGACAGAATATGGAGTGTTATCAAACCCAAAACTAAATAATAGGAAATTATTCTTAAATATAATTTAAGGAAGATTATGTCGCAGTCACCAGCGAAGGACAAGCGTAAAGAAGAGAAGGACAACATCTTTGTTGACATGCTATACAATCTTGTAGTATATCTTCCAGTGTTGGTTATCTCTTGGATCTGGGATAAGATCTCAGATTGAAAACTTAGCAGACAATTTCTTAGCAATCTTTTTAGCGGGGGCGAACAGAGGTTTAAATCTCTTTTGTCCTTCTTTTGTAAATTTTTCTGAAATCACATCATCAATAATAATTTTGTTATCAATCTCGTATAGGGAATTGATTTCAACTTGGTCACGAATATACTGCTCCACATTATCAACCTGCTCTACAAGTCTTGTTCCATCAGCAGAGTATTCAAAGATATCAATGTGTCCTCCTTCTGCTAAAACATAATGTAGTACAGGTTTGACTTGTTTGACTTTAACTTTAAACTTCTTCTTGGTTGCTTCTTTGATGATAGGCTCAGCAGCGTTCTTAATCGCGTTAAATGCGGTTGTAGCCACCATAGTTGCAGCAGTGGTCACAACCGCCACAGACCCTGCCGTGGCGACCAGAGAGGGGTCTGGGAGATTTATGTTTAATCCTGCCACCGTGATTGTGGGTTTGTCTGCCGGGACCTCTACAACGGGAGTCTGAACAGTGGGTGGAGGGGTTTGAATTGCTGGAGGCAGTTGAGGGGTAGGGGTAGGATCAGGCAATCCTCTATTTTTTTCTTGTTGTTCTTCAGCCTGTTTTTTTCGTTCGGCTTTAACAGCAGCGTCAAACTCTTCCTGGGTAGGAACGTCAATGACTGGATACTTAATAGAAGTATCTGGTGCTTGGAATACTGGTAGAGCAAGTCCTCTTGTGACAGGTATTTCTACCTGACGCAATATTGGTGGATCTATTACTGGTATTACTGACGGATCTTGAATGCCAATCTTGGGGATTCCATTGATATTAGTTGATATATTATCAATTCCCTTTGGTTTAATAGTTGGTATTTCATTCATTGTGCCGCCACTTCTTTCACGGGTGGATATTTGACAACAACATCTGCACAAATTTTATGATATGGACTATCTGGGTGGAAACTAATTCCATTCTTGATCGCTTCACCGCACTTTAGTAGTCTGACTAATTCAAAATCAAGTCTTGCCTTGTCTGCCTCTGTTTGTTGTCTAGTTATTTCAACTCTAGCTCTCTCTTTGCAAATTTCTTGTAATGATCCATCTAAAGGTAGATTAAATCCCAAACTTACACCGAAGTTTCCATTATGAGATTGGTAATTTGTTGGATCTTTACTTCCATTAAAACTCCCTAAAGCAAAGGGAGATATACTCATTGTTGGCCCTTGACAACTAACTCCACCTCCATAGGTGTTAAGTGCGAATGGTCCCTGTAAAACTTGGACAGCTTGATTAGTAACATTGCCTGTAGCGGAAGCAGAAGGACCAGCAATATTAGTATTACTAGGAGCAGATTGAGCATATGCCGTGCCATAACATAATGTTCCTATTGCGTAAAGACAGATACCGAGTTTGTAGTAGATTGAGTTTCTGTTGTACGATCTATCCATGTTTCTTTTGCCACTCCAGGTCCAAGGTAGGTTTCACTGAACTGGAATGGAGCACCTTGAGTCATAATACTATAATTTGATCCCTGTTGTGGTGTTCCAGGGATGTTAATATTAGTTCCAGTCACAGTGTATGATGTGCCAGTTGTATATTCAACTTGACGTATTGTTTCTATAACTTTTGTAGTAGATTCTGTGGTTGCGGTAATAGTACCTCTGGTAAAATTAGGCACAACACTCTCAGCATAAACGGGAGTACAGATGACTCCCGTCGCTAAAAGCAAAACGGGAGTTATGTATCTCATTTGAATACGCTTAACTCTATTGTTCTTTGAGCTGTAGCACTCGTTCCGGAACCACCTGCAGTAACAGTTGGAACACCAGTTGCAGATAGAGTACCTGCGAGAGAACCTTTGTCTCCACCAACTTGAGTTACACTATCTCCATAAAGATTTGGAGTTCCAATGACACCATTTGTCACTGTCTGTGAAGTTACGGGTGTATCAGCAGCGTTGAAGCTCTCACTGAATGTGAATGCTTGACCCGCAGTATTGATATCGTAGGTTCCAGCACCACCTACACCACCAAAGGATGAGGATTGGATGTTGGTTCCTGATACGGAATATGAAGCACCGATTCGAGTCGATTGAACAGCAGCACCATCAACTTTCAATTGAATAGAATCAGTAATCTTTGATGTAATTTCAGCAGCATTAACTGGAATTGCAAAGAATAACGAAAAGGCCAATAATAGTCTTTTCATTTTTCTTATGATTTTTTGGGCAGCTTATTTAGGAATTTTAAAAATATTTTACTGTAGTCTTACTCCACTCAAACGAAGTCCGCCAGAAATCGTAAGACTATATGCTCTCGGTTCATTTCCGGTTAAAGCATCCCATATTACTATAGGTCTCCCACCTTCCAGACTATTTACGTCTACCCAGTTAGAATCAGTTGCAGTTATAGATTCCGTTCCCACATAAAATTCATCAGTGTTTGCATCATTAACTTCTGTTTTTAACCAATTTCTGACATCTTCCCAAGTCCAATCTCTGTTGTATTGCAATTTAGTTGCAATTAGTCCACAAGCAACAGGACATGCGGAACTAGTTCCTCCAAATTTACCGTCATAAGGAGTTACAGTAAGACCTGGATAAAGATCAGCTCTAGTATATGTTCCGGATGTAGCTTGTGCAGTTAGTGTTCCATCTGCAGGGGCATAACAATCTATTTCATTTCCCATATCACTATAATTAACTTTTCTTTCATTTCCGTTAGGATCAAAAGAATCATCAAGAGC
>Ga0208161_1001111_pt1 | contig 14604 bp, 16 predicted proteins | sample CB_VirMetaG_3_FD_184538 | JGI IMG/M metagenome (GOLD analysis project Ga0208161, IMG submission 184538) | Freshwater to marine saline gradient viral communities from Chesapeake Bay - CB_1508_1S Viral MetaG (SPAdes) (version 4) | ecosystem: Environmental > Aquatic > Marine > Coastal | place: USA...
ACAAAGCCTGCGACGGAAGAATCTGCCCAGCAGCTTCCTCAATACCCAAACGAGCCATCTGGTCAGCAGCCTGCTGTTGAGCAGACTCGTAAGCCTGACGCACGTTCTGAGCCGAACTGTCGTAAGTTTGACCAATGCCAGCTTCAGCAGAACCATAGATGTCACGCAGACGGTCAATGTTTTGCTGGGCTGTACCACCAAGCTGACTGTACAAAGCAGCAATTTGTGCGTTCAAATCCGTAGCTTGCCCCATCAAAGCATCGCGGTAACCGCTGTAATCAACGACAGGGTCGGTGTAACCAGCGAGCGCTTCAGCTAAAGCATCCGTAACGGTAGGCTCTGCAACCGGATACTGGGTACCCCCAGTTCTTCCACGTAAACCTGCAGAAGCTGCGCGGTCTGTTTCGGCTGGACCAGAATAAGGAAGAGCGTCAGTCGAATAGGCGCGGCTACCCAGACCCTGCTGGTAATCTGCCTGAGGCTGAGACGTAAGAAAACGGTAAACAGCCTCTCCAGCGTTCAGCAAGCCAGCCTCAACACCGCGCCCAATACCACGCAAACCGCCACCAAGAGCAGAAATACCATACTGTTGCTCTGGAACCTGTCCTACAGGCGAATATTCGACACTTCCGGGCTGCGTAGCTTCCTGAATACGCCCACCAGGAGTACCGGCATAAAACCTTTTAAACCAGTCTGGGATACCGCCAATACCGATTTGCTTGTCTTTCTTACCGTCGTCAAGTTTTACGTCGCTCATTAGAAACCAGCCTCCTGAATCGCACGCATAATAGCCCTATTCTCGGCATCACGACGCACCTGCTGACGCCGCTCCTCAGCTGTCGTACGCTGTTGAGCAAGCTCAGTATCCAAATCTTGTCTAAATCGACTACGACCTGTCTCCATACCCTCAAGCTGCTGGTTAAGACGGTTTTGGAACTCCGCAAAATTACGAACAAAGTCACTAGACCTCAACGTTCCACGAGCAGCAAACTCATCACGAGCAGAACGAGTACCCATAGCCGCAGCACTAAACGGGTCGTACTCACCTTCAATATCAAACTGGCCTCTAATTTTATCGGGCTCAGCAGCGGCAGTTAAAGCCCCAGCAACCGGGTCAGCAGCCTGCTCGCCAATAGGTCTCATAGCTACAAAACCTTCTTGCGGCCTATACCCAAGACGACGCAAACCAGTCAAATAGTCCATTCCGTAACGTTCACCACGGGTCTGGGCACCTGTTTCAAAGTCGCGCAAGGCACGGTCAATTGCGGCAATCTGTGAAGCGTATAGTGAGTCGTTCCAGTTAATAGGACCAAGCCCTCTAGATTGTGTAGTTGCGGGAAGAGCCTGAATGTTCTGAGAGCCTCCACCTTGGCTTCCTCCACCTCCGCCAGTGTCATTACTTTTAATTGTTGGTGCTTTTAGCTCGTAGCCAGGGTTTCTAACAAAAGTACCTTGTTGTATATTTCCAACATCTTTTTTAGCATAGCTTTGAGCTAAATCAGCTTGCCGAGGATTAGTAATTTTAAATCCAACAGCTCTTCTTTTTGCAGCATCTAAATCGGCTTGTCTAGGATTTGTAATAGCCATTAGTACATCCCCGAAGAAGTCTTACCAGGGCTACCAGAAAGCTTACGCATCATGGCCTTTTTACGCTCCTCATTCTCGTCATACTTAGACTTCTGAGGAGCAAGACGATTGCCCATACTCATTTTATCGCGGTACATTACGACAGCCTCTTTCGTATAGCTTTCTGTCTAGCAGCTGCCATATTATCCACCAAATTAGGATAAGGCCGTCCTGCAGCTTTAGCTCTTGATTTAGCCTCAGACTTCTGTGCAGGAGTCAAAGACTTCCGCTCGCTTTTCGGTTTAGGGTTTTTTGTTTCCCACACTTTTTTCAAGATAGCCTCCTGAGCAAAGCGTCCCGTCTAGCGGCAGCTTTATTATCACGTATAGTATAGCCCGCCCTATCCCTTACTTTACCAACAGTAGGCATAGGACGTCCACTCCCGTAATGCTTCTTTCCAGCAGCATACGGGTTAAAACCGCCACCCCCCTGGGGTACGCGGCTAAACTCAGTACGAACGCGGTTCATTAAGTGATTTCCTTAGACACGGTCTGCTTCGGGTTCACATAAGTCATCAATGAGAATAGTCTAACAGGCGCATCAGCAGCAGTACCTGTCGTCTCAAACGACACAGTGAAATAAATTTGCCTAAACCGCAGCGATTTAAGGAACTTAGTAAACACACGACGGAACGTTAAAGCGGTTTCTGTAACGCTTGTCGATACGGGGGCTGCACCAGAAGCAGGGTTAGCCCACGCATTAGACAACGAAGCCTGCCAAGTTTGAGACAACAAAACCTGCCACGTTGTAGCAAAAGACTGTGTAATAGGGTGCGCCGTACCCACGACAGTGCCCTTAAACCTGGCATCCAAGCCCCACCAAAACAAGCGCTTGTAAATAGAACTCGCCTGGTAATTAAAGTTCTTTGTTTGAATATTGCACGTCATCGTCTCCGTAACACCACTCACATACTCATCAGTGATGCGCAATAGTGGGGCAGAACGAGAACCACCAGCAGGCACCTCAATATTCTTATGCGTCAAAACAATAGCTTTATCCTGGTCATTACTCCAAGTCGCCATCTTGCACAGCGAGCCAAACGTGTTGGACACCCACTTAGTCCACGAACGTGTCTGCAGACTGTATACAAACATTTGGTCAAAATACGTGAAAACAATGCGGCGGTTAAACTCTGACACAGCATAGTTATTGTGAAAACCCGACGTAACCGTAGAACTAAAAGGTGTTTTCACGTTAATCTGCGACGCACGGTTGTTTGCAAACTCGTACGCCTTTTCGTCATACATAAAGTAAATGTACGACTCAAACTGTGTAATCGCATACCGCGAGTTCAACCCCACTGTCGGAAGAATTGACGACACCACAGCTGCTGCGGGGTCAGTCGTGTACTGCAAACCAAACGTAGAATTAGTGCGGAAAATTAGCAGCGTGTTAAAGTACACCACCAACTCAACAATGTTCTGACCGTCGCCAGAACCAATATCCACAAAGTCATTACTCGCTACCCACAAAGACGGGTCAGCCGTCGTTTTAGACCTGTACAGCCTTGTACCCTGGTTAGTGCTGTCTTTACCCTCAGCAATCCATAAACGGCCCTTAAACGACACAATACACTCACCCTTAGGCATATTTGCGTCAGCCGTAAAACCACCAGCAACAGTCCAATAACCGCCAGGATTAGCAGAACCGACAGGGGCGGTCAGCCACGCCTTATCATCAAACTGTACAAAACCAGCAGCAGCAATCGTGTTAGTAATAAGAGTCCACGCAGTGCCGTTAAAATAGTATGTTTTGCTGTCACCATCGCTAGCAATCAAATATGACTGTGTTTGCGAAACCTGAAACGTACCCAGAAATTCTATGTCTCCCGTCGCCGCAAGTGGAAAATCGATATCTAGGTCTTCAATAGGTGGGCGCGACTTTAGCGAACCATCAAGGTCCAACTCAAAGTTATTGCAGACGGTAAGTTCGTTGTCTGCAATAGCGGTAGGGTCACTGAACGTGTTGAGGCCACCAACAAAGGGCCCTACCTGTATCGACGTACCCGGCATGGCCTCTCCTAGATAAGCTCGAACGTAATGTTAGTCTCGTATGTCATGCTGGCAGCAATACGCTCGTTTTCGCCCCGTTCAGCAACACTGGAGCTGTACTCTGCCTGCTTGACTGCCATCATTTCGGGGTTTTCGTCCATTTCGTAAGCCTTCATCAAAACAAAGTTCACAATGTCGGTAAAGCACTCGTTCGGAAGTGCAAGCACGTCACTGGCGGTAGTGGTTACGTCTGTCGGCTGTGCCGTGTACCTAATCGTCATTGTGTAGTTTTGGATAGGTTTAGGCCAGAAAATAACTTCGCCGCCCCAGGAATACCAAAACTGTGGCGCACCAGTTTCAGTAGATTCTGGGTCTGCAAGCGAAATGCTTTCTTCCGCCTGAGAAATAGGAATATTTCCGACACGCCGCCCATCAAGCAAGATAGACGCTACCTCATCAATTTTTGGGGTAATAGAAGACAGCGAATAAGTGGCAGTGCCCGCAGTAACCGGCAACGTTGCTGTCGTTTGCAAAATTTGGTTTTGCTGTGAAATGTCCACCTGTGCTTCGTTAATCCAACGCACAATGTCGTCATTAGTAAGCTGCACACCAGCTTCATCACCAAAAATACGTTTTACAGCATCGTACACGTTGCCTACGGTTTTACTCGGGGTACTGTAACTCATCGTTCAAACTTCCTGCCATTGTGGGTAAACGTGTGCTTTTTGTCCCGTCCCCCAGTAGCTATGAAAGCACCAAACTCAATTCTATCTTCTAATTCGTCCTCTTGTCTCTTCAACTCCAACAGCTTTTTAGCCGTCTCTTCAGCCTCAATACGCTTCAACACGTTTTCGGCACCGTGGCGCACAATGTCGCCATCAAATAGCCACGCAAGAATCTTGTGTGGTTCCTTCATTTCTTCTTCCGACAAAAAACGCACCACATATTCTTGTACGTTGTCGGGCCTGTCAACGATGGCCCACGGTTTTTGTTTTTCTTCCGGTGTTTTTCGGTCTTTCTGCGGAATGTACACCAAACTGTACGTCGGTTTAAAATCCTGCAGAATCTCTGCAAAACGTGCGTGGTCTTCTCTAATGAATTCGCCAAGGTCCGAATTGAACACTTGAGCCGATTGTCCTAATGTACTAAACATACGCCGATTTTATCCTAAACTCCCGCTACTTGGCCCCATGTAAGGCCGTTCTGATTTACCCACTCTGTTCCGTCGTACACAAGAAAATCATTGTTTGCAACACTGGTAATAGTCACGTCGTCAATGTCGTGAATGTGAGTACTGGGCAAAGCGCGAACAACTATACGTCCACCGGTTGCGTCAACACGAGTTACTGCCGCGATTGGCCTGCGCCAAGCGGGTGCAACAGGCTGTGTTTTAGTGAGCCCGCCTGGACTGCTTGCGTCCATGTATAGCAAATCGCCAAGGGCCCACCCCGCATAGTCAGTTTTAATGTGGTCAACCGTACCAAATTGCATAACAAAACCAAAGCCGTCAGCATCAATTTCCTGGTACGTGATACCCACAAGTAAGTCTGGCTCGTAACTTCCGTTCGACACAGCTGGGGTAACTGTTACGGTATCGCCGGTAGCTCCCGCAAACATGACCGGAGTGCCTTTAGCTATTGGGGTAGAGCCGGACGAGTTTTTAACACGAAAACCATGCATCTGACCAACACGCAGATTTACTGCATCTGGCAGCCCAACCTGCAGCGTGTCAAAGTCGCTATCCCACGAAATTTCGCCTTCTTCGGGGTCGTACTCTGCTGTGGTGTCAAAATCAATGTACTCAATTTCAGTTAAGTTACCAACAGCAGAACCGTCAAAACCAACCGTCTGAGTACCGCTGTCGTATGTAATAGGTAGCGTTGCTGCAACCACCCCAGTAGGTCCGGGAGGGCCAGCAGGTCCCGTGTCACCAGTATCTCCCTTAGGTCCGACAGGGCCTACACTGGCAGCAAAAACAGTCCCATCAAACAAATACAGCGTGTCGTCAGTGGTATCAAACCAAATATCGCCAGTTGCCGGGTCAGTGGGTTCAACAGTACCGACAGTTACGGTAACACCAGTACCTCCTCCCCCGGCACCATTAACCCACTGACCCGCATCTGCGTCATAGACGAGCGTTTGCCCGTCTTCAACATCAGTAAGAGTTACCGTTAAAATCTGCTTTCCAGCGTTATCGCTGTAAAACTTCCACTCATAATCAGAAAGAGAAAGGCCCTCAGGCAATGCAGAAACAGCCTGGTAAAAGAGAAACTTATTTTCCATAACGCTCCAAAAAGATGATGGCCCGTCCCCATTATAAGGGACGGGCCATCTGAAGTCGAAGCTTACGCTTCGGTGATGTCCTCAATCACACCGTGGCTGTTACGACGGTCAGTACCAAGCTCGTGGTATTCAACCATGCGAGCGTAGTATGCGTCGTAGTCACCGCTGTTGTCGCGGACCTGCTTCCACATTGAACCGTCACGGTCAATGAAGTGCCAGTCCTCGTCACGGTAGTAGGTCAGAGCGTCTTCGTTGATGAACCACTGCTTGTTCAGAGGTGCGTCAACGTCAGCCACGACAGGGATTTCTCCACGGTCAGTGGTGAACGCAAGACCGGAGAAACCACCGGTGAATTCCTGCGTGTTAACCGTCTGACGCAGCTGCGACAGAAGGTTGAAGTACGCACGGCGAACACCGAGCGACTGCAGGATAAGAGTGGTAGAACCACCCTTGGTGCGGATGCTGTCAACCATGTTAATCATCAGCGACTCCGACAGGGCGCGTGCGGTTCCACCGTTGTCGTCAACGGTAGCTTTCCACTCGGGCTCTGAGGTCGGGTCAATGTTGTACAAAGTACCCGAGTCGCTCACGATAGCACGAAGACCCGTCAGTTCACGGTTACCAGCAGCAGCAACACCGGAGCCCTTGCGGACGATGATGTCGTTGTTAGCGGTAGCGGTACCGGGGGTCGTGGTGAAGGTAACAGTGTTGGCACCAGGGGTCAGGTCCACAGAAGCAACAACCAGTCCGGTGTTGTCAACGGTGGTACCAGTCTGGGTGTCAACGACCATACCAATCTGGAAGTAACGAGCGTCAGCAACAGGAACGACAGCACCGGTGTTAGCACCGGTAGCAACGGCAATAGCACCGTTACCAGAACCATAAACCTGGCGGTTCATGTCCTTCTTCAGGTCGTTCTTGAGGCCCTCAACCTCGTTGTCCAACGCACGGGCAAAAGCCTTAGCGTCGGTGTCGGACAGGCTGATGGCCTGACCAGTGAGCTGGACACCACCGTATGCGTACTTAAGGTTGACGCGTGCGGCAGCGTGTCCCTGCTGACCAGGAGTCGGCAGAGCTTCGGACTCGAAACGAGAACCGATACCAGCGTTACGACGGGTGTGAATTGGGAAAGTAACATACTTTCCGCCTACCTCGTTGGTGACACCAGAACCACTGCGAGTAATACGCTTAAGGGCGACAATTTCGTCGTTAAGCTGCTCGCGGATACGGCCCTGGTAGACCTCCTTGAGGTAGGAATCAATAGTTGCAAGGGTTGCAGCCATTGTCTTTCCTTTCTTGTTGAAAGGAGATTAAGCCTTTATGCGCCTTGCTGGATTGAGCCTGCAATCAAGTTCTGTACATCTTCTCTCGACATTTTGCCGAGAGGAGTGTCGGGACTTGCTTGTGGCAAACCACCAGACGTCGGCAACAGCTTAGGGGCTGAATCTCCGGGTCGCGGTACTGCGCGAATTCGGTTAACTGTATTTTCGACGTACTCTTTAGCAACATCCTGCAGCTTCACAGACTTACCATCTGTTTGCATTTGGAACGCTGCCCGCATCAAAACTTCCCGAACGTCCTCTTCGGCAAAGTCGGGATACGCTTTCTTGAGTTCGCCAATTTCCTGCTCAAGAGCTACATCGGCTTCCTGCTGAATCTTCGCTTGCTCCTGCTGCTCAAAGAACTCCTGAAGTTTCCTTTGTTGTTCTTCAAGCTGGGCAATGCGAGGGTCGACAGGTGCTTCAGCACTCTCGTTCGCTTCTTCTTCATCTACCGCATCCTGAAGCTCTTGCTCAGTTTCCGGTAGACGACCATTTTCCTTCAGGAATTGTCCCAAAGCGTTGTAAATGGTTTCAGGTTCCGTATCGAGCTTTTGAGCAATAGCAGCGTAGTTCTGCAACTGCTCAGGAGAACCAAGCTCGGAATATTGCTTGAGCTGCTGGTTCAACGACGAGATACGCGATTCAGCGTTCTTGTCAAAGTTCTTAAGGTCATCCTGAATAGCGTGAAAGCTAACAGGGTCTAGTTTTGTACGTACAGACTCCCAAGCGGGGTTAACGCCCGAGGACTCTGTTTCAACAGAGGCTTCGGTTGTAGGTTCCGCTGCCTCTACTGGCCCTGAAGATTCCACATCCCCCGTCGGGGCTTCAATCTCTGTACCTGTAGGTTCGTCCATTGTGTACTCCTTAAACGCCGTACCTCCCTGTGAGGCCCTAGCTGAACGGATTTAATTATACGTTATTTAGTTATCAATCACACACTTTATTAGGAAAGTGCGTGAATCGCGTACGTCAGGTCGTTGTAGGTCATTTTCAAAACCTCAGCGTTGGTGTACGTAGCTGCATCGATAGCCTGAAGCTCAGTACGAAGCTGAGTCACAGTCTTACGACCATAGTTTCTTGTGGGGCGATACTCTTGCTGAGGAAGCGTATCCGCCACAACATCGAAATCTGCCATGGTTATGCTCCTTGTGGTTGTTCAGGAGCCATGTCGGGCACGGCTCCATTAGGGGCCATGGTTGCACCAGGTCCCATAATCGGTACTTCCATACTATCGCCTCCAAGAGGCGCTCCGCCCTCTTCCGTTCCGTCCCCCGGAATCATCTGCAAGAACTGTTGCAGCTGCTTCTGCTGCACAGCCTGCTCATGCATTGCAACATGCTGCTCAAACTGGTCTTTCACAGCATCCGGCAGCATTTCGTATTCTTGTGACATACGGAACTTGTTGTGCGTCTCAATGTGAACCTCGTGAACATCAAAGTCATCGATAGGCACGACAGGAGGTGCGGGCATGTTCTCAATTTCAGCCATAATGTTGGGGTCTTGCATAGCTTCCGGAGGCAGGCCAGCCATAATCTCCTGCATCGTCTCCATCCGCTTAGCTTCAATATCCATCTCAGTAAGCATCTTCATCTTGATGTTCTCACGTTGAGCCTTACGTTCTGCAACGTTCATGGTGTCCATAATCTTCTGAACACCACCAACCTCAAGCAGGCGAGCGGCTGTCGGCTGGTCAATAATACCCACAGCAAACATGTCCATCACACGAGCTTCCTGAGCAGCCTTAGACTTAGCAAAACTAGAGCCAGGCTCAATACGAATATCCGTACCAGAAGCAATGTCAGAGCCCTGCAACAGCATGGTGTCAAACGCACCGTCCGCACCAATCGTGCGAATTTTGCGAGGCAGGTCAACATACTGCACAAACAGCTCAATGGTTTGTGCAGCAATCTTTTCAATACCGGCCTCAATGCTTTGGAACTGTGGCGTCAGGTACTGGTTAGATGCTTCCTGCAGGTAGCTGATAGCAGTACCAGAAGTCACACCAGGAGGTGTATCGCCACGCGATACTTCACGCTCACCAGAAATGTCAATCCAGTCGTTCAACACACGGTCCTGCTGGTCCAAGTAATACTGCGGCAGAGGCGACAGCGGCAACGGTTGGGGCGGAGCCATACCAGGCTTGTACTGAATCACCAGACCAGGCTCGTTCGTCAGCTTAGATGGAACAATGCTGCCCATTGGCGCAATCAGCTGCGGCTTAGCCATACGGCGTCCAGCCTCAGCAATCTCCGAACGCAGACCGTTGTATTCTTTCTGCAACTGCGACAGGTCCACAATGGGGCTGTCAGCGTAGAACGTTGACGTGGGAATGTGCTCAAACTTTGTAAACGGGTACATTCCGTGTGCATACGGGAAACCGTCTTTGTAAACGTTAATCAAAATGTCGTCAATGCTGATAATGACGCCACCTTGAGGCAACAATTTATGTGCGCCCGGCTTCACCCAAGTTTCGTACACAATGACGCTGTCGGGGGTGCGGGAGTGGCCCAGGTTGAGGTAAGCCTCGTCAATAATTTGGTTTGCGCTTGAGGTGCTGGGCTTTAGCTTAATGCCTTGCAGTTCGTCAGCGAAATAATGGTAAGCCCATTCGACAGGTTTAGTGTAAGCGTTAATGATGAACGGCTGGTCTTCAATGTCCTGTTCACGAACATCTGGCACAAAAAGGTGAAACGGGGTTACGTGACCAAACTTAATGTCACCCATCTCACCCGACACGCGGTCTTTGCAGTACGGGTCCCACGAAGTTTTTAGGAAACCGTTACCTGTAATAATCGTCCACCAAATAGCACGCGACATGTGCGTACGTAGCTTCTTAGCCTCGCTGATAGACGTCCACGCCTGTTCTGCAGCATACGCGGCCCTCTGGTCATCGTCTTCGCTAGACGCAGGAATAGCCTGAGCTGTCGGAAAAGACGACAGCATCTTCGACATTTCCCAGCGCACGTAAGAGCGAATACGGTTAATGGTTTTACGCTGGTGATAGTAAGGCTTACGTGGGGTAAACAGCTTGTCCCTGTAATCCTCAGGGAAAGTGCCACGAGTCTGCTCTAACCACTGATGCCCATAAAACATAGACATGTTGTTAAACCACTGCAACTGCTTCTGGGTGCGAGCCGTCTTAGCTTTCTGCCACTCCGACTGCACCCAGGCAACAAGTTGCTGTGCTTCTTTAGTTTTACGGAACTTCTCTAGATTTAACCCGTCCTCAGGGAGCTTAATTACCGTAGAACTCTGGGTCAACTCCAGTGAGTTCGACGAATAGTTGTCGGGCATCTTGGCCATTTATGTCTTCTCCAGCAGCGAGGTTCGGGTTTCTGTCAGCAATTCTATCAACTTCCGCCTCATCTGACGGGTCATAGTCTTGATAGCTACTATAGTCGATAGCTTGACTCATCGCCTGAACTTGCTGATACGCGAGCGGGTCGCTTGAAGCGACCAATGCCTGCGCCTTTTCGCTCAGCTCCGTCAGAGTCTTTATCGATTTGTACTGCGTCTGTAATTGTTCCTTCATCAATTGTGCCTGGTTCTCCAGCAATTTGTCCACTGCCTTCTGGTGCAACAGATATTGCAGCACCAGCAGTGAGAGCAGAATTACTGATAACACGCTCAACAAAATTATTGACAACATCGTTTTGTAGCTCCTTAACAGCTGCGTTGTAGCCTTCGTCATACCATTGCTTTTTCTTTAGCTCAACGCTGACAGGCTCGCCCTCGTCAAACAATCCAGCAAGTTGCGCCATTTCCCTAATTGCGTCTACCGACAGGTAGATACGTCCACGGTCAATGACATTCCTGCTTAAGTCAACACCCGTGTCAATAAACGGGCCCTTACTTGTTTTAGTAATCCAGCACACGCCAGGGTCAAGCGCTGGCGCGTCTACAAGAAAAAATCTACTCATCAGTAGTATCCTCCGTAATCGTTTACGATGACGTTGCCGTCCTGTGCTGATGCTCTATCTTCTGCGAACTCGACATTAGGGTCTTCACGCATTTTCAAAAGCAACTCTTCATATCTTAGCGTAACTGGTGGTGCGTCCGCATCCGTTTGCTCAGGAATAGGTTTCAAATCGGGGCGTGTCGTAGCAAAATAGCGGGCAGAGTCAAAAGCGTGGTCGTCCTTTTTGTGCACAACTTCCTGCTTATTCATCTCATACGCCATTTTGTCTGAGCTATAAGTAGCCCACCGCAGCTTCTTCAACTCACGAATCAAATTAGGACAATTACGTGAAATAACCCATGTTGGCCGGTCAGCACCCCAACGAGTTCTAGGACGTCGACGAAAATACGACTGCATCTTTTCAATACCCACCATGACGTCATGGGGTATGCCCTCAACGTTCACGTACACCCCGTGGAGCGCATATTCTTGAATAATTGATGTTCCAGTAATACCCGAACGTTGACGCATTGCAGGGTCGCCCATACGCTCCACATTTTCAGGATTACGGCCCCAGTTACGTTCCCGCTCCTTCACAACCTTTGCGTGCTCCGACACAATCATGTTTGATTGATAATGTTCAGCAAACGTCACAATCTCCCCTGTCGGAGCCACAGCGTGCCACAGCCACGCAGTCGGGTTATTCAAACCATGGTCGACAGAAGCGTAAATAGCCCAGTCTTTAGGCACATCTCCAGGCCCAAAATCTACAAGGTACTGGTCAATATTTTGGCTAAAGTCAGGAAAAACCAGACCGCTACGAGCCACAAACTCACCCTTTTCACGAATATCCCGTTCCTCTTTGTTCATACCCATCATGTAAAAATTCATGTCGTTAGACTCAGCCTGAATGTACGGGTTTTGCTCAGCCGACAGGGTGAACGTGTCAATCCATTCAGCCTTGCCCTCCTTTGCGGGCTCCCACAACAAATCAAACGTCCAACCCATACCTTTAGTCGGCGTAGCGGCGATTACCCAGAAACCGTTGTAGTCAATCAGACGCATCATCGATTCGTTAAAAATGTGCTGTGGCGGCTCTTCATCAAAGAAAATACCGTGTCGAGGCACACCACCAAGCTTCATCATGTCCATACCCCACGTCACAAAATCAATCGTGGAACCGTTCTCAAACGTCAAAATAAAGTTGCTGCCATCCCAACTTCTATCCCAACTGCCGTCTTTTAAATACGATTTAGGAATCCACCGTTTCATTTTTGGCAGAATAATCTGCTCAATACCCTTAGCGACGTCTACAACAACGAAACGAAGCTGAACAGGTCCGGAACCCCAGGAAGCTGGACGCTTAAGGTATGGATGAGTATTTGTAGCCCACCAGATAGACTCAACGACTTCAGCGTCGGTTTTTCCTCCACGGTTACCTCCTGAAATAAACCGGCCACGCGCCGGAGATTTATGAAACCTGAGCTGTTCAGGATAGTCCTTTTCACCATAATTTAAAATATTTGGTTGGTGAATACTCTGGTCAAGCTCAGAAATAGTCAGCTGCAGCAACTCTGCAGCTGTAGGTTGCCTTTGTTTTGCTGGCATTATGGCGTAGAGTTGTCCGTTGCTCCCAAACGCACCAACAGGGCGTTTACTGATATGCGCCACGCATCCGTAGCGCGAGAACCAGAAATAACCTGCCCCTCCAAAATCAGTGCAGAGTCACCACCATCATGCGTGTGGTCACCAGCAGCCGCCTGGTTAGGGCCAGGACCTAAAGTGTGGTGTTGTGCCTCAGCACGCGAATCCACATCACTGTTCTCGTGAAAGTCGTCAACAACCTGCCCAGGAGGTTTAGGGTTTTCGTCACGCCCAAAACCAGGCAGGCTTTCTTCGCCCGACAGCATAGACATAGTGCCTCCTAAATACTTCTCATTGTACTGGTGGACTCGCTTTTACCGACACGCATCCACTTACCACAATCCATACACTTTACGCGACGATACTTGGCAGTTGATGTTGTTTCATACCCGCGATACTGCAAATGTGTCGAACCACACACAATACAACCATCCGGCACATCATCAATAACTGCGCGATTTGGGTGATTTTTAATCCACGGCTTAAACTTCTCATACAAATCAACCAACAAGTTCACGTCCTGCAGCTGGTATTTCTTCATCTCAACCCAAGCCTTGTCGTCACCAGCCATGCATTTAATCCACAACTCAAACCCGCTGTGCTTAACTTTCTGACCCACACCAAGCTTTTGAGACACATAATCAAGCTTGTTAGATGGAAACTTAAATCTCTGCTTCGCAACCCTCATCAAGTCAATATCTTTATGTGGCGACGGAGGCAACATGTCGTTTTCTATAAATTCCCTGTGCAAATGTTTGACATCAAAAGCCGCAGAATTCCAGCCAACCACAGCATCAGCCTCATCTAAAAGCTCGTGTATAGCTTTAAGCATCTTAGTTTTGCCATCGTGGTGAACCGAGCTAAAATGGACTTTCCGCTGTCCATGCCAGCGGGCACCAAAACAGATAACTTCAGTTGAGTTAACCATTTGGTTCACTGAAATGTTCTGATTCCATAGGCCCCACACGTAAGCCAAGTTAGGCGATGTTTCAAGGTCAAGGAAAAGTATTTTCATAAATCCTGTCCTAATAAAGAGTCTGGGATAGTTTAGCGTAGATTGGAGCACATTTCATGGATGAAGTCGAGTTTGTTGGCGGAGTAGCGTGTCCCGTAGACCCAATGGAAGCACTGCATTGCGACAGCTGCCAGTAAAAAAGGCCCCCTTGGGGGCCTTTTTCATTTACTTACCGTCTATTGCTTTACCTTTATAGTTAGCAACAGAAGTCAGCAAAGACACAACACCAGCAAGCGCTGAAACGCTCACCACGTCAAGCCACGACACCTCAAGGATGCCCGCAACCTGTGAAGCAGTAATAACTGCCACAGCAGTCTGTGCCACGGTCTTCAACGCACGTTCCACAGAATAGGTTAGGTACTCAGTCATCATAACTCCTAATAATGATTTTGATTTAGTGCTCTTTGTAGCGCAGTAATTGTACCGCGCCCCCAAATACCGTCCAACTCACCAAGGTAAAAATCACTACCTTTTAGGCGTTTCTGAACTAGTTTGCGGGTCTCTGGGCCGAAAATACCGTCCACTTTGGCTCCAGCAGACCGCTGAATTGCCCTGTAAGTCATAGGTCCTGGCTTGCCGTCAATAAGTCCTTCGTATCCCCAGTCGCGTTTAAGCACTTCTTGGAACTTACGCCATGTGTGCTTACCTAGTTTGCCATCAACTTTCAGCACACTGGGTTTGGTGTCGACAGTGATTTCACGGTCAATGAACGCTTGGGGGTCCTGTGTGTCTCCCCATTTACGTGATTTGCGCAGCTCGAAGTGGAGGTGGGGGCCTGTGCTAGCACCAGTTGAGCCACTAACATAAACCTTTGCCCCAGCAGCT
>Ga0208161_1001113_pt1 | contig 14584 bp, 19 predicted proteins | sample CB_VirMetaG_3_FD_184538 | JGI IMG/M metagenome (GOLD analysis project Ga0208161, IMG submission 184538) | Freshwater to marine saline gradient viral communities from Chesapeake Bay - CB_1508_1S Viral MetaG (SPAdes) (version 4) | ecosystem: Environmental > Aquatic > Marine > Coastal | place: USA...
TATTCTCTCGATACCAAAAACTACTAGACTCTGCATCACAGCTAGGACAGGCTAAATTACATTGCTTATTAATAGCAACTGTAATCATTTCTAAATTTTCATTTTGTCCGTCGAGAATGTCGAAGGATGCTTGTCGATAACTGTATACTCCACTTTGTTCCATTTGGAGACAGGTTGCACAATTCTTTTCTAAATCAGACTCTAACCATTTTTTTCTGTAATTGTTGATATTGCTCGATTGTAGTATATCTATAGTTGCAAAATAGCAACAAGGTGATACTGTAAATTCGTAAGTATTGTTATTATAGGCTAGGCCGTTAGATAAATGCCGGCAAAAATCAGACATTATTCGGCCTTAGTCTTCAAGCCAGCAAGCATTTGTTTAAGTTTTGTGCTGTCTACGTTAGCCTGTACTTTGCCTACATCTTGCGGCTGTGTTAGTGGCGTAACTGTGCTAGTGGATTTGATCTGACTCATTATATCTGCAGGTTTCTGTCCGCCAAAACCACCGCCTTCTGTTTGTCCTTCTTCGCCTGGATCTGTAATGCGCAAACTTTCTAAGTTAAACTCTAAGTCTACCTTTGTACCAACACCACTGCTACTACGTGTTTTCATCAACTGTATTTGATAACGTCCACGCTCACGCATAGCTCTACTTGTAAAGATACCAAACACGTTATCTGCTGTGTTGATCTTACTAATACCACCCGATATATGACTGTGGTCAAATTCAATTTCTTCAACAGCACTACGATTCAACTGCGATGCTGTAATCATTAATATTTCAAATTCACGTGCCAAGTTTCGCAGTTCTTCCGACACATACTTGTCTTTGATAAACAAATCACTTGGCGATACTTTAGCACTAACAGGCATTACCAAGTCTAAGTAGTCTACCATAATAAAGTCTGTCTTTTGCCCTGTTTGTATTTCAAGTTCTTTTAAGTATGCTCTAATCTGGTTAACATTGCTCTGTGCTGGCATATACTTAATGCGTAGTTTACCAGACTTTTTACCCACCATCTTAACTTTCATTTCAAGTGTATCTATTTCTTTGAATATTTCTTTTGTACTCATGTTTGCTACCATAGCATCCATACGCATAGCACAAAGTTCTTCACTAAGTTCTAGTGTTAAAAACACACCATTAAGTCCTTGACTGATCCAGTTAATAGCAATGTTCTGCATAAACAAACTCTTACCACTACCAGATCCGCCAGCAAAGATGTTTAGCTCGCCTCTGTTCATACCACCAAACAAACGTTTGTCCATTGTGGGCCAACCTGTGCTGACTTGTCCGTTGTTGCTTTTAATCTTCATCAGTCTTGCTCTGGGGTCTTCAAAGTAGTCTGTACCCATGTCCTTAGTAAGACTGATCTGTACTGCATCTTTGATTAACTTCTCGACGGGATCATACTCACCCTTTTCAATCATGTCAGCGGCTTTGAGGATAGCACGTTCAAGTTCTTGTCTGCGACTGAAGCCTTCAAACTCTTCCATAAACCAGTTGTAGTGTCCTTCACGTACATCTGGAACTTCTTTTAGTTCAACACCTGTTGTGGCCTTGACCTGTTCCTTTGTAGGCATGGCCTTATGATCTTCTGTGTGCTTCTTAATAAAGGCGGCCGCCTCACGCAGACTGCGATCAAAGTTCTGCTCATTGAAAATGTTCTGTACACGCACAAATGTTTCTGCGTCCTGCAACATCATTTCTAAAAATAGTTTTTGTATTTCTGCTGAATATTCTTTCATATTTTTGGACACTTATAGGTACATACGATTGATTTAGATGTTTCGATATTGTTAAAAAATTCAATAGTTTCTTGTGATTGTAATATTTTACTAATAGTAGTTTTACTTATATCGTACAAGTTTCTATTTTTATAAAAATCTGTTTTATAATAAAAGTTATGATTAGGTACATGACAGCAAGGTGCATAATAACCTGATGCTGTAATAAAATGATCTAAATTTGTTGTTTTACATCTCGGAGATATATCTCTTTGTTTATTCGTATGCCATGTTATCTCTTGGTGGTCAGCATTGCTAGGACGCAGACTATCACTTTCATCTGACCAACGACTACTATTAATAACTAAAAATTCATCGAAACCAAGGTCTTTACTAAACTGTTTAACTTCGTCTATATCAGCTTCATTAAATGAGAAAGGTATAAACTGCCATACCATTGTAACGTTACCTCTACATACATCTATACCTACTTTTATACTATTCCAATCTGCGTTAATACGATAAGTTGTAAATGTGTTGGGCAATCCATCAATAGCAAATACTATACGATCATTTACATCCATATGAGATACTAATTCTTCCCACCAGACTTTGGTTTTATAACTTCCGTTGGTGTGTAGACTAATACTAGCACCTGATTGCTTGAGCCACGCCACCATTTCTATAAGTTTATCATAATAAATGGCGTCTCCATAGTCACCACAAATAATAACTTCAAGTCCATCTAGATTTATGTCTAGAAAACTTTTGAAATGTTCTAAGTTTAACTGTTTATTTTTCCAGGCAGATGGAAACTTATTAATAAACTCTGTTCTTGCACACTTAGGACATTTTAGTGTACACATATTTGTTGGTTCTATAGTTAAGCCTTTTATACTACCAATCATATTAGACATCACTTAATTGCTTTACGCATAAGATTAATTTTAAGTTTACTAGCCTGCGCATTATCTAAAATATTTTTTACAACAAACAACTTACCATACTTTTGTACTGCTTCGCCTATATCTTTACAGGTTTCTGACCAAGTAGGAAAACTTACTTCCCAGTCATATATAATAGCGTCCTGTATCATACGTTGTCCTGACTTATCAAAGTCTGGCACAACAATAACACGTTTGCCTAAACGCTCTATAATTTCTGCCTGTGTTTCATTTATATTATTACTTAATATAGCAACACCGTCAACTGCCATGGCATCAAAGGGACCTTCACATACTATGACAAACTTTGCGTCCTTGGGTTGCATGTCTGTGTTAAAAACATAATTGCTGTCATAACTGCTAAAGTACTTGGGTTTAATATGGTTATCCAAAGCTCTAGCAGTATATCCTATTGTTTTACCCTGCCATGTAAATGGAATAACAACACGCCTATCCATATTCATATTACGACTAGTACTATAAAATATTGGATAACGTTCTATGTTTATTTTACGTTCTACTGCGTAACAAACCACATCTCTGAAGTTTTGTGTTGTTTCGTACTTGGGGTCTAGTGCCATCATTGTAGCGACTTGTGTTATGTCTGCGCTTTCCTCAGGCAATGGCTTTGGTTCGAACTCTATCTTTTCCTGTTGCTGTTCTATTTCTTCAACAGCATCGCCAAGTTCTTCTCTGATACGCATGGCTTCAAACACCAAACGCTGTGTGTCATTTTGCTGTACGCCAAACCAAGATAGTAGCCTACGAAACTTAAAGTTAAAGTGCCAGCCTGGTCGCCAAGTTGCTTTAAAGTTACAGTTAAAACAATGATAACTTACAGATCCATCTGCGGCATTTATAACGCCGCCCCTACCCCTTGTGTCTGGACTATGCCCACGATGTGTACAACATGGAGCATTAAAACTAGTCCAGCCACTTGGAGTGGTTTTGCGTTTTGCTGGTAGGTTGTCTAGTAGTGTTTGTTGTATGGCGTTCACTATATAAGTTTACGCTCTTTCATAAAATTTATCAAGTGTTTTGCTATTAATTTATGTCCAAGTTCGTTAGGATGTCCTGTGTTAGGTTCGTACCATACCTTATGTCCATTCATAGCTTCTATGGTCATTATCTCATTCTGAGTCCATCTATAACAGTTTGGATTATCAATCAGGATAGTCTCTCCTGCACGGTGTCGTGTGGTTTCTGGATTGAACCTGAAAACTGGAGTATAGATGTATCTTATTCCTAGACTTTCACATATATGTTTAGTAGTTAACGTAAAGTCTAGAACTGTCCAATTATGCAGTTCATCGCAGTCGCTGGTAACAAGATGTAGTTTCCAGATTTCTTCAAGATTGGTTACGCCATGTGCCCAGCTTGAATGTCTCCAATACTTTTCTTTATTATCGAAGAAACTAAATCTAGAGGATTCAGTAACTCCAAATATGACTAGTGTTTCCCTCAGTTCGTCAACACCGCTATACAATCCGCCTTTATCCTTAATCCACTCCAAAAAGTTGTAGCGCATTCCTGGTATACTGTTACCAGCTTCAGAATAGTTTTCTACTTCACAGTCTAGTTGTTGTCCCAACAAGGTTAGATAACAGTGTGCTTCTCGGTATTCAACATTTCTATGGTAGCGTTGACCAAATTCTGCGTCTTGTCGTTCTAGACCCTGAGCTAATGTTTCTTCTAATAAGGTCGGTTCAACTATATCAGACCCGAACATCCATGAATCGCCAAACCCTACAATCTTCTTTATAGACACATTACCCCCTATAAAGAATTTTGGTTATGCTCCCTGATGAAGATACTTCTGAAAATCTAACAGCTCTATAGTTACCTGTCCAAGTTGTGTACTCTACGTTGCTTGAAGCAGTATATGACTTTGTTTGAATAGTAAAGTAATTTGCTGATGAGTAGTTTGGTGTATCATCTAATGTACCTTCTACTAAGATGTCACCTGTGAAGCCATTCAAGTAAAATGCCGCTGTGTGTAACTTACTGCCTTGGTTAGTGCTCTTATCACTAATAACATAAGTTGTAGACATAGTGCTAGAATTAATAGTAAGTTCTGTTGATGCTGTAAATGTTGGGTAATGTCCATCTAGTACTTGTAATGTGCCACGCACACCATAATTGTCGTCAGCGTATGCAATTTCGTCTGTGCCTTCACCGTCAGTAACTGCAACCGTGTAGTTATAATAAGTGGCAGGCAAATCTAACAAGTCGTTGTCGTCAAGTGTTACAAGTGCCTGCCCTTTAGCGGCGTTATGAATACTAGCAGTAGTTGTGCTATAAACTGTATTAGTCTGTGGATTAAGAATGTTTAATTTGATGGTACGACTGCTAATGTTAATTGGTTTCTGATCTTGATTCTTAACTTCTATTAAGAATTTATTTGCTACTCCTCGGTAGGCTTTTATATCTCTATTATACACGCTCACGGTCCTTCTGTTGGTTTCCAAAAGTTCAACAATTTGGCAAGGTATTTTTTGCCTATATAAATATTGGGTAATTAATTGCATATTGTATTTATTGTGTCAGACCAAGATTTTAAACAACTATTAGACCAATATCCTTTCCTAAGTTACGTTGTCTATGGCGGCAATGATTACATAGGAATCATACAAAACCACGATGAACTAATCACTGCTATTTACGACTATAGTTCAGTTAACACTAAAGAAGAGCGTATTAAGTTTCTAGAGCTGGCAGATACATGGTGGTGGGAATCTAATAGAATGATACCTATCAATATATTCCTTAAACAAGACTGGTTCAGATTTAAATCAGTTTTAAGAACATTCAACAGTAAAGATGTGATATTAAAATATGGGCCACATCTTAGTCTCAGAGACCTAAGCAAAAAACGTACTAAACGTAGAGCTATTACGCTAGTTCGAAAGATGAACTAAATTCATGTGTACTACAACTAAGTAGGCATAACTTGTAGCATGACTTTTCTTAAAGTAGTAACTTCCATCTGAAGGCTTTGTCCATACTTCCTGATTAATAGTAGCCCAGTCTTTGTTTAACAAGTAACGTTTACTAGGACGTATTATAGCAAGTACAGCCGCCATTTCATCTACAGTTTTGGGTTGTAGTTTTTTGACAATGTCATAATGATTACCAATGTGTATGATCTTTTCAACAAACTCTGGCTCCTGCAGTCTATGCCAGGGAGGCTCAGTTGCCATTAATACATCCAGTTCTTCTTCACTGTGTATTTGTTGGTAAACACTAACATTAAGAAAGTCTAGTTTAACATAACCACGTTGCTCTGCTTCTTTGTGGTCGATACTTGCTAGTCCGGTAATTGGATGTTTAGGTATATTGTTAACATATACCCCTGTGTTATGCGGTACAATTTCTCCATCACGATGTATACTAGCAGGTATGTGTTTAATATGTTCTAGCGCTCGTTCTCTGTCTGCAAAGTCTATGTCAATATCTGCCTGAAACTTCATAGTCCAATGTCCTTGAGTGCTTGTTTAACCCATTCTGTATCTGCAACAAAATCTATAAATCTACGTTGCCAGTATTCTGGATCAATATATGGATAAATTATCTGCAACTGTTCTTCGTTCAGCGTGTCTAAAAAGTCTACACCACTATCACAGTTAAACACTAACCATGCACTTACTCTACCTGTACTGATATGATGACATATACGATTGCTGTTAGCATATCTAAAATAATCTTTGATGCCATTTTTTAGTTCCGGATGTTCCTCGCAATAGTCTAGCATTTCTTTTACGCCACGTTCCAGTGCATCCTGTGCCTGTTCACGTTTTAAGTAAGGCAACATCCACTCTTGGTAAAGTTTGTCTTTAATCCAGTGGTCGATCTTTTTGTTGTTTTGTAACAACCACTCACAAAAGTTCATAAAGTTAATAGCACGTATGTCTACACAATAACGTCCAAACTTTACAAAGGCATTGTAGTAGGGACTTTTACAAAAGTCTGCATAGTCTTTGTTACGTGCAGAGCCCTGTGTCATTTCATAAAAACGTTTGTATGCTCTAAGACCAAACTGCACACCTGTTTCAGACTCTTGTTGCACTCTGCGTTTTGGCTCGCATAGATGAGCCGCAAGTGTAGATTCCTTGCTGTATGTTTTATTACAATACTTACAGGTGTAACTCATTTAAATGCTTCTTTTATTTCTTTATCGGACCACCCAAGTTGCTCTGCTACCGCTTTTAAGTCGTCTTTTGTGTTAAGTTCTACTAGCATATCTAGCTCATCTTCTTTAGCATTAGGATATAACTTTTGTAAAAACTTACGCTCTTTACTTCCTGAGCTGTCTTTTTTAGGTGTCTTTAACCAATAGTGATAGGTGTTACCCATACCAGGACTTACTGTAGTAGCACAAAGCCACTGTAATTTAGGATGTCGGCCGATGTTAAAAAAGTCTTTGTTATATGTTTCGTTACATCTACGTAAGTAATATTCAGCCAAGTCAACATTACCACTAACATTAGCGGTATACTTTAACATGATATATGGACTAAATTTTTTACGTTCTTCTGGCGTAAGTTCATCATAGAAACCACGCACCTTGCCATCTACCATGGCCATTTCATTTTTAATAGATAATTTATCTACCATACTTTATTGTAATCTACTACCTCACTCTGTCTACTAATATCTTTGACAAAGAATGCGCACATGCTTTTATCGTTCTCACTTAGTGGGACTGCCAACATTTGCCCTGGTTTTAGTTTTGGAAAATACCATTTTACGTCTTGGTATATATCAACGATCTCAATAGGATCAAACTGCGGTCTATAACTGCTTATAGGATTAAATGTAAACACACTAAAGCCACGGTCATTGATACTTGTTAGTGGAACAACTTCCAAGTCTCCTAAGTCTGGCTCACCAATAAGTACTTGCCAGTCAACAGGCATTTTAATAATATTATTGCCGATTTTTAATACTAGTGCAGGACTATTAAATGACTCCATAAAAATTAATGGAATAAAGAAATAGTCTGGATCTTTAGGATCCGAATTGTCCAATACACTGAAACGTAGATCACCTACGTCATCGGGTATTGCGTTCATTTCAAATGATGTGTTATCGAGGGTTAAAATTCTCATTAATAAATTTCCGTGCTTCTTCTGTTATGTTATAATAGTATCTGTTGGTCTGATAACTTAGTTCGTCTTTGACCACGTCTCTGTGCAATGGTATCTCATCTAATGTGTAAAAAGGCTCAATACTAACACTAAAATTATACAGGTTTGTATTACCAAAGTAAACCGCAGGTTTGCCACTTTGCGCTACACATTCATGCACAAACTTATGATGTATGTGACCATAATCACCGTCCTCAGCATGAGTCAATACAAAGTCATATCCTTTTACTGCTCTTTGTATGTAACCACGTGCCTGTACTCTGTCAAAACTAATACCACGTTCCATGTCTCGATAGTCATCAATGTAGCCTAAAAATCTAGTTGGGACGTTACGTTTTCGCCAGAACTCTGCTATTTCAGAACCTCTATCAGACTGATTAGTATAAGTTAAGTAACAGATGTCAAAGTTTGTAGTTTCTTTAAACGCTTCTACAAATCCGCCCGCAAGTATTATACAGTCATCTGGATGAGCTACCAATACTAGACAGTTTGAAATAGCCATTTATTCTTTTGTTCGCTGAAATATATTCTTAAATCTTTTTTAGGTATTTGAATGCACTTACAGGCATTTTGCCATATTGTGTCTGATACCCACATAGTTGTATTACCGAATATAGCATGCCAGTTTATGTTTAGGAATACAAAATCATCTGGGTTTATTCGACCTAGCTTTTTAGGTATATTGTTAAACACATGAGAACTTATTACGATTTCGGGAATGACCATTGGAGACATGTGATCAACAATTATTGGTGCACTTTCCCATAGTTTGATCAACCTAAGATCATCAAAGTTGTGTAAATGACAAAAAAGATTAGGTATAGTATTGGCCAAGTCCCCTCTGTCCTCTAATTGCATCTCACTGTTAAGCGCAACAGAGAATTCAGGATGATTACTCTCATTGTAATTGAAAGCCATACTTTCCTGCATACAGGTTGTCCAGATTGGATGATTCTCATATAAATCTATATTAATCGCAATCTTTTCAGGTATCATGTACTCACACCTAGTGCGAGCATGGTCAGCAAGTCGTAACCAGTTTTCATTGTATATGTGTGCGCCTATCGTTTCACTTACTACTACATCACTGTGTATATCTGTTTTTAAATAGTTGTCATTTATAATAGTAACTTTATCCTGATAGCCTAGTTTGTCTATCATGTTTTTTAAAAACCCACACCGTTTATTGCTGGCTTCGACTGCTGTAACATGAGTTGCGCCATGTTTGATTGCTAATGCTGTCAGGTACCCAGTACCGGCACCTATATCTACTACAGTTTTGCCTTGACAAATACTTCTCAATGATTCATCGTAAAACCTGTTACGTCCGTTGTCATTTAACATGGCAATGTTGGTGCCATCATCTTCAAACCAACTAATTGTTTCGGACTCTTGTGTATGATCTATAAACGACATTCTATTATTTCCTTGTATCTTTTTGCTAGGTAAGTCTGTCCTTCCACGGATCCGTGGTACCCAGGATCTTCTCCTTCAAAAGGAAAGTCACTGGTAGCGTAGGCTGGAGTATCTTTATAATCTAAAGTTAAACAATGATCTGGTATAACGTCTGGGAAGTGATCTCTAACCATGTCGCTAGTCCAAATATTACAAGCCACAAGTAAGAATGGGATCTTGTGATAATGTAATTGCATTATACCATCACGTATCATCCAACGATCCTGCTGTAACTTCCAGTTACTGTCGTACATAAAGTTAATGTATTGTTTAACAGCATTGGCTGTATCTTTGTCTAGTTTTTTACTTCTATAAGGGTGTTCGAAATTTTCTGCCAGTGTATAAATGGTTTCACAAATCATAGTATAATTGTTACTGCCATAATTTACATTATGTATACCTAGTTCTTCCTGGTATCCGTTTAGAATATCTACGTTTTGTAGATGTTGTTGTATTAAAGGATTCCAACCAGTAGTTGTTTTAGTCCAGTCGAACGGTGCCGCTGTTGCGGGTATTTCCATTCTGTCATGGAATGTAGGTGCTATTACTGCAAAGTCTACCTTTTCTCGTATACACTGGTCTATCATGATACGTATGGCGCCGTTGCTTGCACCTTGACGTGCATAGTGTAATAGATCCCACCCTAGCATATCGGCCAGTTGTTCTCCCCAACTTGTTCCTTTTAGTTTGGGGTCGTTACTGGGCGCACTAAAACTACACCCACATACTGCTATTTTTTTCATTGCCATTTAAGTTTCTCTAGTTCGAAAGGATAATTTGCTTCTTTGTAAAATTGTTTACGTTTTGTTAAATGACGTTTACTAAATTTACAAGTAGAAGTTATATCCCATATCTGTACAAAGTCTTTGTCCTGTGCTTTACGTATGCCTCGACCAATACTTTGAATAACTCTAACAAAACTTTTACCAGGTTCTATTAATACCAAGTTAAAGATACGTGGTATGTTAATACCAACTGCGGCTACACCATAGGTTGCTACAATAACTTTGTCTGTGGAGTCTGCAACTTCATCATAGTGTTCTTTACGTTCTGTTGCCTTGGTTGCTCCTCGAACAAATACTGCATCTCGAATACGACTTGTTAAATGTTCACCTGCTGAAATTCTGTCTACTAGTACAAGTGTGTTACCACTTGCTCTTATGTTCTCTGTTAGACTAGCAATGTAATCCATTCTATCTGAGTTGTCTAACAAATACTTTTGTTCGCTCTGATAATTTGAATATTCTGTATGCTCTTCTAACTGTAGTATATTTACATGACAGCTAGCCAGCACACCTTTATCCTGTAGTTCGCTGGCACTGATACGATTAATTACTTCGCCTAGACTGCAACGTAGACTCATAAACTCAAATTCTTCTTTGGGTATTGTTCCTGTTAGACCCCAACGTATTGGTATATGACTCATAACACCTGTTAGTAGAGTCTTTAGTGCGTCTGCTTTTGCTTGATGTACCTCGTCTACCATAACGCATACTACACCTTCTAAGAACTCACCTATGCCTATATCTACTTCTGCGTTTTTAGTTCGCTTTAATAGACTGTTTAAACTTTGCCATGTACATATTGTATGTGTCTTGTCGTACTCTTTGCGGTCACCATAGAACACACCAACATCCATACCCATGTTGATGTAGTCTTCTTCTGTCTGTGTTACAAGACTCTTGTTGGGTACAATAACAACTGTACGTCCATACTCCTGACACTTGTGACTTAGTACAGCAGTCATTAGTGTTTTACCTGCGCCTGTTGCAATCTCTTGTAAGCATTGTGGGTTACGTAAAAAGTTATTGATGGTTTCTATCTGATAGTCACGCAACTTAATAGGTTGTCCTGCCGCAGGATGTCCTTTGGGCCAGGTTTTATCTGCATAACTGTCTTCGTCAACTTCATCAAAGTCAAAACTTGTTCTATAGTCACGCAGGTCGTTGAGTTCTAGATCGTAACCTGCAGACTCCAGTTCAGGAATAATTTCAGGCAACAAGTTTACAAAAGTGCTACCACCTAACTGGAAGAAACTTACTTTGCCGTCCCAGCGTCCTAGTCTAACTGCGGGTAGATAACGAGCATACGGGATCTCGAACTTAAACTTGTTTACTAGATTCTTTCTAGTAGTTAAGTCCAAGCCTTCGATCTTAACGTTAACTTCGTCTCTGATATGTAATACTGCTGTCGTCATAACTTCACACAATGATACACTATTTTTTCTGCTTTTGCAAGCATCTGCATACGCAAACTACCGTAATTAAAATTCTGAGTAGTTATAAACAATGGTATATCCCCCATTAACATATCACGCGAAACTGCATGGAATATTTTTATCTTTGCAGTAAGTGGATCAGCGTTCTTGTAAGGCCAATCATCTGGCAGGATGGTAGCATCATGGTATAATGGACCAAAGCGTTCATACAAATTTAAAAAACGATTGCGTATATGACTAAAGTTACTATCAGTCCGCCAGTCGCCTAAAGTATCGTATATTGTAATAGGAAACCTATTAGTTAGTTCTGCATATTCTATTATACTGGCAAATGAATGTTGCTTAGGATCAAGCCAGATATGTCTGTCTAATAGACAACAACTAATAGTTTCGTCATGAGCTTGCTTAATCTGAACTTCAACATTATTGTCTACCTTATAGGCACAGATACCACTATAGTCTACCAACTTAATAACATCATTGCCTATGTTTTTGTCTACATACTCTCTGAGACTCTGTGGTGCATTTTGTATTATATACTTGCCGTTGTTCTCTATTAGTTTGATGTCATGTTTATCCCAATCACTCGACCTTATTTCATCGTATAGTTTAATCAACTTAGGATCTATTTCAAAGTCATATTCTCTGCATAAGTTAACGGAAAACATGACAAATGGTTCAGTCAAATCAAACTGCCATATTTTTTTATTAGGATCCCAAGTAGCAGAGCCTGCAAGTTTCTCACCTGCACGTCTAATACTCTGTATTATTTTTATATTATAGGGAAACTTTGCTTCTATTAGATTGTCTTTTATGGTTAAAGAGGCAGTTCTATCTATTATACGAACTGGGAGCCTAAATTTTCTAGTTCTTGTATCAAGAATAGGATAGTTATCTATACCTGATTTTCTAAACTGGCGTGTATATTTCTCTATTAGTTTTACACAGAGTTCTGCCTGCTTATCGCTCAGAGCAACATTTTGGAATGTTACTTGGTTGTAGATACTCTGTAATATCCTAACGTCGTAAGTGGCAAGCCTATATTGTATATCGTCTCTGTTGGCTCTGGTAAAACCAACGTTGCTCCCTTCGTATAGCTCTGCAATATAGTCTTCTACTGTTTCTAAATGTCGCATACTAGTATTTAAAAAAGGGTGAACCCCTCCGGCGAGGGAGCCGGGGGGTTCGAATATGTCCGCCCAAGGGAGCAAGTTTGAGGGAATGGGCGGACATTAGGGGCCGTTACTTCATTACTGTACACCTTGCAAGTTTTTGCCAAGTGTCTGGATTTACTTTTACTAAGTCCGCAATCTTAATTGCCATACGCAAACTAATCTCACGTAACTTGTCTTTGTTCTCATCCATAAAACTTAGTATACTGTCTTGAAGTTCTTTTGTAAAGTGATAGCGTTCGAACAATTCACCAGAGTCAGCAATCTGTTTGATACGTAGCATTTTTTCACGATCGGTATCAAGTGTAAGGTCCAAGTAGTGGCAACGTGATTGTATAGCCGCCAAGTGGTCTCTGACCTTACCACGTATTGCTTCAAACTTTAGGTTAGTAATAAAAATTACACTACCGTTAAAGGTGAATGAATTAGGTACACCTTCTGCACGAAGTTTGTGCGACTCTGCCTTCCAGCTGATACGTCTGCTTTTACCAGAGTCCAGAGCACCTTTGAGAATGTTTAGACTGAGTTCGTCCATAAGTATTGAATCACAGTCATCAAACACGATAACGTGTCCACGATCACTATGCTCATATAATGTACAGTATAAGCCTAGTGCTGATGCTGTACCTTTGACCAACTCATATTTTGGTTTACGGTTTTGGATTTGTGTAAACAAGTTTTCTTTTTCGAGAAGTGTCTCTACTCCAAAACTCTTGCCTACCCCTGGAGGTCCTGAAACAATCATAGCCCTAACATCGTTGTTAATGACCGCCTTGGTCATTTCCGTTAGGATGTTGAAACGTTCTCCAATACGCTCAATAATCTGAGCGTCAGTTTCTTTTGATGTATCTTTTACCTGCTTAACAACTTCGAATGTTTTAGTAGATGTCCTCATAAAAACTCCCTTTTTTGATTAAACCCTCGATTATGTTATGATACAGTCACTCCACCTTCTTGTCAAGCATTTCCTTCATAATTTTTCATAAAATTATCATACTTGTCCTGGATGCAACTACTCAATTCAATATAGTACTTGTTCTCTTCTGGAAAGGTATGTATTGCAAAATGGCTTTCACTAAGTAACCAAAGTGCTGTATAGCCTTGTGGTTGGAATATATGATCCACAAAATTTAGTATAGTAAAGCCGCTAGACTTCAATATATCATCAAATTTTTGTTTAATAGACTGGTTGTCAAACTCTGATGCATCTACCCAACCAGTGTAATTCCACATATTCGCTTCCATGTCAACCTGCCTGTCTCGTCACATAATTGAGACGAATCTTTTTAGGTTGAAAATACTTGCCGATAACTTCTTGTGCCACGTGAGTATCATATGGCTTGCAACTAAAGATATCAATATAAGCATCGCCGTTCTTGTCAACAAAGTGTCCAGTTAGATTACTGGTCTCAATCATTTGGCAAAAACTGTAGCCTGCTTTTTCTGGATCGTGTGTGGCGAAGTGCTCAAGCATCGGTTCCCCATACGCAACCATATCGATTGCAGAAACCAACTCTTTGATAAATGCGCCAATATTCTCACCAGATGTTATCTTATCAATGTCACAATTTGCACAATCGAACATTGCATGGTAACCCCAATACGACATGATCATTCTCCTTTAGGTTAAAAACGAATTATTTATGCCGCAATTATAAAACTAGTAGTTTATCGAATAATGTCTGCTTCAGTTACTACAATGTCCTTGCCTTCAGAAGTAACAGCCCAATAGCCGCCTTCTACTCTGCTGTACTCGGAGTCTACAACTGCATCAGTCACAACTCCTTCTAGTAATTCTACTGTAACTACATCACCTATTTTAATCATTTAGCCATCCAATCTGCAAATTTTTTATATGCGTCTTTATAATTTTCGTACTCTTCAAAACACGAGTAAAATCTAGTGCTACTTTTGGTG
>Ga0208161_1001114_pt1 | contig 14576 bp, 14 predicted proteins | sample CB_VirMetaG_3_FD_184538 | JGI IMG/M metagenome (GOLD analysis project Ga0208161, IMG submission 184538) | Freshwater to marine saline gradient viral communities from Chesapeake Bay - CB_1508_1S Viral MetaG (SPAdes) (version 4) | ecosystem: Environmental > Aquatic > Marine > Coastal | place: USA...
ATATGTTTTTTACCCGACATTGAAGAATATAATTTTTTTAATTCTTCAAATGTAATACTTTCTCCTTTATTTAATTTTAACCAAGCTCTTATTGCAATTGTAAATCTATTAGTTCTAAATTCTTCGTAACCTTTTTCGTAGAACCAACCCATTCGTTTACAATAAGCTTCTGCTTTAAATAATTGATATCCTGATCTAGCTAAAACTAGCCAATCTCCTTTAGACATATCTACATCTTCTATACTATTGATATCAGTAACTGATCCTTGTTCATCTTTACAAGTCCAGTTTTTAATTTGTCTTATAGAAATTTTATGAGAAATATCACAAGCAAGTTTATGAATAGTTTTAGGAAGTCTATAACTAACAGGAAGTACTTCTATCTCTCCTTGAATATCTAAGAATTTTTTAACATCAGCTCCTGCCCAACGGTAGATAGCTTGATCATCATCACCTGCTATATATCTATATTGAACATGTTCATTTAAACGATCAATAACTTTCCATTGTTTCGTAGTTAAATCTTGAGCTTCATCTACAAATATAACATCTAAATGTGGAATATCTTGTTCTTGAATAAATACATCTAACATATCAGTAAAATCTAAAAGCTTTTTTTCTTTTTTAAAACTAGCTAATGCAGTAGAAAAAAATTCTTGTTCTTCCCAAGTATGTTCACATTCTAATTCTTTCCATACTTGTTTTAAATCTCTCTCGCTTGATCTTGCAACTTCATCGCAGAATAAAAGTAAATCTCCTTTTTTACTTCCTACTGATAAACCTGATGTATCTTCATCAGATGCTCCTGACATTTCTACTCTTACTAACTCACTAAATTCTTTTACACGTTCTCCTTTAAAAATTTGACCTGTATTTATATTTAATGTACGATAACAAAGACTATGTATCGTTCTAAAATAATCTAAATCTTCATCTGTTAAATTAAATTTTTTAATGACACGTCTTCTTGCTTCTTTAATTGCTCTACGAGTAAATGAAAAAAATCCTATTCGTTTAGGGTTAAAACCTTCTGCAATTTTTTCTTCTAATATTTTTAAAAGAGTTTCTGTTTTTCCTGTTCCTGGACTTCCAAATATTTTAATCGTTTTGCTTGTCATATATCTTTCTCAACACGTTGTGTTGTTTTTCAGAAACTAAAATATGATTATCTAGCTTATTTAATTTTTCTACTAAAGATTTACAAAAATCATTTTCCCATGACGTTAATTTACTTGTATCTAAATCTTTTAAAAATTTAACTAGATTTCTATATTTATCTCCTTCAATTCTTTTTAATAAAGCTTTAGGTATTTCTCTAGGAACTACTGGTTTAATTCCTTGACGTATCATATGAAAATATATTTCTCTACACAATGTTACATCTAATAAAGCATCGTGATACTCTTGTTTTCCTGTATGAAAAAAATATTCAAATGTTTCTTGAAGTTTAGGATATTTATAATCGTTATATTCACCTTCTAATTGTAAAACATCTTTAGCTGTCATCATTGTACAATAAACTTTACGAGGTTTATTCCAATCAATTTTATGAAAATTAAAAGCTCTTTCTATAATCTGTAAATCAAAAGCTGTATTATGAGCAACTAAAGTATCACATCTATCTAACATATTCTTAAATACATTAAGAACATTACTCGCTTTTATACCTACTTTACTTGCGTACTCATTAGATATTCCATGAATTTCTTCTGCATCTTTAGGAATAGTAAAATCATCTGGAGAAAATAATAAAGATATTTGATGAACTACTTTTTCATTATCATCACAAAGTTGTGCAGCTAAACTTACTAAATGAGGTTGTTCTTTATGATCCTCGGGCAAATCTCTACGCCACAATCCACTTGTTTCAGTGTCAAAAAATAAAATCACTATGCTCCCTTTCTAATATTAAAAGATACTCCTTTAACTTCTATATTAGCATCTACTTTATTTTTATTTCTATCGTGTTCTAAAAATAAAATAGCTGCAGTTAAAGCATCTTTATTAATTGCATATGCGTCATCATTATTATCCATGCTTCTTTTAGCATGTTCTAATAATATATTGATTGCTCTTTCTTTATTCATAAGCCTCCTTTTCTATTTCTGGTTGTTTAAATTCTTCAGTTTGTACTTGAAAGTTAGGTATAGACCATGTATTAGTAAATTTTCCTTTTACTTTTTTACCAGTATGAGTTGCACCTAAATTTTTTAAATAAGCAGTTATTTCGTGTAATTTAAATTCTTTAAATCTATGCCTATCTAAAAATTCCATAAGATCATTTATTCTAAACTCTGTATGTTCTTCTAATATAATAGCTTTACCTCTAAGTAAATCTTCAGGCTCTGCAGAAGAAGTTGAACCAGTACAAAATCTTTCTAGTAAATCTAATAATCGTCCTTCATTACTACTATCTTCAGGAGCTTCTACGTGTTCCACTTTAGACATTAAATCATTTACTGTTTCTGTCCATATCTTTTCATTAACTTTAGGAAGAAGCATATCTAAATTTTCAAATACTACTTCTTTAAAATCTATAAAATTATAAATCTGTTTAGCTTGTAAAGGACCAATTCTTTTACTATTTAAAGTTAAAAAATAAGTAGGAGGATTAGTTAATATTTTAGATATACCATTTAAGATAGGCATTTGACCATCGTCATTAATTCCAAACTTACAAGTTAAACATTTAGGACGTTGACATACTGAATTAATAGGACTATCATTACATTTATAATTATAAGTTTTTTTATCTAAACTATTTAATACTGTAGTAAATTCTCTAGGTTTAAGAGGAGGTACTACATGTTCTTCATTAAATTCTTCTAATCGTTCTTGCCAATTTTCAGGATCTGATTTTCTTAAATAAACTCCTAAATTAAATAGACCATTATTTCTTCCACCTTCTGCTATTCCACCTTGAGATAATAGATGTTGTAAACAAGGAGGTCCTCCTGGTAATTTTTCTTCTGAGTTATTTAATTTTTTAATAAATCCTATATCTAAATCATCTATATCTTCTAAAGCAAACTTATCTATCCATTGAATAAAATGTTCTGGAGATAATACTTTACCATCATAAATAGCATATCTATCTGTTTCTTTACCACCAAAATATGGCATATTAAGCCAATTACCTACATCATTATCTGTTAATAGCTTTTCTTGTAAAGGTCTAAGATCATATTTAATAAAACCAAAAGCATTTGCTATTTCTTTCATCTTCTTAATCATTTTAGAAGCAGGTACAAATTTTTTAGTAAATATAAAAATGTGACCACCTCCACTTTTTGATCTACATAATAATAAATTTTTACCAACGAATTGTTTTGAAATCTTATCTAAGTCTACAGAATAGTCATCTACATCTAAGCAAGCCCACTTACATTTATTATCTTCGTTTATGGGCACTACACCTAGACCTATCTTTCCGTCTAGGTGTAATTTCCATAATTCTTTAACATACGGTTCACGTATGGTATTTCCATAGCCGTCAAGCTTTACTCCCTTAGTAGAAGTTATGGTAAACTTACCATAGGCTCTAGTCAGGCCTGGAAATACCCTAAAGAAATCTTCAAACAGCATAGATTAAAACGGTGCGTTTTCTCCTGATACTGTTGAATCATCTTGAGCAACGTCAGCATCTATCGGCTCTGATGCTTTAACTTTACCTTCTGATATAGAATCAGCTAAAGTTTGAGCCTGTTTAAATACATCTTTGCTATCAATTTGACCTATTTCTTCTAATTTATATTTGTGCCAACTACCTAAATCGTTCTCTGCTTGAACGGTAGATAATTTAAACTTATATAAAAAAGAAGGTGGTTCTACAGTTTGACCTTTAACATTTATTCGTTTCATTTTTAAAAGTGTATTCCACTTTCTAGAAACAGATAAATTACTAGATGTCATAGTTAAAACTGCAGCTTCAAATGTTTTATCTTTTTCGACTAAAACAAAGTGCTCTGCTGTATCGACTATCTGATTTTCACCTAGATATGCTTTTTTAGTTGCAGGGTCAACTTTAGTACCTTCAGGTTTAGAATCATGTATTGCTACTAATCCTCCACCTTTTTCTCTAGGTACCCACTCTACATATGTTTTTCTATATCCGCAAGGTATTACTGTAATACTTTCACTATATAATTGATTAGTGACTGTATTAAATATATTACCTTCTTCAGCTCCCTCAATATATTTCTCATCTTTTTTCTTTCTTTGAGGCGAACCAGACTGAACGATAGCTAATCTAGGAATAGTAATATCATCATTTGTGATATTTTCTAAACCTCTACCAGCACTTTTCAGAATTGAATCAACTGAAATATCACCTAACGATACTTCAGAAGATGCTTTCTTTACTACTTGCTTTTCTTCTGCCATTTTATTTCTCCTTTCCGAGTTTTATTTTTGCGATACTGGCTTCGTATACAGAAAAATATTCTTCAGGAAGTGTCTGTCCTAATTTATATTGATCTTTCGCAAAAGCTTTTAGAGTTTGAGCATGAACATCTGTTTTTTCCTCATAGGGTATATCTTTAAAATTTTTAGATAATACATCTATAAGTTTATCAGCTTGATCATACTTACCTTTCGGAAAACTTACTTTAACATCATGTTTAATAAGTTCCGAATGACCATTTTCTTCTAACCATTTAAAGGCTGCAGCTTTTTTATCTGCAGGAATAGAGCAAAAAATATCGTCTTTAATTTTTATCTCTGATCCATCTTTAAGTGTAAAAGATTTTAGATTACCACAAGCGGTCATAGCATCTGGTAATTCTTTCTGTTCTATCTCAAGGATTTCAGCTTTAAGACCTTTTAATCTTAATTCTTCTTCCTCAAGTTTCTTCTTTTTGTCTAAAAGTTTATTACCAATAGCTGTAACTACTTCTAATCCGCTATCAGTTCTTAACTTCTTTTTCTCTTGATGTTTTTCTACTTCATCAAAAATCCAAGTTTCTTTAGACATCTTCTTTCTCCTTTCTATTAAATAAGTCTATCTTTACATTATAGTAGGCTCTATTCTCTCTATCCCACTTTAATATATTGAGTAAACCATTATTTATATCACTAGCTACCATTGCTGCAATAGCAATAGCCGCAGGATCTCCCATAGCTAAAATGTAATCATTATCATTATAATCTTTTAATATTGATTTAAACATTCTAACGATTGGAGCGGGTGATAAAGTTATTTGTTTCCCGGGAGGAAGCATTGGAACTAATTCGCCAAAACGACCAGCACCGATAACATTTACATTAGGGTTCTCTTGAACCACATAAACTTTACCCATATTGTTCTCCTTTCTATTTTTATTATTTACTTATAATAAAAAATTCTTTATAAGTAAATCTATATTTAGAAAACAGAAAGATTTATATGCAAGTAAAATTTATTAATGAAGAAGAATATATAAAGTATAAGTTTAAAACTAAACCATATCAGCATCAGTATGATGCCTTTATTAATTCAAAAGATAAAGAAGCTTATGCTTTATTTATGGAACAAGGAACGGGTAAGTCTAAAGTTATTATAGATAATATAGCTTACTTATATCGTAAAGGAAGTATTGATACTGTTGTTATAGCAGCACCTAAAGGTGTCTATCGTAACTGGTATGCTTCTGAATACGAAACACATATGCCAGATGATGTAAAACAATTTACAGATATTCAAATTTGGTCTCCCGTTGAAACTAAAACTAATGTAGATAAGTTAGTAAAATTTTTAAATAAAACACATAGACTTAGATTTTTTATTATTAACATAGAAGCTCTATCTACAGATAAAGGTAAAAACTATTTAGAACGATTACTAAAATCAGGAGATACTTTTTTCTGTATAGATGAAAGTACTACTATTAAACATAGAACTGCTAGAAGAACTAAAGCTGTTCTTAAATTATCTAAGTTTGCTAAATATAGAAGAATACTAACAGGAACTCCAGTGACCCAAGGTCCTTTAGACTTATGGGCTCAAATCAATTTTTTAGATGAATATATATTTCAATCTAGTTTCTATGCCTATCGTAATGCTTATTGCGTTCTTCGTAGAAGAAGAACATCTACACATAGTTTTGATGAGATAGTATCATATCAAAATCTAGATGAACTTCAGGAAACACTAAAACCACATAGTTATAGAGTAACTAAAGAAGAATGCTTAGATTTACCTCCTAAAATTAGACTAAAACGTGAAATAGAGCTTACTCGTGAACAGAAGCTCATGTATCACACACTTAGAAAAAGAGCTATATTAGAACTAGAACAAGAGAAATTAGTGACTGCGCCTCTTATAATCACACGTTTATTAAGACTTCAGCAGATCCTATGTGGTTTTGTTAAATATGATGACGGAACTGAAGAAATTATCAAAGGTGCTAATCCTAGACTAGATGAACTACTAGATGTGTTAGAAGAAACACAAGGCGGAGTAATTATATGGGCAACTTATAGAAGAACGATACAATTGATCTATGACACTTTAGCTAAGAAGTATGGAGCAAGTAATGTTGCAACTTATTATGGTGAAACTGAATCTGAGATGAGACAAGAAATAGTTACTAAATTTCAAAAAGGTGAGATTAAATATTTTATAGGTCAACCTAGAACAGGTGGTTATGGTCTAACTTTAACTAACGCAAAGACTGTAATCTATTTTAATAATACATATGATATGGAAGTAAGACTTCAATCTGAAGATAGAGCACATAGAATAGGTCAAAAAGATAAAGTAACTTATATAGACTTCGTTTGTCCAGGAACGATAGATGAAAAGATATTATTAGCTTTAAGTAATAAAAAGAAATTAGCTGATCAAATAACAGGTGATAATTGGAAAGAATTATTTATTTAGTTTTTCTATTTTTATTCTCTAGTCTCCAACACAAGTTAGATAACCAGCAAGAAAATCTACTTAATAGTTTTATCATTTTTTCTTTATTAAATCAAGTCCTGGTTTTAATCCATAGATAGAACCAAATATTCCTACTACTAACCATTTATAAAACTCTGGAAAATTATTAAAATACTCAAAGAACATATCTAATTTTTCTTTAGCATTAGGGTCTCCACTAAAAATTGACCATGCTAAAATAACAATAGGAAGACATACAATGATAAGCACTAGCTCATCTTTCCAACCTTGGTTTTGATTATCCATTACTTTAGATTGATAATCAACTTCGCCTTTAGCAACACGCTCCATATAGTTTCGTTCTGCTAGAGCTTCTAGTCTTTTGGTTTCTTGTCTTTTATTAAAGACATCTACACCTGTTTTAAATAGCGTTGGTAAAATACTCCAAATCATAATAGATCCTCTTTCATTAACCATTCTTTTACATGAAATCCCGGGCAATGTGGTTTTTTAAGTTCAACTTCATAATGACCACATATATCTTCTATCGTGTATTTTTCTTTTAATTCTTTAATTAAATCTTTTAAAGTTAAGTGTTGTTCTAAAGTAAAATTATTTTCTGGACTATTATCTGCTGCCATTCCACCAACTAAACAAATACCTATACTATGTCCATTTACTTTAACAGCGTGTGCTCCTTGAAGCTCTAAAGGTCTTCCTATTTCTTTAGTACCATCACGTCTTATAACATAGTGGTAACCTATATCATCAAATCCTCTTTGCTTAGTGTGCCACTCTCTAATTTCTTCTACACCTATATCCATAGATGGTTTAGTATCAGCACAATGAATAACTATTGTATCAGTTTTTTTTCTTACTATCATAAAATCTTTTTTGCACTATTCTACACTTTTTTGTTTCTAAATCTACCTTTAGAATAAATATTTTTTTATTATCAATTCTAGCCATTCTTCCTATTTCAGTTCCTTTCTTTTTTCCTGACTTTCTACGTGATACCATTTTAACATCTATTAAAATAGTTTCTAAAGTTTTTGGATCCACGGCTATCAAATCTACAGCCGATTGTGTTTGACAACCTTTAAATACGAAATAGCCTTGTTCTTGTAACCAACAAACTGCTATATTTTCACAAAGACAACCTCTATTTTTTTTAATAATCATTTATTCATTAACATAAGAACAAGAGTTGATAATCCTATGATTATTCCTCCCGCTGATGTTAATAAGATATACTCTAACCTCTTGATTCGAGAACATATTTGATCAATTTTTTTATGAGTTTCTGCTTGCATTAAACGACAAATTTTTTCATGATTATCTATTCTTATATTGGCTAAATCAGCTTTTGTATAAGTTCCGTTATTTATTTTTTTCTTCTTCATATTTTTTCTCAAATTGTTTTAAATTCATTAATTTTTTCTTTGTATCAGGATTTGATTCTATAACATTAATTAGTTTATCTAAACCATGTGTAGTTGTTAAATTAGATATTGCTTTAAAAGGAGCACCAATTACTGTTTGTATTACAGGAAAAGTTGGCATACCAGTTTCTTCTTCAAAATCATATCTAAGTTCTTGTTCAGTTCCTTCTCCTCCAATACCTGTCATTACTCCTACATAACCTCTTTGAGTTAATCCAGCATCATATTTATTAAACATTCCTAAAAATTTTTGATCATTTAATTGAGGAGCATATTTAAAAGCATATGAATTTTTAAATTTTTGTACAAAAAAATCGTAATCAAATAATTCTCTACCTAATTTAGTATCTAATTTATTTAAAAAAAACATAGCTCCTTTAATTAATACGTTTTCATGTGATAAAGGTCCATAAATCATTCTAGTTGCTGCTGATCTAACTTCATCTTGTTGAGTTTTTGTCATTTCTTTTCCTAAATATTTATTAGGTCTTTGCATTAAATCTAAAGCAGCGGATAATACTTTAAAATTTTTAGTTGCAGTTGGACCCATAATATTAGAAAATATTTTTTCATTATTTAAATCTGAAAAATATTTAAATAATTTACCACCATCTAAAGTATCTCTATCTAAAATAGCACTTCTACTTTTATTAGCATCAAATACTCTTTTCATATAAAAAGTTTGTATTAATTCTTTTTGTTCTTTTCCAATAGAAGAAAAAAATCTACCAACTTGTTTAGCTGTTATATTAGGATTACCGTATAATTCTCTTACAATAGTAGATGGTTCTAATTGTTCAATAGGCGTATCTTTAAAAAAAGGAATAGTATTTTTTAATTTAAAATTAAGATCAAGATATTTAGTTTCTATTTTTTCTACAGCTTTTTTTGCACTTACTAAAGTTCTTAATTCTGCCATTTCTGATTGTTCAAATATATCTGAAATACCATTTCCATATTTTTTTAACCATTCTTTTGCTGGAATAGCTTTAGGATTATCAGGAGAAGTATCTCTAATAAATCTATCAAAAATAACTTTTTTTAATTCATCTTTTTGAGGTTGAATTAATTTTCCTGTATCTTTTCCTTTAATAAAACTTCCTAAATATTTAGTTGCATATCTTTGTTCTTGTGAATTGCCAAATAATACAGAAAATTGATCAGAGGATCTTAAAGCTTGTCCTTCTGAAACTGGACCTCTTAATCCTTTTAAATTACTTATAACATCTCCTAATACGTTATCTCTAAGTACAGTTTTATCTTGTACCATTTGACTTTGTTTTCCAATTAATTTAGATGAATTAGGCAGTTTATTAAAAATAGATGATTTAGCTCTATTAATAGTAAATAAAGCACTATTAATAGATTGAGATAATTCAGGCCTTTTTGTCATAACATCTTCTAAAAAAGCCGTTGCATTTTCTAATTCAGCATATCTAAATTTTTGTCCAGTTTGAAAAGTTCCTTTTAATTTATTTAAAGTATTAATAATTGATTCATACTCTTTCATTTGTTCATATTCAAATGTACCTTTTTTAGGAGGACCATCTTTTTTTAAAAAATTTAATTTAGCTTTAAAATCGTTTGCTGTTTTAGTAAAAATTTTAACAGGAGATTCATACGATTTATTAGTTTTAGGAATAGATACAAATACATCTTTAGTTGCAGTTTCTAGTTCTGCTCTTAAAGCATTTGACCTTTGATAATTATTTGTTTGAATAGGTTGAAGAAATTTTTGTATTACAGTATTAAAGTTTTGTTCTTCTGGATTATTTTTAATTGTGTATTTTTGAGATAATTTACTCCATTGATTTTTAAAATTTTCAGAAAAATCAGATAATCTTATAGCATTATTTTCAGCTTTATTTTTAGCTAAAACATATGCATTTTGACTAACTTCATCTAATGTAGTTCCAGGAGGAAGTCTTTTATAATTAATTCCAGTAATTTTTGACATTGCGTCTTCTACTGTTTTTAAAAAGTTTTTTTCAAATTCAATAGCAGCTTGATTTGCAGAATCACTTATATTTCCAGGCTGTCTCATACCACCTCCTTTAGGAAGTGATTTAACTGCTGTTTCTATATTAGCAATAGTAGTTCCTGGAAGATTTCCAGCAAATGTTTTACTAGCTAATACTTTTGCTTCTTTTTCAGTTAAACCAGCTCCGCCGTCTTCTGCTGCTTTCATTAATTGAGTTCTTAGTGCTTTAATAATTTCATCACTTTCTGCATCTTTATTTAATCCTTTTCTATAAGCATCTACAAAATCTTTAATTACTTTATTAGATAATACTCCAACTGTTCCTTTTCCATAATTAGGTAAAATTTGAGCCATTGTTGCTTTAAATTTTTTTGCTGCAAAATCCATTACAGGAAAAGCTAGTCTAGTTCCTGCCGCTGTTATACCTCCTCTTTTTAATGCTTCGTATTTTAATTGATCATCTGTATAATCTTGATTTACTCCTAAAACTTCTTTTCCATATATTAATTTTAAATATTCAGTTATTCCACCAGCTAATCCTGAAGCTACAGCAACAGCACCGGGACCTCCTTCTGCTGATACAATTCCTGCTACTATTTCAGCTGTCATTGGAATTGCTTCTCCAGCAAATCCTGCAAAATCTTCTTTAGTAATTCCAGGTTTATTAAATAAACGATATTGATTATCTCCACCAATTTCTTTTGGAATTTTATAAATTAATCTTTTCTTTCCATCAGCAAATTTATAATTTTGAACGTGAATTTTATTACCTTCATAATTTAAACTTCTGTATTTATCTAATTGTTCTTTTGGTAAAGAATTTTCTAATGCTTGAGTTGCTTGATTTACAATTGATTTATCATCATACACTGCAAAACTTAAACGGTATCTAGCATCAGCAGATGCTCCTGAATCTTCTGGATTTATTCCCGCTACTTTATAAACTTCATCTTCATTTATATATTCTTTAATATTATTATAATTACTAGGTAATGTTTCTAAATTAATTGTTTTTGCTAATTCAGGATCAAATCCTGCAACTTTAGTTCTTATAGTATCAAGAGCATCTCCTACTAAATTAATATTTCTACCTTCGCTTGCAAATGATTCAATGTCTTTTTGTTTTCTTTGATAAATTTTATCAGTTACATTTTGTAAAGTTATATTATCAAAATTTGAATTTACTATTTCTTCAGCATCTTTAGCTGTTACATAAGGTCTTACATCAGGATTAAATCCTTGTATTGTTTCAAAAATAATTTGTGTTTTTGGAGTAATAGGTTTAGGAGCTTTAGCTGTTGTGATTGTTTGTGATATAATTTCTTGAGGACTTCCTGCTGATGCTCCAGAAAAAATATCATCAGTTTTTTCTTCAATTGATTGATTATCAGTTTTTTCTTCAGGTAAATTTTCAATAGGTTTTTTTTCTGTACTTACATTTTTTGGCATTACTACAGCATTAGGATCTGTAGATGTTCCTATATTCCTATTAATTTCTATAATAAGAGGAGCATTATCCTCTTGTGAATTTAATTTTTCACTACTCATTTTACTGTGCTCCAGAATTCGGAGTCAATTTATATTTTTTTTGTATATCTAGTAAACCTTGATTTTGTTGCCAAGCATTTGGATCAACACCAGTTCCTTTATATGTTGTAGTGGTTTTTCCTTCTCCCATTTTTACATCTGTTGTTGCAAGACTATATTTATTAATTCCTCCCATATCTAAAGAAGCTTTTGCTTCAGCTAAAGCTAGTGGAGAAAAATCAGTTTTCTTATCTGTATATTTTTCGTATACAGGTTGAAATCCTAAAGCTATAGCTTCTTCTCTAATTTTATCTGGAGTATAATTACTTTCACGATATATTTTATTTCTAATTAAGGTAGCTCCATCTGTATTAAATTCATTTTCAAAATTTCTATTACTTCCTGTTTTTAGTCCACGGCTTCCTACAAATTTTTCTTTATAATCAACTTTTTGAGCATTTAAAAAATTAAGAGCATCTTGAGTTCTTACAGAATTTAAAAATGCTTTAGCTGGATCTTTAACATTAGCTATAGTTCTTCTTTTAACTTCTATATCTTTATCAGATACTGGAACTAATTGTCCAATATCTTGTAAAGTTTGATTATCAGTAAGTTTTCGCATTTGAGTAATAAAGTTAGCTTCATTTTCTATATCTTTAAAAAAATCTCTTCCTCTCTTAGCACTAGCTGGAAGTAATTCAGCAAAAGATTGTACTACAGTTGGATAAGCTGATCTAAGATCACCTACTGGTAAATTATAATCTCCACTTTCAATTCTATCTCTTATCAATTTTTTCATTCCTCCATAAATAGGAATATTTTGAGTTGCTTTAGCAATAGATTCATAAGTTTTATTAAAATCTTTTATTCTAGTAATTTCAATTTCATCTGGTTTATTCATTTCGTACATTAATTTTGCTAAAGCTATTTGATTAGCTGAAGAACTTTTACCTTTAGCTGCGATATTAGCAGCTTGAAGTTCTTCTGACATAACTGTTTGTACACCTGATTTTAATGATCCAGCAAGTTTTCCAAAAGGAGATTGAGCTTTTTCTATAGGTTGTATTCTAGATGATTTATCAATAGCATCTAGACCCGAATAAAGTAAAGCTCTTTTACCGGGATCTGCCATTACCTTTTCTATATTAGTTTCTAATTTATCAGCAACTTTTGAAAAAGCACCTCCTATAGATGCGAATATTCCTTCTTCATCTTTTTCCTCTACTTTCTTTTCTTCATCTTTTCCTATTTTAGATAAAAAATCTTTTTGACCTTTTACATCTAATTTTTTATAAAAATCAAGTAAAGCAGCTCCTGATTGTACTTCAACTTTATTAGTATCAGTTTGTGTATTTGTAGATTCATTATTTGATCTAGGAAATTGTTCACTTGACATTAATTAATCTCCTTAAATTCTACATCTAGTTTAGAGTAATCTACCATTAGATAACCATTAGTATTAACAATAGAAGCATGAGGAACTTGATGTGCCATAACTCCTTGATATGTTTTATTATCTCCTTTATAAGTAAAGCTGTAAATATTAATTCCACTAGGAGATTGTCCTATTAATTTAATATCATCTTTTAATCTAATATCTGATATTTGATACGCAGCTAATCCAGCACCTGCAAGTTGACCAAACATACTTGGAGCACTTACAACTTGACCAGTGTAACCTGATCTTTCTTCTCCATAAGTTCGAATAGGAGCACCTGATAAAGCTCCAATCACTTGTTGAACTTGACCCATTTCGTAACCACGACCTTCTACAAAATCTCTATAAGCTTCAAGTAAACCAGCTTGTTCTATTCCTCGTTCAGTAGCTCCTGCTTGAGATAATCCCGCTGCTGCTGTAGTTAATCCTCCTAATTGAGCTTGTTGTGCAGCTAATTGCATAGCTCTATCTTGTGCAAATCTTTGAGCACCTGATTCAAAACCTGTTTGTCTTAATCTTCCAGAAATATCTCCTATATTTTTTTGGTACTCTGATCCTAGAATAGCTCTTTCTACACCTTCTCTTCCTCCTCCAAAAGCACCTTGTCCTACAGCTTGAGTTGCTAAATTTCTTTGTTGACTTTGATAACCCCTAGTTACATCACCTAATGCAGATTGAATAACTTGATTTTCATAAGGATTCATATACTGTTGAGCAGTTGCAGTATCAAATCTTTGTGCTCCAATAGCTCCTAATTGACCAGCTTGAGGAAGTATTTGTTGAGATACTACATTCGCCGCAGTTTGTTCACCTGTTGTTAAAGGTGCAACACGTTGACCTGTATAAGTTTGAAAAGGTTGTTTACTTGCAGCTTCTGCTCTTAATAAAGTTCTTTCTTGAACGTCTTTAAAATATTGTGGTATATCATAACTTGTAGTAGATTGTGATGGTGCTGAAACTACAGTTGTTGACGGTTTAAAAATACTACCCATTGATTATATATGTTCCTCCTATTACTTCAAATCCAAGTTTTATAAATGCCGAGTTTTTTCTAGCGACATCTTTACCTTGAAATATTTCGCATATTGCTGTAACTTTTTTAGCTAATGCGTACTCTTTGAAAACGATCATCATAGACCTAAACACACTAAAATTACGATACTTAGGATTTACATGTAACCATAAAGTTCTCATAAACTTTTTGTCACTATACCAAGTTTCGTCAATTGTAGCAGCTAAAGTGCCTACAATAACATTTTCATATTCTACTACTATAACAAAACTATTCTTAATGTAAAATATAATATTTTCAAGAGCTTTCTTATTATT
>Ga0208161_1001115_pt1 | contig 14562 bp, 12 predicted proteins | sample CB_VirMetaG_3_FD_184538 | JGI IMG/M metagenome (GOLD analysis project Ga0208161, IMG submission 184538) | Freshwater to marine saline gradient viral communities from Chesapeake Bay - CB_1508_1S Viral MetaG (SPAdes) (version 4) | ecosystem: Environmental > Aquatic > Marine > Coastal | place: USA...
CGAAAGAGCAGTTCCCGGATTTACAACCTCAACAAAGACAAGACCATTAATCGTTGCCAAATTGGAGGAGTACGTCAGAAACAAACTAATTACTATGCACTCCTCTAGAGTATTTCATGAATTGAAAACTTTTGTATGGGTTAATGGCAAGCCGCAGGCTATGCGTTCTTATAATGATGATTTAGTTATGTCTTTGGCGATTGCCTGCTGGGTTCGAGATACAGCCCTATCAGAAAACGAAAGAGATATGGCTTATAAGAAAGCAATGTTAGGCGGAGTATTCAAAAGTACAACAACTATGAATACGCAAATCAAAGGCCAGAAATTCTACAACGAAACATTTAATGAAAAACACCAAGAGGAGATACAGAAAACAAAAGATTTTCTCTGGATATACAAAGGATAGAATATGGCTCGCAACGATAGAAACCCAAATAACAACCAAAGTGATTTATTTAAAACTCTGACTAGGTTGTTCTCTGGACCGATTACACAAAGAAGAACTCAATCAGGGCGACAACTAAGACGAAGACACTTAGACATTTATGCAAATCGCTTTAGTTCTGCTTCGGGTCAACAATTCAAAAAGACCGAATACAATCCAATGAATATCATGACTCTCAACATGATCTCGAACAGAAACCGAGCAGAGCGTTATGTTGACTTTGACCAAATGGAATTCACTCCTGAGATTGCTTCGTCTCTCGATATCTATGCAGACGAAATGACAACTCACTCAGCCTTAACTCCAATCTTACATATTAAATGTCCGAACGACGAAATTAAATATGTTCTCCACGCATTGTATTATAATATTATGAATATTGAACACAACCTCTTTGGTTGGGCTAGAACAATGTGTAAATATGGAGATATGTTTTTATATCTTGATTTGGACGAACATAAAGGTTTGCAAAACTGTATCGGATTGCCTCCACAAGAAGTTGAAAGACTTGAGGGTGAAGATCCAACAAATCCAAACTACATTCAGTTCCAATGGAACAATGCAGGTTTAACGCTCGAAAATTGGCAAATGGCGCACTTTCGTATCTTAGGTAATGACAAACACGCCCCATACGGAACAAGCGTTCTAGAACCCGCTAGACGCATTTGGAGACAGCTTACGCTATTGGAAGACGCAATGATGGCTTATAGAATCACTCGTTCACCAGAGCGTCGTGTTTTCAAGATTGACGTTGGAGGAATTGCTCCTCAAGACGTTGAGCAGTACATGCAGAAAGTTATGACTCAAATGAAGCGTCACCAAGTTGTTGATCCCAACACAGGGCGTGTAGATTTGCGCTACAATCCACTTTCAATTGAAGAGGACTACTTTATTCCCATTAGAGGCGGACAGTCTTCTACGGACATTGTGAACCTTCCTGGAGGACAATTCACAGCACAGATCGAAGACGTTAAGTATCTTCGAGATAAATTGTTCTCTGCATTGAAAGTTCCCCAATCTTATCTCTCGATGGGCGAAGGTGCAACAGAAGACAAGACAACTCTCGCTCAGAAAGATATCAGATTCGCAAGAACCATTCAAAGACTACAAAGAGTTATCCTAGCAGAGCTTGAGAAGATTGGAATCATTCACCTTTACACTCTCGGATATCGTGGAGACGATTTGTTGACATTTAAGTTGTCTTTGAACAACCCTTCAAAAATTGCTGAAATGCAAGAGCTTGAACATTGGAAAACCAAATTTGATATCGCAGGTGCTGCAACAGAAGGATTCTTCTCTCGTCGTTGGATCTCTGAGAACCTTCTTGGATTATCTCAAGACGAATATCTCCGTATGCAAAGAGAAATGTTTTCAGACAAGAAATTCATGGCTGCTCTTGAAGCAGCCGCTCAGCCACCAGCAGAAGGAGGCGGAGACTTAGGTGGTGGAGGCGACCTCGGAGGAGGTGGTGATCTTGACTTAGGTGGAGGAGGAGATCTTGGCGGAGGAGACTTAGACCTTGGCGGAGATACAGAAGCAGCTCCAGAACCAGCAGCGGATACAGGAGGAGGTGAATCTGACTTATTAGCAGAGCCACCAGCAAAGCGCGATGACGATGCAAAACCTCGAGGCCCTTACAAAAGACATAAGCTCACATATAAAAAAGGCGGAATGAAAAAGAACATGATTAACACTGGTCTTGGTGAAACAGGAACAGCAAGAACAACTTGGCCCGGCAAGGTTGGCTTCGGCGGAATGGATTCTTTAGTCAGAGGGGTGACAGAATCAGTAGACTTCGAGGAAGAGGAACTATTTAGATCCGAGAGTCAAATTAAGACTCTATTAGAATCATTGAAAAGAAAGGAAGATACAGATGAAACATAATAAGAAAAGAAATACCGCTTTTCTTTACGAATGTCTGATTCGTGAATTGACAAAAGCAATTATCAAAGAAGATAAGCAAAAGCAAATAAAAGTAAAGGGTCTTTTAAGAGAATTCTTCACAAAAGGAAAGGTTCTTTCTCAAGAGCTTGAGCTTTACAAATCTCTTTTGGAAAACAACGAAACAAACACTGAGTTCTCAAAGAGACTAATGGTCGAGGTTAAAAAAGATTTTGAATCATTAGAGCGCAAGAAGATATTCAACGAACAAACAGCTTTGATTAACAAAATCAATAAAGCATTAGGCAACGGAGTATTCTCAAACTTTGTGCCAAATTATAAAGACCTTGCAACAATCGGGTTGTACTTTCAAAACTCTGGTCTCGGAGCAAAGAAGAGAATTATGCTCGAGGATAAAGTGGTAAATTATCTTACCAGATTAGACGAAAGCCAGACAGAATTAAAACCAGTTGACCAACTTGAATTTAAAATGTTTGTAAAAAGATTCAATGAAACATACGAGCACTCTTTATTGAGAGAGCAAAAAGAATTGTTGAGCAATTATATTGTGTCATTTTCTGACAATGGGCTTGGTCTCAAAGTTTATTTAAATGACGAAATTGGACGCCTCAAAGAGGCCGTAAATCACGAGATTGTAGAGAACCCAAATTCGACCTTAAGCGAAAATTTTAAAAAAGTTAAGGCAAAGCTGGACAACTATGCAAAAGTTCCCTTAAATCAATCTATAATCGAAGAGATTTTCTATATCCAAGACCTTATTGCGGAGGTAAAAAGAAATGCCGATTAATATTACAATCAAATCTGAAGAAGAGCAGGTAGCACCTGAGCCAGAAGGAATTAAGATTGAAATCGTTCAGAAGGATGAGGTCAACTTTAAACTAATGACTCGCTCTGCTATCAATGGCGACATTATGATTTTAGATCATAAAGACATTGATATTGTTTTAAAGCAGAAGGATAACAAAATTTTAGCTTTTGCCAAAGAAACTATCTCTGACTATACCTATGGAGCTGAAGCTCGTTTATTGGAGTTTTTGAGACGCAAGGGCATATTAGAATATGATTCAATTCAAGGTGGAAATATCTATGGATCTCTCGAAGGTAAATTAATGACTTCTGAAGAAGTTGAGGTTAATAAGGTTGCCTTAAAAGTTATCTCTGAGTGGATGGAAACCGAAGATTCATATCTTAAAGGCACAACAGCTTATGACGAAATGAGCGATGATCATTTAATTAGCCCCGACGGAGAATACTCCACAGAGCTTGGCGAGGTTCCAGCAGAGGAACAGAAAGGCTCAATCCTTCAGCACAATCTATTTGCTCCTTACCTATATGGAAGGTACACTTACGAATGAAACACTGGAAACCGTTATTTGTTGAAAACAGTAAGATTCCTGTATGGCTATCTTATATTGCCCCTATCGAGATTGGTGCAATTACTCTTGGGCCAATCGTAATCTCTCGAGACGAAATGTCCGAGGTCACAAAAAGACATGAGACAATCCACTTCCAACAGTTTCTAGAACTAGCATTCGTTGGCTTTATCATTCTTTACTTTGGCTCGTGGGCACTCAATAGATTGATTGGACAAAGCGGAGAAAGAGCTTACTTCAATATTCCATTTGAAGCAGAAGCTTATGCCAATCACGAAGACGAAAATTATTTACAAAACAGAAAGAGGTACGCTTGGACACAATACATTTCATTCTGGTAGCCTATGGCTTAACATTCATTTTGGTCTATGGAAAGATCTTCGAGGATATAAGACCAAAAAAGGATTATACAAAAAAATGGAACACATTGTTCAACTGTCCTTTGTGTATGGGTTTTTGGGTAGGGGTATTCTTATCTTGCCTTTCACCCTATACCGAACTATTTACTTACGAGCGTTCACTCGTGAATGCTTTTTTGCTTGGCTGTTTATCAGCCGGCACTTCATATTTAATTTCGGTCTTGGTCGATGATTTCGGCTTAAGACTATCATCGAGACCCGGAGGTGAGCATGTCGATGATTAAGCGTTGGACTCTTCAACCAGTCCGCCGCTGTTGCAGTGGTTCCTAGCTCGGGCGGGTAGCGCCCGCCCACTTTTTTATTTTGAGGAGAAGAAATGTCGAAACAATTACTAAGAGAATTTTGTGCTTTATGTCCTGATGGATTTTGTCAAGATTTATTGAGCGAATCCGAGAAAAGAGACATAACAGAAAATAACGCAATGTATCTTACTGGTAGAATCCAAACTGCCGATAAGAAAAACGGAAACGGAAGAAAGTATCCCTCAAAAGTTCTGAAGAGAGAAATGGATCGCTACATGCAAGTTGTTCGAGATAACAGGGCAACAGGTGAATTAGATCATCCGGATGATTCCGTAATCAACTTGAAAAATGTTTCTCACATGGTTGTTGATTGCTGGTGGGAAGGAAATGATGTCATGGGCAAAATAAAAGTTCTCGATACCCCAAGCGGAAGAATTCTCAAGGACCTTATCAATGCTGGTGTGAAGCTCGGCATTTCATCTCGCGGCTTAGGTTCCGTAAAAGAATCAATGGGTGAGACAATTGTTGAAGATGATTTTCAGTTGATTTGCTTTGATATTGTATCCGAACCTTCAACACCAGATGCTTATGTTTATCCCGGAAAAGGTGGAAAGAAAAATTCTTCTTTCAACATGAGATTGAGAGAACAAAGAGAAAGCAATATTGACGACCTATTTAAAAAGATTCTTGGAGACTAAATGAATAAAGAACAATTAAAGAAAACGCTAAAGCCACTAATTAAGGATTGTATTAAAGAGGTGATCTTCGAAGAAGGTTTTCTCTCTAGTATTATCTCTGAGGTGGTGAAAGGAACTAGTCAAACTATTGTCGAACACCAACAACCATCTTATCAACAACCAGTACATAATGATGAAGAACGACAAAGAAAACTCCAAGAAAATCGTAAAAGAATGTTGGACGCTATTGGTAAAGATTCTTACAACGGCGTTGACATTTTTGCTGGAACCGAGCCCCTGTCTATTAGAGAGTCCCAAGGATCTAGCGGAGGCGGTGCACCACATGGAGCAAGACCGCTTGACGGAATCGCACCAAACGACCCAGGAGTAAACTTGGGATCTCTCGGAATTAATACTGGAATATGGAAAAAATTAGCAGGTAAATAATGGCAACAAATCATAAAGCAACTCCATTCAAAAATGAGAGCCCCGAACGTTTCGTAAAGAGGTTCGTAAAAAAATGTAAAAAACTTGGAATCATTGACGAAGTTAAAGATCGTAAGCAATTTACTAAACCCTCTACAAAGAAAAGATTAGAAAGAAAAAAGGCAATCGCAAGACATAAGAAGAAATTGAGAAATCAGAACTAGTTATAGGGAATTAGGAGAATAATTATGAGTTTATCAAATGTATATAGTGTTGGTTTAAACAACGTTGGTTCCTATCAAGTTTCTGGTATGCCTTTCGCAACAGGTAGTTTATCTGCTGCCTCGGCAACAAAAATAGAGTTTCCTTATGTCACAAGATGGATAAGAGTAATAAACCATGACAATACACACTTGAGAGTTGGTTTTTCTCAAGCTGGTGTTGATGGTACAAACTATTTTAGATGTGGGCCCGAGACAGGAGCTGAAGGAACGCAGTCAGTAAGTCTAGAGTTGAAACTCACAGAGATATGGTTTAGCGGTTCCACCGACTTTGATTTGGTAGTAGGGCTCACAAACATTCCTGTCGAAAGAGTAACTAATGTATCTCCTTCTGGTAGCAACTGGTCTGGTTCTGTAGGTGTTGGTTAATCAGTCAAGGAGTAAGCTATGGCTGATTTTGGTTGGGCATTTGTAAAAGGTAATTTAGCAACTGGCTCTGCACCTCCTTCTGGTGCAGTTCAATATAACGATGGCAATGATAAGTTCGCTGCTTCTGGTGATTTCACTTTTGTCTCCGGAACAACCTCTCAATTGTACCTAACTGGAACTTTAAACGTTTCAGGTGCAATCAATGCAAACGAATACAATGTAAATGTAACGAATCAAAATGTTATCAATTTAAGCGCAACAGGTTCAACAAAGTTTGGAGACTCAGTTGACGACACTCATGTCTTTACTGGATCCTTGAACATTTCAGCTGCCTCTAATCCAATTGAGCTTCACGGACTTCAGTCAGGAACAGGCATTGGACAAACAAGCTATCTCGCATTGAACTCAAACTACCAACTGGTTCTTACTTCTGCCGCTGGAGCAGGAACTGAGGGTGGAACCATTGGAGAGGCGGAGGACGGAACTTATGCAGATGGTCTATTCGCTGACTTTGTATCCTCAACTCCTATCGGAACTGCCATTGATAAATTCAATGAAATTTTAAAAATTATCGTTCCCGGCCCAGCTCCATCGGTTGACAGAATTGATTATACGAATCCAGCTGGTATTGGATTGAAAATAGGCGAGGCAACTTCTAGCTATACTTCAGTAAGTAATCTTGGCTACTTCCAAGATAACCTAGGAGTATCCTCGGAATATTCTTCTTCAAGAAGCGGAGAAGATTTTAGATTAGGAACCTACAATGGTTCACAACAAATAACAGGTGCAATCAACTTTAATGTAGTAGAGCAATTAAAATCAACAGAGATCAATTATTCCAACGATGCTTTTGGAAATGCAGAAAGCGGCTCATTAAAACTTTACGTCAATGGCGCTTTAACACACACATTAAATCTCGATGGTTTCGTCGGAGCAGGCAGTCCAAATTCTGGTTCTGCCTCCGACTTTGCTGCTTCTACAAACACTGGCTTTTTTGATATTTCAGAGGCCCGTGCTGCTCGAGACCAAAATGGTTCTGAATATGACATATTTCAACATAGAACAGCCAAGTTTGTCATCGATACGCCTGAACAGCAGGAAGGTTGGAACTACGCTAGAATACAACATGAGTATGGTGGAACCTCCTATATAACAAATTATGTGCAGTGGTTTAACGATCCTGAAGCCTCCAATCAAGCAATGGTTGCTCAGAATGAATCAGTTGCATTTACGGGACATGGTCCAGCAAAATATCTTTCTGGAGTTGAATACTTTAGATCGGGTAGCCTCGAATATACTGTTGAGGCAACAAACTTTTATAAATATACTTATCCTACTGGAGCTGTTCTAGGATTCAATAGAACTCTCAATGTAGATCCGATCTCCTCTCAGACCCCACCTGACATAACTGCGTTGGATGTTAATAAAGTTCTGAGCATTACAGGTTCAACAAACACAAATGACGACACAATGTTAAACGACACAGTCACTTTGTCTTTTGACTTGAGCCACCCTTTTAAATCTAATTTGTCGGCTGCTGGTACTGTTAGTGCAAATGGAATATTAATTTATAATGTTGATAACGCCAGCACAAACACAATAGAGCATTTTGACGACGAAACTTATAGATTAGTATCTGACACTTATGCTTTACAATCGGACGTATTAGACGCAGGAAATGTTTGGGATTCGGAGAATCACATGACAGGTGGTGGAGCGACAGGGCACACTACCGGACTAATGTTTTACGATAGCAAACTTGTATCTCCAACTCAAGGTGCAAATGGTGGAGACTTCAGTTCATTGGCTAATGGCCCTTCTGGAAACCCTGACTATTCTTCAATAACTGGTACAAGAACATTTTTTAGAAAACTAAAGAACACTGAATCTACTGCTGTATATGACTTAAAGATTACAACAACAAAAAATACTAGAATCAACAGTTCTGCCTTATCAACAAACAATGTTAAGTTTTTTGTTAAAATTCCTGAGCAAACTGGTTGGATGGATATCTCTAGAGCTTTCACTTACGGAAGCGTATCTGATAACGACGGAGCGTTGATTACTGGAGCTACTGATAACCAAAACACAAGCACTACTTCTGAGGCAAACTCTGTTCACTGCGTTACCTTTGGAACAGCCTCGATTGCTCAAAACGATCATGTTATGATTAAAATTGAAGCAGATGCTTCTTGGGAAAAATATATTGACGAACTACAGTTTCAACTTATTGCCTCGGACGTTTCCTCTGCCATTCAAGCTCCCACTTTAGATGATATTGACTTAGACGATAATGGAGTCAGTGCAGCACTTTCATTTGGAAATGAAAACACAATCAGCGGATATACAAACAACTCAGGCTCTTTGATTGGGGTTACTGAGTATGACGTTAATGACACGTACCCAGACAATAACGACACAAGAAGAGGTTTGTTTGGGGCCTTTGAGGTAATGGGTGGAACATTAAACGAGGACGTTGTTGCTAGTGGAAACAACTACTCTAATGATTCTTTCTTTAATGCCTATACTGGCTCTCTTGTGCTTGAAATTAACGGATCGGAGGAGAGCACCATAGATCTAGAATCAAGTTTGAATTCTTTAAATAATGTTTCCTCAGATACAGGATTTTCTTTATCTGCTGTTTCGTTCTCTTCTACCTCGGATAATATCCCAGATTACACAAAGCCTTATCGAACAGGTACATATAGTATTGGTACCTCTTTACAAGACAAAGGTTGGAACTATGCAAGAATCATTCATAGAGTTGGTGGAGTAGACACTACAACAAATTATGTCGATTGGATTGTAGATCCTTCAGGTTCAACAGTGCCAATGACATTTTCAAATGTTTCTTTGTCTAATTTTAACCATACAGATATCTACTATCAATCTGGTATTGGATACTTTGCTAGTCGGCCAACAGCTAGTTACTCTTACGTCCTATCAGAAGCATACTCGAACGTTTATCATAATGTTTCTCAGGCAATATCTTTCCCTACGACAACAAACTGTTCTGTCACGAACATTGTAATCAACGGAGACGGAGTTGTAAACAAATCTGTTGCTGCTGCTTCTACGAGCTACCCTCCATTGGATACCACGGTTCCCGGCTGTGAGGGAATGGACATTGAGATTACAGGCACAATATTATTTGATAGTTTAACTTCAATCAAAGGTGATCCTAGCCTATTCACTTCTTATGACGCAACAGCTAACTCTAGAGCACTTCACCCATTGAAAACTTTGGTTGTTGCAACTTCTCAAACAAAAGAAGATTTTATGGTATTCTCTGGTTCTCTTGGTAGTACAAACTTGAACACTCAAGAATATTTTGGCTTAGAGACATATCGTATTGTATCAGGCAACTATGCCAACCAAGCAAGCGTCACAGACTCAGGGAACACTTGGGATTCAACAGAATCAGTCAACTTGTCTGCTCCTAGCAATGTAGATCAAGCTGACGGAATGGTGACCATTAATGGATACGCTATTTCTCCACTTAAGATTGGAGACAGCGGAGACACAAGAAATGTAGCCGATGGAGGTGTATTACAAGCTCCTAGCGGCAATCCAGACTACTCAACTTTAAATGAAAATATTCGAACCTACTATAGATACTTCAGAAATGAGACTGGCTTGGCTAAACCAACTTTCACCGTAACATTATACGGAGACGCTAATCTAATTTCTAAGTCTGGTGCATTTTATACTGGGACTTTAGGTGCGAATAAAAATATTCAAGTTGAATTAAAAGTTCCTTTCGATCCTAGCTTCACTGGTCCTGACGACACTTCAACAGCATGGGGAGATTGCATTAAGCCCTATGAGCTTGGAACTCAACCAAATACTGACGGAGTGGGTATTTATAATGGTGGAGGATCTGATTTGAATCAAACTGTTGGTAGCACAGGTAGAGATATCGCAATCCAACTTCAAGGTTCTCAAGTCAGAGACGACCAATATTTTGTTCTCAAGATTTCCGCCCACAAAGATTGGACTGGGTACTTATCTAGAATTGCGATAACATATTAGAGGATGTAAATGAGTACCGGTAAGACTAACATAACTTCAACCCAGTTCGCAGCCAAGAAACTTCTTGGTAAGGCGCATACCTCTAATTTAAAATCAGATGTTAACGAGGTGATCCCCTCGAACGTATCTCTTCCTTCGGAGGGAATTTTCGGAGAACCAATTCCCAACTCTCCGGGGACAGACTTTTATACAATTTATTCGGCCTCAGCCGGACAACCCGGAACAGTCGAGAGAGTATATTTTGACATTGTCTCAATCTCAGATACAATCTATGACGCAAATGTTGAAGGTGGTGGAGGAGATGAGGCTTCAACAAGTGGCCCTCACGGATATTACCTTAAGCTTCCTTCAAATTATGAAACAACCTCTTCTAATCCAAATGCTGGTATAGGGAACTATACAAATGGAAAACGAGTTTATGATTCTCGTGGCGGACTTCAACTAGTTCCTCCTTTGATCTCAAATGCTTCCCCTAATCGCTATGTGATGAAGATTTACAAAGGAGATCCAACAAATCCCGCAAACGAGATCACCTCTGGAGATTCAATTGACTGGCAGGTAGATTACTACGCTGGTACGATCTTTATTCAGGACTATGACTCCTCTAAGGTTCCACTTACAGCTTCTGCTTATTTATATGTCGGAGAATACCTAAGCGATAAGATTGATTCTATATCTAATCCTGTGGGAGCGAATGTCACCATTAAAGACGAAGGAGTCACCTTAACGACTTCCGTTGATTCAATCGACTTTGTCGGTTCAGGCGTTACAGTAACAAACTCAGGCGATGACGTTACAGTGAATGTCTCCGCTATTGCATATCAGAGAACAAATGTAACAACAACGATCACCGCCTCTATCTCAGATAAGATCCTAGGGATCAATGCAACAAATAATTTAGAGATCCGATTACCTTCAGCAGCCGACTATGCCAATGGACAATACTTTACAATCAAAGACGAGTCTGGGAATGCTGACGTTTATTCCATAAGAATTCTGGCTTCAGGCTCTCAAACCATTGATGGAGAGACCTCGATCCTTCTAGAGTCCCCATATTCCGCGGTCAATCTCTACTCCAACGGAACAAATAAATTTTTCATATATTAATCTTCTTGGTAAACTTCAAAACTATTTAGTTCCGATTGGTAAGTTTACTTTCCATGAATGCCTTAAAAAATTTTGGAGGATTTAATATGGCTTATAAATTTCAATTAGGGGCTGCTCGTTTAAGTGGCTCTATCGTACAAGAAGGAAACATTGAAGCTGAATCAGCAAATGTTTCTGCTTCTCAGGTTCAAGTTCCTGATTCTGGTTTGATTTTAGCTGGTGTTGCTGTTTCTGCTACTGCTGCCGAAATCAACAAGTTAGATGGTCTTGCTGCAAGCCAAGCTGAATTGGATTATTTGGCTGGTGCTGATGCAAACATCAATACTTTGGTATTGCCTGCTTCTACAACTATTTCTAGCTTTGGTGCTTCTTTGGTTGATGACGCTGATGCTGCCTCTGCAAGATCTACAATGGGTGTTGTAATTGGAACTGACGTTCAAGCTCAAGATGCTGGTTTGCAATACTTGGCTGATTTGGCAATCACTAATGAAGCTACTTTCCAAGAGCAAGTAGGTTTGGAAATCGGTGTTGATGTTCAAGCTTATGATGCAGAGTTGGCTGCAATCGCTGGCTTGACTTCTGCTGCCGACAAAGGTATCCAATTCACAGGTGCTGGTACTGCCGCTACTTATGACTTGACTGCTTTTGCAAAAACTATTCTTGATGATGCTAATGCTGCTACCGCTAGAAGTACCTTAGAACTTGGTGTTAGTGACGATGTTCGTTTCGCAGCTATTTCTGGCTCTGTTATCGATGCTTCTATTGCTATCTCTTCTTCTGGAGACATCTCTGCTTCTGCTGATGTTTATGCTGGTGGTGGCTTGTATGGTGCATCAATTGGTTTGGCTGATGCTTCTGGTATCGTTGCTCTTAATGGTGGTTTGGACCAAACTGGTGGCGAATTGCACTTAGCTGCAGCCGTTGCCGGTAATGGTATTGACTTGACTTCTGGTGTTCTTTCTGTTGATTTCGCTAGCGATGGTGCTTTGCAATTCATCGGTGCTTCTTCTGACGAATTGTCTTTGAAAATTAAAGACAACTCTTTGACGAAAGATTCCGCAGGTGTTGGAGTAAAACTTAAATCAGAAGTTGGTGGAACTATCTCTGTTGATGCTAATGGTCTTTACATTGCTGACGCTGCGATTGCTAATGCTAAATTGGCTAACTCAACTATTTCTGGTAAAGCATTAGGTGCTAACTTGGATAATTTGACAAATGGTAATGGTATTAGCGTATTGTCTTACAATGGTAGCTCTGCTGCTTCTGTTCAAATCCAATTGGAAACTGCAAACGCATTGGCCCTTAGCTCAAATGGTATTGATTTGAAAGCAACTATTGCTGGTGCAAGAACTTTCTCTGATGATATGACCATCAATGCTTCTGCTTCTATCTCTGGTGATTTGACAGTTCTAGGTGATTTGGACGTCCAAGGTGATTTGACCTATATCGATACTACAAACTTGAAAGTTAGCGATGCTTTGATTACTTTTGGTGCTGGAAGTACTTCTTTCGCAACAGGTTATGGTTTTGAATTAGGATTTAGCGGTGACGGAACTGACTGGGCTTCTTTCAAGACAGCTCAAGCTGATATTGACAATGATTCTTCAAATGAAAATATCTTTGACTCTTCATTGCCTATCCAAGCTCCTTCTATGGCCGCTACAACTTTCTACGGACAGTTGGTTGGTTCTTTCCAAGAGGCTGTTAAGTCCTGGACTGCTGGTGGAAATCTGGAGCTTGGTGTTAACAAAGTTACTGCTCAAAGTTCTGCTTTAAGCTTTAACTTGCCACAATCTCCTTCTGAAGGTGACGTGGTTCGTTTCAAAGCTCATGCTGCTACAAGCGTAACCAACACTTGTACAATTATTGCTCCAGTTGCTGGTGAGAACGCCACTATCGACGGATCAAACAAGCAGATCGTTTTGGAATCTCCACACGCTGCAATTTCTTTGATTTACCTAGGTACAAGCAAGGAATGGATGGTATTCTAATTTTTGATTGGATTACTACAAGATTTTCTTGGGGGGTTGGGCTTTTGCCCAACCCTTTTTCTATTTAAAGACAAGTGGAGATAAAATATGTCATATAATTATTCAAACGGCCCTCAAGTAATTGGAGACCTGAAAGCAAAAGACGATGCTCAACGAAATACGATCATTGACTTTGGAGAAGATCAAATTGATTTTCAAACAAGTGGGTCGGTAAGATTACAAATAACTAATGACTCAGTTCGAGCTGTGAATGTTCCTTTCTCGGGAACCTTGAATGGCTCAGCCAATGCAGCCGAGAATGATATAATGGGAACAAAACTAATCGGTGGTGTATTCGAGATCGACCAAGGCTTATTTCAAAACCCATCTGTCAATCCTGTTTATTTTCCATCTGACGATACATTCTTGGAGAGAGCTGGTCCTTCATCTGTAAACTATTTTATGGCACCATTCTATGGAGAGCTAATAAAGGTTCAAATAAAATCCTCTACTTCTTTCTCCGGAACTAGCTTGACCTGCTCTTTTCACACAGGTAGTGGAACAGATAATGCCTATAGTTCTACACCAGCTGCATCGGTTGCTCTAAATGGACAAGCTGCGAATCAAGTTTATACATTTGATTTTTCAAATACTACTTTTGCAGAAGGTGATATTTATGGTTTTAGTTTGGAAGTTGCTGGTGGATTTGCTGGTACTGAGAACATTCATTTCACAACTACTGTCAGATATAATCCATATTATGATCCAGGCCCATAAGGTTATAAAGTACAATAATGGATTTTTATCAATATCATTACTATTTATTTGAGAAAAATACATTCTAGGAGATTAATCTATGTCTAATATGCTAGAGCAAGCAATTGCTGACGCAGCTGCTTTAAGAGAACAAGCTATCAAAAACGCTGAGCAGTCTGTGATTGAAAAGTATTCAAAACAAATCAAAGAAGCAGTTGACCAAATGCTAGAGTCAGACGATCCTATGGCGAAGGTTGATGAGGTAATCACTGAGGCTGAAGAAGAATTAAATGAAGAAGCCGAAGCTCCTTCTGCTGCATTGGCAGGAGCAGAACAAGGCACAACAATTGAGGCTCCTCCAGCTTGGGACTCTCGTTATGACGATATGATGACTTCATTCACAGCTTTAGTTGATAATCTCCCAGAAGACGAAAACGGAATGATTGAGTTGGACCTTGGCGACCTTGAAATGTCAGACGACGAAAAAGAAGCAATGGGTGACGACGAACCCACACAGGATATGCCTACAGAGCCAGAATCTGGCCTTGAAGACCTTGGAGCAG